>Ga0210396_10006799_pt1 | contig 10931 bp, 5 predicted proteins | sample IncBWH17OmetaG_FD_155466 | JGI IMG/M metagenome (GOLD analysis project Ga0210396, IMG submission 155466) | Forest soil microbial communities from Barre Woods Harvard Forest LTER site, Petersham, Massachusetts, United States - Inc-BW-H-17-O ... | reverse complement strand
TTCCACCTGCCAGATCGTGGTCTCCACCGGCTGCGACCGCTTGCTCTGAAATGCCGGAGGATCCGCGGTCAACACCTCCAATCCCGCCGGACGCGGCATGCTGATCAACTCCTCCACCGTGGCTGGCACGATCCCCGCGCCTAGGTCCTGGCCGTTGATGATGTTTTTTCCCACCGCGTTGCGGTCTGGATCCTGCCCAGTCTTCACCGGCCAACGTTCCGTGCCCGGCTTGGTCACCACGGCGGGCATCGCGGTCTGCGACTGTGCGGCCGCTTGGGCGCCACTAAATATGCCGCAAGCCGCCTTGATCTGTGCGGCAACTGCGGAGCTTACTGTAGGGAGCTGGTTCACATCCGTGATGGGGCCCGAGCCGCCACCTCCACCTGCATCGCCTCCCCCCGCTCCGCCACCGCCCGCCCCTCCGGCGCCAGCCCCACCTCCTCCACCGGCACCAGCCCCACCTCTTCCACCTCCGCTTCCGCCGCTACTAGCTCCACTGCGGCCGAAAACGACAAATCGCGGTGTTGCATCCTGATTATCCCCATCCTGGGTGCCTAACAACGTATAGCCGCCAGCCCCAAAGAGTTTGCGGTCGGGAAAAACCGGTCGCACCGTCAGAAAGTCACCCCAGTCGAAATGCCCTTGCTGGTCGGGCATGGGACTCCGTTCGCCTTTCCCAGCGATGACGCTCTGGCGATTGTTGCTGAGGATTCCGACCACATGCGATGGAAACACGAGGCCGCCGATCATGTAGGAAACGCCGACTTCATTGTTCGCGTTCGTTCCTAGGCCGGCATAGGCAATTGCGGAATCGGCGTCGAAAAGGTTTACATCTTCGATCACACTCATGTCCGTGCTATTAAGGCGCGCCATCTGCACAAAAGGCTTGGGGCGGTGGTTGGAGTCGGCGTCCACAGACCATGCAAACCACAGCTCATCGCCGGCCAAAGTGGCGCCGGTCAGGCGCGGGTCCACCCGATCCAGCCACCTGCGGCCATCCGGCGTGCGGGAAATATATCCGCTGGTGCCAATCCAGCGAGCTATCGGCACGTCCTGGGAAACTGGGGCTGCTTGGTTTTCCGGCCAGGAAAATACCGTCAGCGTGCTGGTGTCCTTGTGCGCAGCAAAATATGCCGTATCGCTGCAGTTTTGCGCGACGCGGAAAGCAAACAGGTCCATGGAGACAAATTTCTCCAGCCTGGGATTCCCCTGCGCAATGCCGCTAAGTGGAATCCTGGCCACGGCCGAACCCACGGTCTGGCCATCGGGCCCGAAGCAATTGGTGGTGACATAAAGGAAGTCGGCGCCCACTGCCAGGTCAGGGAAATCCATGAAGAAGCCAGGGACACCCAACATCTGGGTGGTGATATCGTAAATCTGCCATTTGCCGGTCTTCACATCGTCGGTTTTAGCGAATGCCAATCTCTGAATGTTGTCTCCGGTTGACGGCCCGTACTGCATCAGCCAGACGAACATGTCAATCGACGGCATGTAGTTGACGACCTGATCGCAGCAGAAGGTAACCCCCGGGGGATCGTTCGGCTGAGCAAAAGTGTTGGGATCGACGAAGCTGAAGGTGTTTCCGCCATCGGTGGACAGCGCTGCGTACCAGTTGCCAGTGTAGAAAACAACATCGCCATTCACCGAAAGGCTTGGCTCGCCGACGTTGCTGGCCGTGTGGTTGCGTCCCGGCTCAGGCATCGTGGTGTTGAGCATGATCTGGACATCCTGTGCCGTGTCTTGAGCCTGGTGAATAATGGCTCGGGTGTTCAGGCTGTGGAACGGACGCTCTTGCCCTTCAGCAACAAACGGCAAGAGCCGCCGCGGATGGATGCTCTTGGCCCTGGTGATCTTCCGTGGGGAATCAAGATAACGCACCTGCACCGGGCGCGGTGTAGCTCGCAAAACAATGCTCGACTTCCTGTCGGCGGCAGATTCCCTAACAATACCTTGGCGGCTGGTTTTTTTCCTCGAGTTGTCTTTCATACAGAAACTCCTCCTGTTTGAGGTTGACTGGAGCTGGTGAAAATCCACATGCCGAATCTCCGGCGCTGAGAGTTACAATTATGAAAAGGCCTCGAGATGACGGACCAACAAAATACGGCGAAAGATAAGAGTCAAGATGATTCATCGTCGCCGACGAGTGTTCCCCTGAAGAGAGGCGGTGAGATAGTGGTGACTCCCCTGGATTCGCCCCCTCCGGCGGGCAAGAAGAGTATCCATCCTCGTCGGCCGGCGCCGACTGTTCCCACCCGGGAAGACAGAACCGGTTAGCGGTCCACAAACGGCACGGACTCTAAAAAGCTTTCCTCTGGGTAACGGAACCGGCGCCCCTAAACCATATCCGCTCTAGACCTCTCGAGAGGCCCATTCTCGTGCGTGTCGGCGGCCGAGGTAGTGCGCTCCAATACACGCGCAACACGCCGCCTTCGTCGTCCACATCTCGACACACTATTCCTGTATTTGGGAAATCGGCAAGCAGAAGCCCCCTCGGATGAGAAGCTCTCATAGCTTCATCCTTCGCTTCGCCGAGTCGAGTTAAAGATATGCAGCGGAGCTCACAATGTCAATGGCCAATTACAGGCCACGAATCCTGCGAGACAGGTCATTTCGGACACGTTATCCAAAACGCCTTCCAGCTTGTACGAACACACGAAGTCATTCTCGCTCATCGACTTGGAAAGCTGGCACGTGCCCCGCAGAGAAATCGCCGCAAGCCGCAATCGTCGCAGAACTGCAAGCAATCTAGTACCGTGATTCCTCGTTTGAAAATCTGGAACTTCACACCGAGATAGCGGTCTTGTATGTGATTCGAAGACCCAAATTACCCCATGCCCGATGCCGAGAGCCGTACTTTTGATAATGCGGTGGGCTCATCGTTACGCGGCGGAGCCAAAGTATCGCTTGCGGCGGGTTTTGCGGTTCGGCGATTTCGGTGCTCTCACCCGGCTGCAGACATGAAATTATTTCCCGCGCTTAGAGTCGCGCGAGCGTGAATCATGGTTCCACGCTTGGCTACGATTCGACTGAAAGCTTTCCATTAGGTGGAATCGGTGTACAATTGTCGCCGTTCTTGAAGCCAAAAAGGAGATTCCCATTTAGGGAACAGCATGAAGCGGTCGGTGGCCTTCCTGCTGCCTTGGACTCTGGTAGCGCTTACGGTGCTGCCAAGTGCGGCACAAAGCGTCTCGTCGGGAATCCAAGGAACCGTGAAAGACCCAAGTGGCGCTGTACTTGTTGAGGCTAAGGTAACTGCGACAAGTCTGGAGACTGGGGTTGTCCGATCAACCGTAACCGATGAGAGCGGCAGCTACCACATCGACGGTCTTTCCGCCGGTAGTTATGAATTGCAGATCGAACATGCCGGGTTCAGGGTCAAAAAGCTCAGTGACATCACGTTGCTAGTGAATCAGGCGGCGGTGCTTGACGCCAACCTCGATGTCGGATCCGCAAAAGAAGCGATCACCATCAATGGAGTGACACCGCTGGTAGAGACGACAACTGCCCAGATGAGCAGTGTAGTGACCCCGACGCGCCTAAGCGAACTTCCGCTGAACGGCCGCGACCTGTTTCAACTCACCGAACTGCAAACCGGCGTAAACCCCTCGACCAATGGCGGATCAAGTCTATGGAGCGAGGGCAACATGACCAAGGCCTCGGCTGAAGGGGCACGACCCACCATGAACAATGTGACCCTGGATGGTGGCGACATCAATGATCCCGGTTACAACATCCCGCCAGGCGGGCCTGCGGGGGCGCAGCTGGGAGTCGAAGCGGTTCGTGAGTTCCGGGTGGTGCTGAACTCTTACAGTGCGGAATACGGGCGAAATGCAGGCGCCAACGTCCAGTTTGTGACCAAGTCGGGCACTAACAGGCTGCACGGTTCGGTGTTTGAGTTCTTTCGCAACGCCGCGCTGGACGCCGCCAACTTCTTCGACACGCTTGGCAAACCCGGTTTCGAGCGCAACCAGTTCGGCGCCACATTGGGAGGCCCGATCGTCAAGGACCACACCTTCTTTTTTGTCAACTATGAAGGACTGCGCGAACGCCAAGGGATCACAACCAATGTTTCCGTGCCTGACGATAACGCCCGTCAGGGATTGCTGCCGTCGCTCAACGGGAGCAGCTTGGTGAATGTGGGCGTTAATCCGACGAGTGCCCTGTTTATAGGCCTGTTTCCCCGCGCAAACGGGCCGGAGATCACCAACGGCGGTGTCTCCAGCGGGATCGCCCTGTTTACTGGTTCAGAAGAGCAGGTTGTGCGGGAGGACTATGCCGTGTTGCGGATCGACGAAACCATGGGGAACAAGGACCAGATCTTTGGCCGCTATGTATTTGATGACGGCGACGGCGTCTTTCCTTTTCAAAGCACCTCTATACCCGGTTTCCCAGGTAGGCGGCCCATCCGCAATCAATATTTCATGCTCAGCTGGCAAAGGGCCATCTCGAACAACCTTCTCAACGAAGCCAAATTCAGCTTCAATCGCACGCGCTACCTAGCAGAAGTCGACAACTCGTATCCTCTCTCTATTTCTTTGGTTCCAAACCGGGCTCTTGGAGTAATTGCGATCGGAGGACTGCCCGCTCTCGGGAACAACGTTGTCTACCCCTTGGGTACCGCGTCGAACACATTTGAGGGTATCGATAACCTGAGTTGGGAACATGGGCGCCATAGCTTGAAATTCGGGGTCGACGCAAAGCGCATACAGATCAATGGTCCGTTCGACTTTGGCACCAATGGAGAATATTCGTTTACTGGCACGGGTTCGACGGCGACCGACAATCCGCCGCTCGAATCATTTCTTCGCGGAATTCCGACCTTCTACATCGGAACCGATCCTGCTTCGAGCGATTCTGATCGCGGCTTTCGCCAAACCTATCTTGGAATCTATGCGCAGGATGACTGGCGAGTTACTTCCAATCTGACTTTGAACCTCGGGCTGCGATGGGAATACTCGACCGTTCCTACGGAAGCGCAGGCTCGTATTTCGAACTTCCACGATGTGTTCACGGACAAAGCTCCAATCGTCGGTCCACTCTGGTCGGGTGTGCCCAAAGACCTGCTCTCGCCACGCTTCGGGTTCGCCTGGAGCCCCTTTGGAAACGCGAAAACAGTTGTTCGCGGAGGATTCGGAATCATGCGCGACCAGATCTGGTCGAACCTGTACTTTGACGTGCGGTTTTACCGGCCATTTTTTGGGGCGCTGATTTCGAACTCTCCAAACTTTCTCGCGCCGCCAACGAGTATCACGGCGTTGGGAGGATCAACCTCGCCGGTCGGTGTCTTTGGGATCACCTACAATCCGCAGTTTCCTTATTACGAACAGTGGAGTCTCAACGTTCAGCGTCAAGTGGGACGCAATACAGTGTTCCAGATCGCATATGTGGGTTCTCATGGCTTGCATTTGCCGCGAGCCGGCGAAGCCAATCCCTTTGAACCCAGCTTGGGACACAACCTAAATCCCAACTTTGGCTCCACGCCTTTGATTGTTACTGACGGGACTTCGAACTACAACTCTTTGCAAGTCAGTGTGCAGAGGCAGTTCATCAACGGCCTTTCATTCCAGGGGTCTTATACGTACTCCCATTCGATCGACGCTGCGAGCGGGCCCTTCCCCAGCGACTGGGTCTCAGAACCCGGGGTGTCACAGAACTTCTTCGACCCTGCTGCGGATCGTGGCAGCTCGGCTTTCGACCGGCGAGACGTTTTCGTTGGCAACCTGCTTTATGATCTGCCGTTCGGACCAGGCCAACGCTGGGGCCACAATGAGCAGGGCGCGACCGGCAAGTTTGTGGGAGGTTGGCGCGTGGGCATGATTGCCCAATTGTTGTCCGGAGTACCATTTACTCCGGTTTTGGGATTTAATAACTCGTTAAATGCGGCTTCGTTCCCAGCCGATCGTCCGGATGTCAAACCTGGAGTGAATCCGTGCAAGGCTGAGATGCGTAACGTTGACAGGTGGTTCGATTCGACCATTTTTGTTCTGCCCAATACACCGAATTCCAATGGCAACATCTATGGCGATGCGGGCCGGAACAGCCTGTGTGGGCCCACCCTCAAGGATCTTGACTTTTCACTGATCAAGCAAACGCAGGTTACTGAACGGGTAAGCCTGGAATTTCGCTCCGAATTCTTTAACATCTTCAACCACCCTAATTTCAACGTCCCCGACAACACTCAGGGCCCGAACGGCACTGGTGGCAACGGGGATGCAATCTTCGTGGGAAGAGCCACCGGCTGCAATCCGGCCACCGACCCTCTAGGTTGCGGAATTCCGGCGGGCAATGCAGGCCGGATCTTCAGCACCGTCACCAGTTCCCGACAGATCCAGTTTGGGCTGAAAGTGATATTCTGAGGAGCCGCAACCGGGGTACCGACCAGACCTTCGGTCTTCGCGTCAGAGGGAGTCTCACGAGTGACGCCCGCTCCGCCAAATCCGACTAGTTCTCCGCTCCCTGGAAGTGAAGGAGTGCACTCTCTTGCCGGCGGCGAAATGGCTCGGCTGATCGAGTTATTCGATTGGTCGCGATCCCCGCTTGGTCCGATGGCAGAGTGGCCGCAAAGTCTCAAGACGGCATTGAATATCTGCTTGCGCTCGCGCTTCCAGCTTGCGGTTTACTGGGGGCCGCAACTCATTTTTCTCTACAACGACGCGGAGCGCGAAGTGATTGGCGCCATGCATCCTTCTGCGCTTGGCAAACCTGCGCACGAAGTCCTGGTCGACATGTGGGATACCGTTCGACCCATGTTGTATAAGGCGCTCGAAGATGGCGAGGCAACCTGGTCGGTCGATCAGCCTCTGATGATCGATCGCTACGGCTTGGTTGAGGAAGCATTCTTCACCTGGTCCTACAGTCCCATTCCGGACGATGCCGGGGCGATCGGTGGCGTGCTGCTTGTAACTGAGGAAACCACTCAGCGCGTCTTGGCGGAACGGCGACTGCGAACGTTAAGGGAAATGGCAGCAGAAACCGCGACTGCGCTGGACACTGAACAGGCATGCGCAACGGCGATGAAGATCCTGGGCCAAAATCCAGCGGACATTCCCTTCGCCCTCGTGTACCTGCTGGACGCGACAGGCTCGGTAAGATTGTGTTCGTCCACTGGCTTCTGCGCCAACCCCACGACGGAGCCGTTCCCGTTCGAGGAGGTCACTCGGCAAAGAGGAGTTCTCCAGATAAGTGATCTCACTCGCTTCTTCGACGCCGGAGTCGCGCATCAGTTGCCGCAATCAGCACTCATCATCCCCATTTTAGAGCCTGGCCTTGAAAACATAGCTGGCTTTCTTGTTGTCGGCGTGAGCGATCACCGGAGACTTGATAGCGCTTACCGCAACTTTTTCGATTTGGTTGCCGCTCAAATGGCAACTACGCTTGCCTCAGCAAACGCTCGCGAGCAGGAAAGGCTCCGCAGCAACGCAATTGCTGAGCTTGATCGCGCGAAGACCGCTTTTTTTACCAATGTTAGCCACGAGTTCCGCACCCCACTCGCAGTGATCCTCGGCGTCGTGGACGACATGCTGGCGAAGACGGACCCGGCGTTGCGCGATTCCAGCCGTGAAGAACTCTGTGCAATTCGTCGTAACGGTTTGCGACTATTGAAACTCGTAAACACTGTCCTAGCTTTCTCCAAAGTCGAGGCGGGACGAATCCGGGCGGTTTATGGACCAACAGACCTGGCTGCATTCACAGCCGAATTAGCCAGTGGCTTCCGCTCTACCATGGAAAAAGCTGGGCTCACGTTTCGCGTGGAGTCAGAGGCTCTACCGGAGCCTGTGTACGTGGATCCGGACATGTGGGAGAAGATCGTCCTCAACCTTCTGTCCAATGCATTCAAGTTCACGCTCCAGGGCGAGGTGTGCGTGACCTTGAAGTGTGTGGAGAATGCCGCGCAATTGTTGGTGAAAGATACCGGCATCGGAATTCAGGAGGATGAAGTCCCAAGAATTTTCGAGCGCTTCCATCGCGTGGAAGGCGCACAAGGACGGACCCAGGAAGGCACTGGCATCGGCTTGGCCCTGGTGCAGGAATTGGTGGCGCTGCACGGCGGCACCATTCGAGCCGAAAGCGTGCTGGGCAAGGGCAGCACATTTATCGTCTCGATTCCTCTCGGCATGAAACATCTGCCCGCCGATCGCATTCTCTCGGATCCCGCTCCGATTTCTCCCGGTCTGGCCGCAAGTGTATACGCCGAAGAGGCAGGGCGTTGGCTATCGGGCACGAAAGATGACGGCAAACTTCCAGAGACAGAGACCTCTCCCACATCGTATGGAGGGGATCGACCGTTCATACTCGTGGCGGATGACAATTCCGATATGCGCGACTACTTCCGATCGCTGCTCCAGGGCCGCTATACGGTGCAAACCGTAGCCGACGGCGAGCAGGCACTCGCCGCAGTTCGCGCTCGGAGGCCAGATCTGGTGCTCTCCGACGTAATGATGCCGACGCTGGATGGATTCAGCCTGCTCCGAAGACTTCGAGCTGATCCAGAGACCCAGGCGATCCCCGTCATCATGATCTCCGCCCGTGCCGGCGAAGATGAAAAGATAGAGGGAATGGAGCAGGGAGCCGACGATTACTTGGTAAAGCCTTTCGGGTTCCGCGAGTTGCTTGCCCGTGTGCGATCGCATCTCGAATTGGCTCGCATGCGCCGTGAAACTGCCGAGCGTGAGCAGAAGTTGCGAGCTGAGGCCGATTCACAACGGGCACTGCTCGAGACAGTGCTCAATGAGATGCCAGCGGGCGTTGTCATTGCGCAAGCTCCCTCTGGGTCAGTCGTGCTCGCCAACCGTCAAGCAGAGGAGATATTGCGACGTCCAGTAATGAGCCTCCGACGCATCGAAGACTATGCTCACTATCAACTATTCCGCTTGAACGGGCAGCAATATGACACCGAAGACCAACCACTGGCCCGTTCGCTGCGTGGCGAGGTGGTAATTGGGGAAGAACTAAGGTACCTGCGTCCCGATGGCATATTTCGCGTGTTGCTCACGAACTCAGCCCCTGTGCGAGATGAGGCGGGAACGATTGTCGCAAGCGCCGTCGCCTTTCAGGACATCACAGATCTGCGCATGGTGCAGGAAGAGTTGTTGCGCCGGAGCAATGACGTCATCCAAGAACTGGCGGGGAAGCTAATCACCGCTCAAGAAGAAGAACGCAAGCGCATAGCCCGCGACCTGCACGATGACTTTGCTCAACGGCTTGCTTTGCTGTGCATCAAGATGCAAACTCTACACCAGAAACTGCCTGCGGGAAGCGAGCTGGCGCAGGAGTTAAAGGAAATGTGGGCCGAAGCGAACCAGACTGCGGAGAATATCCGACAAATCTCCCATCATTTGCATCATTCTGCACTGCTGCTTGGTCTGCCGCGCGCGGCCTCTAGCTATTGCCGGGAATTCTCGCAGCAGCGCGGAATACAAGTGGAATTCACTCACCAAGGCCTTATGAGTACGCTACCGGAACCCGTCTCTCTGGCGATGTTCCGGGTATTACAGGAGGCCCTCAACAACTCCGCCCGGCACAGCGGAGCCACCCAGATTAAGGTCTATTTGCTGGCCGAGGGCGACGAAGTCAAATTGCAGGTCAATGATCGTGGAAAAGGCTTTGATCCTTTTCGAACTCACGATGGGCTGGGTCTGGTCAGCATGCGCGAGCGACTGAGACTCGTCGGAGGCACAATGAGGATCTCCTCCGTGTTTGGACGGGGCACCGAACTCGAAGCTGTGGTGCCAATGCCGCCGTCTCAAATTCGTGCGCAAATACCCGCTTAGGGAGCGATGGCGGACGGCCACCTGGCCTCTTCGAAGCTCGAGCTATTCGAAGGCTTCGTGAAAAAAATCGTCACTGCAGTGCAGGCGAATCCGACTCTTTGGGCCAGCACGGCGATCTTCGTCACCTTCGACGAAGGCGGAGGCAGCTACGATTCCGGATACGTTCAGCCGATCGACTTCTTCGACGACTCACCCGCAATCCCTTTCTCGCGATATCCCCGTTCTCGACGGGCGGCAAGGTGGATCGCTCTGAGTGTCGCCGGTAACATTTTGGGGCGTGAACGTACCTCGCTTCATCCCGCAATCATCTTTCCCAAAATCTCTTTGAGGATCTTCCCACACACCGTCGCGGTCAGTTGGGATACATCCTGTTTCGGGTTGAATTCGACGATGTCGGCTCCGAGCAGCAATCCCGTGATCGCCTGCAGATGGGCAATGGCCTCGCGCACCGACATCCCTCCCGGCTCACGGTGAGAAACTCCAGGCGCGAACGCGGGATCGAGCACGTCGACATCGAACGAGACATACACTGGACCCTCAAGCTTGAGTTTTTCGAGCGCAGGCAATTCCCGCATTTCTACAACTTCGGCTCCGAAGCGAGCCGCTTGCTTTCTCTGATGTGCATTCAGGGTGCGAATGCCGACCTGGATCAATCGCTTGGCCAATCCTTCTTCCATGATTCTGGCAAAGGGGCAGGCATGCGAGTAGCGATTTCCCTCGAATTCGTCGTACAGGTCAGGATGCGCGTCGAAGTGAACAAGCGTGAGATTGGCAAAACGCTTTCCGAAGGCTCGCAGGATTGGATATGTAATGGAGTGATCCCCACCCATGGACACTGGCGACTGCGCGTTATCGAGCAATTCGCCGACTGCGATTTCGATCGCGGTAAATGCGCCGTCAGCCGGCAGTTTCAGGTCGCCCGCATCCACGAACGATTCTTCGCCAAGCTCAATCCCGCTCTCGGTGGATGAATTCGACGAATCACAATGGAAAGCTTCGCGAATCAGCGGCGGAGCATCCGCTGTGCCTCGCAGATAAGAAGAGTTGGCGTCGAAGGGAACCCCGAGCAGCGCAGGAATTCCGGGTTGTCTGGTTGGTTGGCCGAGCATGGTTCGGAACACGGTCTGGACGTGAACTCAGTATCTTAAATCGTTGTCGCAC
>Ga0210396_10006798_pt1 | contig 10931 bp, 11 predicted proteins | sample IncBWH17OmetaG_FD_155466 | JGI IMG/M metagenome (GOLD analysis project Ga0210396, IMG submission 155466) | Forest soil microbial communities from Barre Woods Harvard Forest LTER site, Petersham, Massachusetts, United States - Inc-BW-H-17-O ... | reverse complement strand
CAACTGGCCGGACAGGATTTCGACGGCACGATGAACGCCCGCTTCGCCGCCGGCCATCAACCCATACAGGTAGGCCCGGCCGATGAGCGTGCAGCGCGCACCCAGGGCGATGGCGGCGACGATATCGGCGCCGGACATGATCCCGGTGTCCATGAGGATCTCGGTGTGGCGTCCGAGATCGCGCGCGACGGCGGGCAACAGTTGGAACGGCACCGGCGCCCGGTCAAGTTGGCGGCCACCGTGATTGGACAACACGATGCCGTCGACACCGAGATCGACCACGGCACGTGCGTCGTCGAGGGTCTGAATGCCTTTGACGACGAGCTTGCCCGACCATTGGGACTTGATCCACGCCAGATCGTCAAAGGTGAGGCTGGGGTCGAACATCGTGTCCAGGTACTCGCCCACGGTGCCCGACCAGCGGTCCAGCGACGCGAATGACAGCGGCTCGGTGGTCAACAGGTCAAACCACCAGCGTGGCCGCAGCGCTGCATCAAGCGCAGTCCGCAGCGTCAACGCCGGCGGAATCGACATCCCGTTGCGTACGTCGCGCAGTCGCGCGCCGGCCACCGGGACGTCAACGGTGGCCAGCAGGGTGTCGAACCCGGCCTCGGCGGCCCGCTGGACCAATGCCATCGAACGGTCCCGATCACGCCACATGTACAACTGAAACCACTTGCGGCCCTGCGGAGCAGCGGCCACGACATCTTCGATCGAGGCGGTGCCCAGGGTTGACAGCGAAAACGGGATCCCGGCCGCCGCGGCGACTCGGGCGCCGGCGATCTCGCCCTCGGTGTGCATCAACCGGGTAAAACCCGTCGGCGCTATCGCGAACGGCAGCGCCACCTCTTGGGCTAGGACCTCCCAACCGGTCCGGATGTTGCTGACGTCGCGCAGGACCGTGGGGTGAAACTCGATGTCGCGAAAGGCTTGTCGCGCACGTTCCAGGGAGATCTCGTCCTCGGCCGCGCCGTCGGTGTAATCGAAAGCCGCCCTTGGTGTGCGCCGCTTGGCGATGCGCCGCAGATCGTGGATGGTCTGCGCGTCGTCGAGCCGACGCTGAACGCGGTCGAGCCGGGGCTTGCGAAATCGGATCAGCGGCGCAAGGTCACGCACCTTCGGCGTCCGCCGTTTGACCACTGTGCCACCCTAGGTCATATGGAATCCGCGAGCGACCCCTTCGATCTGCAGCGTTTCGTTGACGCGCAGGCTCGGGTTTACTCCAGCGTCCTCGACGAGTTGCGGGCTGGCCGCAAGCGCAGTCATTGGATTTGGTTTATCTTCCCGCAGGTTGCCGGACTGGGCAGCAGCCCCACGGCGGCCCGCTACGCGATCTCTTCGCTCGACGAGGCCCGGGCCTATCTTCGGCACGACGGGCTCGGACCGCGGTTGCACGAATGCACCCAGCTGGTCAACGCCGTGCACGGCCGCTCGATTCGACAGATCTTCGGGTCGCCCGATGACCTGAAGGTGCGCTCGTCGATGACGTTGTTCGCCCGCGCGACCCAGGACAACAGCGATTTCGTCGAGTTGCTCACGCGCTACTACGACGGCGAGGAAGATCCGCTGACGCTGGCGCGGCTGGGTTGAGCGCCGGTCTGCTCAGAGCGGCCGCAGAATCCGCCAGCCATGCGGCTCCACGGACACGCCGTCGACGACTTCCTGTGGCGGCGCCCCGCTTCCGGCGATGACTTCCGCCTGGCCCAGGTCGAGGTCGGCGAGCACGACATGCAGTGGGGTGTCGTCGATATTGAGCGCGACGATCAGCGCCTCGTCACCGTGTCGGGTCTGGTACACGTAACGCCGATTATCCAGTCGCAGCGCCGACGTCGACGCAGCGTGCAGCCACGGGTGGCGTCGACGCAGCCCGATCAGGTATTGGTGCAGCGACCATACTTCGATCCCGCGCTCATCCAGCTGTGCTGGGGGAGAGCCGAATTCGGGCCGAACCGCGTCGTCACCGCCGAACCGTTCCTCCTTGAATCCGTGGTAGCCGAACTCGTCGCCGGCGTAGATACTGGGAATGCCGCCCACGGTCATCAGGATCACCAGGGCGTGGGCGAGGTGTTCGGGACGCTGCAGTTGGCTGGCGATCCGGGTGACGTCGTGATTGCCAATGAAGGTGAGCGGCGCAAAGGTTTCCACGAAATCGTTGTGGCGCTGCATCGCCCAGTCCAGCTCGTGGAAGTTGCCGTCGTTGAGGCCGCTCCAGATTGCCTTCCACAGCTCGTACTGGGTGACGGAGTCGAAACCGGTTTCGCGAACCACCGCGGCGTAGTCGCCGTGAATCAGCTCTGCGACGAACCACGCGTCGGGTTGGAGCTGGCGAACCCTCGGCAGGACCACAGCCCAGAACTGTTGCGGCACAGCGTACGCAGCGTCTAGTCGCCAGCCGTCAGCACCTCGTCGCAACCAGTGCGCCATGACGTCGGCGGTGTAGTCGATGACCTCGGGGTTGTCGTGATTGAGCGTGAGCAGATCGCCGTGTCCTTCGAAGTTGTGGAAATGGCCTGGCCGCCCGCGAAACCAGCGCGCTGCTGCATCGTCGCGCGTTGCCTGGCGATGGCGTGGGAAGTCGACACCGACGTGGTTGAACACCCCGTCGAGTAGCACGCGCAAGCCCAGTCGACGCGCCTCGGCGATGAGGTAGTCGAAATCGTCGTCGTCGCCGAGCCGAGGATCGACGCGGTAATGATCGGTGGTGTCGTAACCGTGTGTGCGCGAGGCGAAGATCGGCCCCAGCGCGATCCCTGACGCACCTAGCGCAATGGCGTGGTCGAACCACTCCGCGACCCGCCGCAGCCGGTGCTCACCCGGATCCGGAGGCGTTGCCGCCGGGAAGGCGCCAACGAATCCCAGGGGGTAGACGTGCCACCAGATCACATGCTGAACCCAGGCCGGCGCGGTCACCGCCTATACCTGGCTTCGTAGAGAGATCTCATCTCCTCCTCGAGTTCGGGCGCCGGGCCATCGACCACGGCTCTGGGTGCCACTGTGGCGACCGGCAGCATGGCCACAGGTGCTGTCGGCGCATGCCATTCGGTCAGCCATCGGGTCAGCTGGGCGTTCGACGTGGCATACACGATGCGCCCGAGACCGGCCCAGGCGTGCGCGGCCGCACACATCGGACACTGCTCACACGACGTGTACAGGGTGGCTCTAATGCGTTGCACCGGAGCCATGTTCGCCACCGCCCACCGGACGACCCCCAACTCCGCATGCAATGTCTGGTCCTCGTCGGTGACGCGGTTGTGGTCCTCGTAGAGGGTCTTGCCGTTGGCGCCGATGAGAATTGCCCCGAACGGGCCGTGTCCGTTGTCGAGCGCGGTGCGGGCAAGCACGGCACAGCGACGCAAATGCTCCAGATCAACCTGGCTTACGACCACAGACCCGAAGTCTACGGGCGGGGTCTAGCCGGCGGCGGCCAGTGTTTGGGCGGTGGTTATCGCCTGGGCGACGCCGGTGACAATGGCCGCAACCTTCAACGCCTCGAGGATGGCTTCGCGTTCGACGCCGGCCTCGCGCAGGGTGTGCTCGTGGGCGGCCACGCAGTGCGAACACCCGTTGATCGACGACACCGCAAACGACCACAGCTCGAAATTCGCTTTGTCCACGCCGGGGTTACCGATGATATTCATCCGCAGTCCCGGGCGCAGGTCGTCGTACTTGCCGTCAAGGAAAGCCCGGCCACGGTAGAACACATTGTTCATGCCCATGATCGACGCGGCGCCCAGCGCGGCCTGGTAGGCCTCGGACGACAGGTAATCGGCCGCCTCGGCACCAATCTCGGCCAGCACTTGGGTATTTCGCGCCGCCGCGGCGCCGGCCAACAGTGTGCCCCAGAGCTGCTCCTCGTTAAGCACGGTGCTGCGGCTGATCGAGCCGAGGTTGAGCTTGAGGTCCTTGGCGTAGTCGGGCAGTGCGTCCTTCAGGTTCTCGATACTCATCAGATCCTCCGATCCTGGCCGATAGGCCTTGCTCAAGCCGAAGCCTTGAGCAGTTCGCCGGCGTCCAGCGTGGGGTCGCCCTTGCGCCAGTTGCAGGCGCACAGCTCGTCGGACTGCAGGGCATCGAGCACCCGCAGCACCTCGTCGACGTTGCGGCCTACCGAACCTGCGGTCACCGACACGAATTGGATTTCATTGTTGGGATCGACGATGAACGTGACCCGGTCGGCGACGCCGTCGTCATTGAGCGCTCCGGTGGCATTGACCAGTTCCCGCTTGATGTCCGAAAGCATCGGGAATGGCAGCTTCTTGAGCTCGTCGTGCTGGGCACGCCACTGGAAGTGCACGAACTCGCTGTCCACCGAGACGCCGAGAACCTGCGTGTCGCGGTCCTCGAACTCGTCGTTGAGCTTGCCGAAGGCGGCGATTTCCGTCGGGCACACGAAGGTGAAGTCCTTCGGCCAGAAGAACACCACCCGCCATTTGCCCTCGTGGTCATCGCTGGAGATGGTCGTGAAGTAGTCGCCGGGCTGTTGGGCGTCGACCTTGGAGAGGTCGCCGCCGATCAACGCGGTCAGCCGGTAGCCGGGGAATTGGTCGCCGATTGTCAGCAGTGCCATGTCACTCCTTTGCTCAAATTGGATCTAGTCAAGTTTTGCGCTGCCACCATCGTGCCGGAACTTCACTTTGAATTAAAGGTGATCTTTCCCACTACACTGATAGGTATGACCGATAAGACTTATCAGCCGACGATCGCCGGACTCCGGGCATTTGTCGCCGTCGCGGAGATGCAGCACTTCGGCAGCGCCGCAACCACTCTCGGCGTCAGCCAGTCGACGCTGTCGCAAGCACTGTCGGCGCTGGAGACCGGTCTGGGAGTTCACCTGGTTGAACGGTCCACTCGCCGAGTCTTCTTGACGGTGGAGGGCAGGCAGCTGCTGCCGCAGGCCCAAGCAGTGATCGAGGCGGCGACCGCGTTCACGGCCGCGGCCGCAGGCGCCTCGGACCCGCTGCAGGGCAGCATCCGGCTGGGGCTGATCCCGACGGTGGCGCCGTACGTACTCCCGACGCTGCTCGCCGGGCTGGCCGATCGGCTGCCCGCGCTGGCCTTGCGGGTGATCGAGGACCAGACCGAGCGCCTACTCACCGGAGTGCGCGAGGGTTCCGTGGACGCGGCGCTGATCGCCTTGCCGGCCGAGGCCGGCGGCATCAGCGAAATCCCGATCTACGACGAAGATTTCGTGCTTGCGCTGCCGCCCGGGCACCCGCTGGCAGGCAAGCGCCGGGTGCCGCCGGCCGCGCTGGCGGAGCTGCCGTTGCTGCTGCTCGACGAGGGACACTGCCTGCGTGACCAGGCCCTCGACGTCTGCCGTAAGGCGGGCGTGCGCGCCGAGCTGGCCAACACCCGCGCAGCGTCGCTGGCAACGGCGGTGCAATGTGTGTCCGGCGGGCTGGGCGTCACGTTGATCCCGCAGAGCGCGGTATCTGTCGAGACCGCGCGCAGCCGGCTTGAACTGGCCTACTTCGCCACGCCTCGTCCCGGACGCCGAATCGGGCTGGTATTTCGGTCGTCCAGTGGCCGGGAAGCGCCCTACCAGCAGCTTGCCGGGCTGATCGGCGAGCTGCTGGCGGGTGACCACCAGGTACGCCCGGTGCGGTAGGCAAAGCGCCTCGTCCACCCCGTCGCCGCTGCGGGGTCGAGCCTGATGGTTAAGTCTTGACGATCACGGTGCCGACCTTTCCAGGGCGGTTGACGTGCTGGACCGCGTCGGTGATCTGGTCGAGTGAGTAGGCGCCGGCGACGTCGAACTCTGCGGGCTGGGAGATGGCCAGGGCTCTTGCACTGGCGATATCGGAGGCCCGTCGTTCGGGTGCCACACCGATCAACCAACGGCCGATGGTCAGGCCGCGCAGCCCTATTTCACCGCCGAGCAGGGCGGAGGCGTGCAGCGGAATGTTTTCCTGCGCTATCTGTCCGTAGGTGATCAGGGTCCCCCCGGCCGACAGCAGCGACAGCAGGTCGCCAGCGATCGAGCCGCCAACGGGATCCAATGCCACGGGAATGGGCCGGCCGTCGGCCACAGTGCGGACTTGTTGTATCCAGTCGGGGTTGTCGGTCGATACGACAGGCACGGCCGGATACCGCGCGGCGAGCTCTTGGGCGCGGGCGGCGCTGCGCACCACACTGATGGTGGCGATCTGGTGGTGCTGGGCGCCGGCCGTGAAGAGTCGACCCACCGAGGAGTTGGCGGCGTTGTTGATGACGAAACCGTCAAAGCCGACCGAGAAGTGTTGCTGGGCAGCGCGGTATAGCAGTAGAGCGGTCAGCGGATTGCACACCATCTGGGCAGCGACGTCGTCGCTGACCGAGTCCGGCACCGGTACCGCGAGTTCGGCGGGGACGTTGATGAGTTGCGCCCAGGATCCTGGGTTGGGGAACACGGTGACGCGGGTGCCAACCGCCGGTGTGCTGACCCCGGGGCCGGCCGCAACCACGACTCCGGTGGCTTCAAGCCCAGCCACAGCGCGCTCGCCCGGTGCGGGTGGGACGAAGGTGACGCCGACGAGGTCACCAGGGTGGATCGGGAAGGCGCGAACCTCAATCTGGACTTGTCCGGGCCCCGGTCGCGGTGGATCGGGGATTTCGGTGGCCGCTAGGACGTCGGCGGGGTTGCCCGGGGTGGCGTAGGTGATCGCCAGTGGCATCGTTCTCACTCCTGGTGTAGGTGGTGTCTCTTGGCCGGGATCGGTTGTCGGCCAAGGGTTTTAACGATTAATACAAGCGCTGGCTACCATCTATTATTGGTTGACAAGGAGGTCCCGGCCAGCCAGTGGGCCACCGGGCTGCTGCATGCGGCCACCCTCGTCGAGGCCGCCGAGGTCGATCGCCGCATAGCCGAGTTCGGTGATCAACTGTTGCACCGTCTGCTTGGATGCGACGTCGTCACCGGACACGAACAACACCCGTCTAGCTTCGCCCTGTCGCGGCCCTTTCTCGAAATTCGCCATGGTGATGGTGTTGAACGCCTTGACGACCCGCGCACCAGATGCATGCTCGGCGACGATGACGCTGGCGCTTCGGCCCTGGAGATCAGCGAGCTCCAGCGGATTGACGGTGACGAACGGGTTCGTGACGTCGACGAGGATTCGGCCCTGCCAATCGGGTAGCGGGTCGAGCGTGTCCGGCACTGCGGGCCAGGGCACCGCAAGCAACACGAGGTCTCCGGCGGCGGCTTCAGTCGCCGAGACCGCCTCGGCGCCGATGCCTTGGGCAACGGGGGCTAGAGCCTGCGGGCCGCGAGCACTGGAAAGCTTCACGCGGTGACCCGCGCCGGTCAGCCGGCGCCCCAACGCCAGGCCGACGTGCCCTGCACCGAGGATTCCGATTTGCATTGTTTCTCCTAAATTTCAGCAGGACACGCCGTTGCGCTCCTGACGCCATGTGCGTCGGTGCCAAAGCAGGTACATCCAAGGCCATTCAGATGTAGCGACCGGGTCCGCCGGCACGGTGATGTCGAACAAACAGACGCTTCGCTTCATGCCGGCGGACACTGTACGGCCACGCTGGGAAATCCGAACTTGCAAACGCCACAGCTAATGACAGATCATGTAAAGTATCCATTTCGTTCACCGTTCGTCAATCACTCCGGTTGAACGGGATAGTGTCGTTGACTTATTCCCGCGATGGAGGCCGAGGACTTAACACAGAGGTCACGGTGACGAGTGTCCGCAAATGCAAGCACTTTACCGAGACAAGACACGGCCGAACGCGGCGATGACCCGTACCTCTTTGACAGTCGAGCACCCTTCGCGCGACCGATGATCGCCCAACGGGTCCGCCGCTTGGAGCTTTCGTCATAGACTGATATATCATGCACTTTGGTAGCTAGCGTCTGGAGTGCATGATTTTCCGACCCAACTCCGTCTTCGGCGACCTAGAAAAACAAATTTGGGGAGGCCCTCATGACCAAAGCAGTGCAGTTCGATTCGTACGGCGGCGTCGACGTCCTCGAGGTGCGCGACGTGCCCCGCCCAGTTCCGGCAGCCGGTGAGGTTCTGGTCGAGGTCAGGGCAGCCGGCATCAATATCAGTGAGGCAGCGATTCGCGCGGGTGCCGTGCGCGATCTGTTTCCTGCGACGTTTCCGTCCGGGCAGGGCAGCGACCTGGCTGGGGTGGTGGCCGAACTCGGTTCCAGCGTCGACGGTTTTGCTGTTGGCGATGAGGTCATAGGATTCTCCAACCTACGGTCCAGCCACGCCGAGTACGTGGCGGTGCCTGCGACCCAATTGACGCCCAAGCCGGCCGCGGTGCCGTGGGAGGTGGCCGGTTCGCTGTACGTTGCGGGGTGCACCGCCTACGCCGCGGTACGGGCGGTGCGCCTGGTACCGGGGGATACGGTAGCGATCGCGGGTGCGGCCGGCGGTGTCGGTTCGATCGCGATTCAACTCGCCCGACGCGCCGGGGCCACGATCCTCGGGATCGCCGGGCCGTCCAACGATGCCTGGCTCGCCGACCATGGCGCAGTCCCGGTCAATTACGGTGACGACCTGCCGGCCCGGCTGCTCGCAGCAGCACAGTCGGGAGGCATCGACGCCTTGCTGGATTTCTTCGGTGGTGGATATGTCGCCATGGCGGTCGAGGACCTCAGAGTCGCGCGCGACAGGATCGACACCATCGCCGATTTTGATGCCGTGGAGCGGTTTGGGGTCCAGTCGGCAGGCGGTGCGGATGCCGCGACGGCAGCGGTACTCGCCGAGTTGGCCGACCTCGTCGCACGGGGTGAACTGGAAGTGCCGATCGCCGGAGTCTTTGCCCTAGAAAATGTGCGGGACGCGTATCGGGAGCTCGAAAAGCGCCACACCCGCGGCAAGTTGGTGCTACGACCATGAGCGACGGAGGGCATCGCAGGGCAGGTTCAAACCCGCCCTGCAGTGATGCGCGCGGGTTTGGCGATCGGGCAACGGGTTATAGGACCGACATCAGACATGTGAGGAGACCACGATGAGCGATGGCAACGACTTCAACGAGCGCAATATCGCCGAGTTCCGCGCGAACCACGGTCGCGTCGGCGGCCCGTTTGAGGGTGCGCCGCTCGTCGTCCTGCACACCGTCGGTGCACGCAGCGGGAAGCCGCGGACCAACATCATGATGTACCTCGCCGACGGCGAACGTTATCTTGTGTTCGCCTCAAACAACGGTGCCGACGATAACCCCGCCTGGTACTGGAACCTGAAGGCCAACCCCGATGCCCGCATCGAAGTCGGCGACGACATCGTCGACGTGCATGCCACCGACCTGCAGGGTGCCGAACGGGACGACAAGTACACGCTGCAGGCCGAGCGGTATCCAGGATTCGCTGAGTATGAGCGCAAGACATCGCGGATCATCCCGGTTGTCGCGCTCACGCCTACCGGCGGGGCGAAGCCGCGCGAATGAAGGTCCCGGCGACCGGCACGGCCGGTTCGCGGTGAGTGCGCCGGTATCTACGTCGTAGCGATATTCAGTTCGCGGTAGAGCGGGTGGGGGCTGCAGGTCGAATCCATTTCCGATGCGTCGTATCTCGCCGGCGGCCCAACCTTAACTGATTGACATATCATGTAAATCTACTACTGTGGCGCTCATGACCAAGAAAGGCCCGAGTTCCTCCCAAGAATCCTCCGCATTGCCGCACATCGATTTTGATGCTCTTTACCGTGGCGAAAGCCCAGGCGAAGGTTTGGCGCCGGTAACGACACCACCATGGGATACCAAGGCGCCCAACGAGAATGTCGTCGAGTGGCAGACCAGCGGCTGGATCCACGGCGACGTTCTCGACGTCGGCTGCGGGCTCGGCGACAACGCCGTCTACCTGGCCAAGAACGGGTACACCGTGACCGGCTTGGACATCTCACCCACCGCGCTGATCACGGCCGAGCGGCGGGCCAAGGACGCCGGAGTCGAGGTGAAGTTCGCTGTGGCCGACTCCACCAAGCTCGACGGCTACATCGACGCGTTCGATACCGTGATCGACAGCGGTCTGTTCCACTGCCTCGATGACCAGGGCAGACGTAGTTACGCCGCCGCGGTGCACCGGGCCACTCGGCCTGGCGCGACCCTGTTGCTGAGCTGCTTCTCCGACGCCAATCCGGCAGGCGAGGGGTGGCCGCAACCGGCGGTGTCCGAAGAGACGCTGCATCACGTCCTCGGCGGCGCCGGCTGGGACATCGTGTCGCTGGAGCCTGCCACAGTGCGCAGCGAATTGGATGGCGCGCAGGTCGCAATGGCGTTCTGGTACGTCCGCGCGCAACGCCGCTAAGTACCGCGACCGACCCGTCAACGGCTGAAAATTCGGCGCTAGCTGCGGTGATGGTGCAATTTTTACCAGAATGCGTGCGTCGCCGCGCTCACCAATTTCGCCGTCTCCGTAACCTCGGCCGCGGTGACTGTAGGTTTCGGCTATGGAAAAGGTAGTCGCGGTGCTGATGGCGGCCGATCGCGACGAGGACTGGTGCCAGCGGCAGCGAGGACTCGTCGCCGACGCGATTCTTCGGCTCGGCGTCGCCGGCTTGGCCGTCAATGTCCGCGACGCAGCGGTGCGTCATTCGCTGATGACGCTGACGACGCTCGACCCGCCGGCCGTCGCCGTGGTGAGCATCTGGACCCAGCAGTGCTACGGCGACCAGATCGCGGCGGCGCTGCGCCTGCTGGAGGTGGAGTGCGATCACCTCGCGGCCTATCTGGTCACCGAATCGGTGCCATTGCAGGCACCGCTTGAACTAGGTAGGCGCACAACAGGTTTGGCCAACGTTGCGCTGTTGCGCCGGCCTGCCCAGCTAGACCAGGCGAGCTGGCTGACGCGCTGGCAGCACGACCACACGCCGGTGGCGATCGAGACCCAGTCCACCTTCGGTTACACCCAGAACGCCGTGGTGCGTTCACTCACGCCGAACGCGCCAGAGCTGGCAGGCATCGTCGAAGAGCTGTTCCCGGCCGAGGCGATCATC
>Ga0210396_10006797_pt1 | contig 10932 bp, 6 predicted proteins | sample IncBWH17OmetaG_FD_155466 | JGI IMG/M metagenome (GOLD analysis project Ga0210396, IMG submission 155466) | Forest soil microbial communities from Barre Woods Harvard Forest LTER site, Petersham, Massachusetts, United States - Inc-BW-H-17-O ... | reverse complement strand
CTGCAGGTGCGCAAGCGCGCCGCCCGCATGGGCCGCAACCCCGCCACCGGCGAAGCGATCCACATCAAGGCCAGCAAGAAGGTTGCCTTCCGCGCAGCCAAGGAATTGAAGGAAGCCGTCTGATAGGGGGGTTCCCAATTCCGACTTTGCGTCATCCCGGCACGGCGTACGCGGCTTCCCGGGATGACACCTCAACTACAGCTTAAACTTTCCTGTCTTACCCACGGTTTGGATTGTGGCTTCACTCCCAGGATTAACCCACACTGTAACCGAGCGCTTTCTGCGCTACGTGGTCATCGACACCCAGTCGGACCCCGCCTCCTCCACCTGCCCATCCACCGAAAAGCAAAAAGTCCTGGGAGCCCTGCTCGCACGCGAGTTGCAGGCGATGGGCATTCGCGACGCCCATCTCGACGAACTCGGCTATGTCTACGCAACCATCCCGGCCAATACGGAGAAACACGTTCCGGTCATTTGCTTCTGCTCGCACATGGACACCTCGCCAGACTGCACCGGTGAGAACGTCAAGCCACAGATCGTCAGGGATTATCGTGGCGGTGACATCGTACTGCCGGCCGACCCGACCCAAATCATCCGTGCCGCCGATCATCCCGCACTGGCCGATCAGATCGGCAATGACATCATCACCACCGATGGCACTACGCTGCTCGGCGCCGACAACAAGGCTGGCCTGGCCGAGATCATGGATGCCGCGCAATTCCTGATCAGCAACCCGCAGATCAAGCACGGCACGATCAAGATCCTGTTCACTCCCGACGAGGAGATCGGCCGTGGCGTCGACAAGGCCGACCTGAAAAAACTCGGCGCCGATTTCGCCTATACGATCGATGGCGAAACCGCGGGGAATATCGAGGACGAAACCTTTTCCGCCGATGGCGCCACCATCACCATCGAGGGCGTCAGCACCCATCCCGGCTTTGCCAAGGGCAAGATGGAGCACGCGATCAAGATCGCCGCGGCCATCGTCGATCGCCTGCCCAAGAATACCTGCTCGCCCGAAACTACCGAAGGCAAGGAAGGCTTTCTGCACCCGATCGGCATCTCGGGCGCCCTGGAGAAAGCCACGCTCAGCTTTATCGTGCGCGATTTCACCGACGCGGGACTAAAAGAGAAAGAAACCCTGCTCGAAAACATCGTCAAAGAGGTGATGCAGGACTTTCCGAAATCAAGCTACCGAATGGAAATCAAGCCGCAATACCGCAACATGAAGCAGGTGATCGACCTTCACCCCGAGATCATCGACAACGCGATGGAGGCGATCCGCCGCGCCGGGCTTACGCCGGTGAAGACGTCCATCCGCGGCGGTACCGATGGCTCGCGGCTGTCGTTCATGGGATTGCCCTGCCCTAACATCTTCGCCGGCGAGCACGCCTTCCATTCGCGGCTGGAATGGGTCAGCCGGCAGGACATGGAAAAAGCCGTCCAGACCATCGTTCATCTCGCGAGGATCTGGGAAGAGCGCGCCTGAGGCACCCTCAAGAGGCGCGCGCGGTCACTATCCAGATAGATGCAGGAAGCGGCACCGTCTCGCCCTTGGCAAAGGTTGCCAGTACTTCACGGATCGAATTCATCGCAGCCGCACGAACGTCCGCCGGATGGCCTTCCAGGGCCCGGCTGGCCGGACCGATTTCGAGCGCGCCCTGCACGGCCGCATCGAGGCCGCGCCCGATCGCGACATCGAGCGTCAGATTATGCGGTTCCATTGCAATCCCCGCGAACCCGGCTTCGCCCAGGATGCGGTGGACGCGCGCCTCCGAGGCGAACGAGAACGGTCCGGGATCTTCGGGCCCTTGCTGCGGCAGTTTTGGGACGTGTTTGTAGGCCGCCTGGAGCGGCGCCATGAAAAACGGGTTTTCGCGCGGCTCACGCCAGCAGGCGAATGCCAGCCTCCCCGACGGCCGCAACGCCCTGCGCATGTTCGCAAATGAGCGCGAGGGCTCCGCGAAGAACATCACGCCGAACCGCGAGGCCAGTAAATCAAAGCTTGCGGTATCAAAGGGATAGACGGTGGCATCCGCCAGCACGAAATCGACCGGCAACTCCCTGGGCGCACTCGCTCGCGCCCGGGCCAACATCGGGCCTGATACGTCGATGCCGAACACATGACCTGATGATCCGACCTCCTGCGCGAACGCGATGCTCGTAGCGCCACTGCCGCAACCGACATCGATGATCCGCTCGCCGGCCTTCGGCTTCGCGCGATCGATCAAGGTGTCGGCGATCGGCTTCAGCAGGATATCCTGCACCTGTTGCCGATCGGCCCAGCGCTGGCCGCCGGGTCCATTCCAGTACGCAATCTGGTCAGCGTTTTGCTCGTGGCCCGTGGGTGTGTCCATTGGTGGAAACTCGCTAGGTAGTCGCCTGCGCTGCTTTGCAACTTGGCGCGATAGCCTTCGCTCTGCGAGTTCCCCGGCTCACCGAGCCAAACCTCGGAGAGCGAAGGCTGGTAGGCGGCGAGAGATTCGAACTCCCGACCCTCTCGGTGTAAACGAGATGCTCTAACCAGCTGAGCTAGCCGCCCTCGCCCCTTGTTTAGCGCCACCGGACCGTCAGGCGCAAGCCAAGCATCGCTTCATAAAAAAAACGGCGTCCCCGAGGGAACGCCGCTTTTGTCATATTTGATACGTTCAGTGCGCCGTCAGGCCACCAGCCGCTTCATCGGTGGCATCCGGCTTCACCGGCACCTTGGTGTCCTCTTCCCAGACGATCGGCACCGGCGGACGCACTAGGGCCTTGGAGATCACGTCGTCGAGGCGAGCGACCGGAATGATCTCCATGCCGCCCTTGATCGCATCGGAAATCTCCGTGAGATCCTTGGCGTTGTCCTCGGGGATCAGCACCGTCTTGATGCCGCCGCGCGCGGCCGCGAGCAGCTTTTCCTTCAAGCCGCCGATTGGCAGAACGCGTCCCCGCAGCGTGATCTCGCCGGTCATGGCGACATCATGCCGGATCGGGATCCCGGTCATGATCGACACGATCGCAGTTGCCATCGCCACGCCGGCCGAAGGGCCGTCCTTCGGGGTTGCCCCCTCCGGCACGTGGACGTGGATATCGCGCCGATCGAACAATGGCGGCTCGATGCCGAAGCCGACGGCGCGCGAGCGGACGTAGGACGCCGCCGCCGAAATCGACTCCTTCATCACGTCGCGCAGGTTGCCCGTGACGGTCATCTTGCCCTTGCCGGGCATCATGACGCCTTCGATGGTGAGCAGTTCGCCACCGACATCGGTCCACGCCAGGCCCGTGACAATGCCGACCTGATCGTCGCTTTCGATCTCGCCGTAGCGGTACTTCGGCACGCCGAGAAACTCCTCAAGGGACTTCTCGGTGACCTTGACCGACTTCTTCTTGGAGATCATCAGCTCCTTCACAGCCTTGCGGGCGAGTGTCGACAGCTCACGCTCCAGGTTACGCACGCCCGCTTCGCGGGTGTAGCGCCGGATCATCAGAAGCAACGCGTCGTCGTCGATCGACCATTCCTTGGAATCCAGACCATGCTTGGAGATCGCGTTCGGGATCAGATGCTTGCGCGCGATCTCGACTTTCTCGTTCTCGGTATAGCCGGCGATCCGGATGATCTCCATGCGGTCCATCAACGGCCCCGGAATATTCAGCGTATTCGCGGTCGTGATGAACATCACGTTAGACAGATCGTAATCGACCTCAAGGTAGTGGTCGTTGAAGGTCGAATTCTGCTCGGGGTCGAGGACCTCAAGCAGCGCCGATGACGGATCGCCGCGGAAATCGGCGCCCATCTTGTCGATCTCGTCCAGCAAGAACAGCGGGTTCGAGGTCTTCGCCTTGCGCATCGACTGGATGATCTTGCCGGGCATCGAGCCGATATAGGTGCGGCGGTGACCGCGGATTTCCGCCTCGTCACGCACGCCGCCGAGCGACACGCGAACGAATTCACGTCCCGTCGCCTTCGCGATCGACTTGCCGAGCGAGGTCTTGCCGACGCCGGGAGGGCCAACCAGGCACAGGATCGGTCCGGTCAGCTTGTTGGCGCGTGACTGCACCGCGAGATACTCGACGATGCGGTCCTTGACCTTCTCAAGCCCGTAATGATCGTTATCGAGCGTGGACTGGGCCGCGACCAGATCTTTCTTGACCTTGGATTTCTTGTTCCACGGGATCGACAACAGCCAATCCAGATAGTTGCGCACCACCGTGGCCTCCGCGGACATCGGCGACATCTGGCGCAGCTTCTTCAACTCGTGCTGCGCCTTCTCGCGTGCTTCCTTGGAGAGCTTGGTCTTGGCAATCTTTTCTTCCAGATCGGCCAACTCGTCGCGGCCTTCGTCGTCGCCGAGCTCCTTCTGGATCGCCTTCATCTGCTCGTTGAGATAATATTCGCGCTGGGTCTTCTCCATCTGGCGCTTGACGCGCGAACGGATCCTCTTCTCGACCTGCAGCACCGAAATTTCGCTCTCCATCAGTCCGAGCACCTTCTCGAGGCGCGCGGTGACCGACAGCGTCTCCAGGATCGCCTGACGATCCGCGATCTTGACGGCCAGATGCGAGGCGACGGTATCGCCGAGCTTGGCGAAATCCGTGATCGCCTGCACCACGCCGACGACTTCGGCGGAAATCTTCTTGTTCAGCTTCACATAGCTCTCGAAGTCCGACACGACCGAGCGCGACAAAGCTTCGGCCTCGACGGAGGTCGCATCGGTGTCGGCGAGCGCGATTGCGGTGGCTTCGTAGTATTCGGCGCGGCCGGAATATTTCTGCACGCGGGCGCGCTCAAGCCCCTCAACCAGCACCTTGACGGTGCCGTCGGGCAATTTGAGCAGTTGCAGCACGCTGGCCAGCGTGCCGGTCTCGTAAATCGAATCCGGGGTCGGATCGTCATCCGACGCGTTCTTCTGCGTCGCGAGCATGATCAAGGCGTCATTCTTCATGACCTCCTCGAGCGCGCGGATCGATTTCTCGCGGCCGACGAACAACGGCACGATCATGTGCGGGAAAACGACGATATCGCGCAGCGGCAACACCGGATATGAATGGCTTTCGCCGTGAACGATAGATGGCCGGGGTTTTGGGGTCGTCATGGCCTTTTCCTTCTGTTGTGCCCCCTTGCACGCAGTCCGCTTTGTGCGCAACCGCCACAAGGTGCCGAGATGCTCCGGGATGGCATGGCCGCCTCTGGCCAGGTTCCCGGATCGTTGTTGCGGCGAATCTCACATTGGATATTGCGCCACCGACAGCATTAGGTGGCTATCGCGCACGGAGGTGTCAAGTCGCAGAAAAAGGCCCGCCATTGCAGGCCAAAGGCGGCGCGCGACCTGCGCAAACGCGGCCGCCGAAAGGCTCGGCAGCCGCCTTCATTGCCTACGCTGTTCGCCGGCGGCTGATACGATCAGGCGCTGGCGCTGCTTTCCACGGCGCGGTCGGAACGGTCGGCGTAGATGTAGAGCGGACGGGCTGTCCCCTCCACCACTTCGCGCGAGATCACGACTTCTTCGACCCCTTCCAGACCCGGAAGATCGAACATGGTTTCAAGCAGAATGCTCTCGAGAATCGAGCGCAGGCCGCGCGCGCCGGTCTTGCGTTCGATCGCCTTGCGGGCGACCGCACCAAGTGCTTCGTCGGCGAAGGTCAGCTCGATGTTCTCCATCTCGAACAGCCGCTGATATTGCTTCACCAGCGCGTTCTTCGGATCGGTCAGAATCTTCTTCAGCGAAGCTTCGTCGAGATCCTCCAGCGTCGCGACCACCGGCAGGCGGCCGACGAATTCGGGGATGAGGCCGTACTTCAACAGATCCTCTGGCTCGACGTGACGGAAGATTTCGCCGGTGCGGCGATCTTCCGGCGCCAGCACCTGGGCGGCGAAACCGATCGAGGTCGAGCGCCCCCGCGCCGAGATGATCTTCTCGAGGCCAGAGAAGGCGCCGCCACAGATGAAGAGAATGTTCGTGGTGTCGACCTGCAGGAATTCCTGCTGCGGATGCTTGCGGCCGCCTTGCGGCGGAACCGAAGCAACAGTGCCTTCCATGATCTTCAGCAGCGCCTGCTGCACGCCCTCGCCCGACACATCGCGGGTGATCGACGGATTGTCGGATTTGCGGCTGATCTTGTCGATCTCGTCGATATAGACGATGCCGCGCTGCGCGCGCTCGACATTATAGTCGGCCGACTGCAACAGCTTCAGGATGATGTTCTCGACGTCTTCGCCGACATAGCCGGCTTCGGTCAGCGTCGTCGCATCGGCCATCGTGAACGGCACGTCGAGAATTCGCGCCAGCGTCTGCGCCAACAGCGTCTTGCCCGAACCGGTCGGTCCGATCAGCAGGATGTTCGACTTCGCCAGTTCGACATCGTTGTGCTTGGTCTGGTGATTGAGCCGCTTGTAGTGATTGTGGACGGCGACCGAGAGCACCTTTTTGGCATGGCTCTGACCGATGACGTAGTCGTCGAGGACCTTGCAGATTTCCTTCGGCGTCGGAATGCCGTCGCGCGACTTCACCAATGAGGATTTGTTCTCCTCGCGGATGATGTCCATGCACAGCTCAACGCATTCGTCGCAGATGAATACGGTGGGACCCGCGATCAATTTGCGGACTTCATGCTGGCTCTTGCCGCAGAACGAGCAATACAGCGTGTTCTTCGAGTCGCTGGTGCCAACCTTACTCATTCTTATCTCCGTCCGCCGTTCGATCCCGTACGCTCGATCGCCCTATTCCGGGAATTACCGGCACAGAATTGTAGATAGAGCAAAATCCGTACCAAAAAAGACCCTACGCTCCAGATGCCACGCGAATCGCGGTCCCATTCGAAGCCCCGCGGTCCTAACCCATTCAACCTAGCCAATCATGGTCGCACCCGACTATCAAGAATTCGCTAATCAGGAGGCCCTCCGATATCCGTGACAATACCGTGATTTGCGACTTTCGCACGAGGCGAACCTGTGGAAATCAGCCCTGCGTTGCGCGATTGCAACGCTAAGGACCGGCACGAAAGCGGAACTTTCTGCCCTGCAGGGGCATAAAAGCTCTCCCGGGCAGCCAAATTGGCGTCAGCCGCGCTGTTAACGCCTGTTTGACCCCGTCCCTTAAATCCCTGGCAGACCGCAATGTCAGGGAGTTTTCGTCGCGGGGTCTTCCGACCGCTTGTCGATCACCTTGTCGACAATACCAAAGTCGCGGGCCATCTCCGCGGTAAGGAACTTGTCGCGTTCCAGCGCGTCCTCAATCGCCTTGTAGGTCTGGCCGGTATGCTTCACGTAGATTTCGTTGAGTCGCTTCTTGAGGTTCAGGATTTCCTGGGCGTGCAGCATGATGTCGGTAGCCTGGCCCTGGAAGCCGCCGGAAGGCTGGTGCACCATGATGCGCGAATTGGGTAGCGAGAAACGCATGTCCTTATGGCCCGCGGCCAGCAGCAGCGAGCCCATAGAGGCCGCCTGCCCGGTGCATAGCGTCGAAACCGGCGGACGGATGAATTGCATCGTGTCGTAGATCGCAAGCCCCGACGTCACCACCCCGCCTGGCGAGTTGATGTACATCGAGATTTCCTTCTTCGGATTCTCGGCTTCGAGAAACAGAAGCTGGGCGACGGTCAATGTCGACATGCCATCCTCGACCGGTCCGGTCACGAAGATGATTCGCTCTTTGAGCAGGCGCGAAAAAATGTCGTAGGCACGCTCGCCGCGGTTGGTCTGCTCGACCACCATCGGCACGAGGTTCATGTAGGTTTCCACCGGATCGCGCATTAGTCACCCAAGGGTTAGTAGACAGGTTGGCGGAGGCGAACATCCATCGGCAAAACAGCAAAACAGAACGCGCTGAAATTTGCCGGGCGCGGAAGAACGTCCCGTGATGCAGAACTCAAAAGACAGGGCTCACAGATATGGGCCATTTCTCCGGCGACAAGACCAGAGCAATTTCGAGCTTAATTGACCTCAGTTGAAGCCGATTCGCGCAGCCTCGCATAGCGACGGAAACCGTCGCCATGCGCCTTTCACCGCACATCCTTAACGGCGGCTAACGCCGTCAGGCTGCGCTCTTTTCCGCCTCGTCGTCCTTGTAAAGCTCCTCACGCGTCACCTTCTTTTCGGTGACGCTGGCGAGTTCGAGGATGAAATCGACGACCTTGTCTTCATAGATCGGCGCACGAAGCTGGGCCAGCGCATTGGGATTGTTGCGATAGAAGTCCCAGACTTCCTTTTCGCGTCCGGGCATCTGGCGCGCACGCTCGATCACCGCGCGGCTGACTTCGTCGTCAGTCACCGTGATCTTGTTCCGCTCGCCGATCTCGGACAGCACGAGACCGAGCCGGACGCGGCGATCGGCGATCTTGCGGTACTCTTCCGTAGCGGCCTCTTCGGTGGTGTTCTCATCGGCGAAGGTCTTACCGCCGGACTCCATCTCGGCCTTGATGGAGGTCCACATCTGATTGAATTCTTCCTCAACCAGCGACGGCGGCGCCTCGAAGCGGTGGGCCTCGTCGAGGCGGTCCAGCAGCGTCCGCTTGACCCGCTGGCGCGTGGCGCCGGCGAACTCGGCCGCCAGCCGTTCGCGTGCGGCTTCCTTCAACTTGTCGAGCGATTCCAGGCCGAGCGTCTTGGCAAACTCGTCATCGATGACGGTTTCCTGCGCCGCTTCAACCAAAGTCGCCGAGGTCTCGAACTCGGCCGCCTGGCCTGCCAGCTTCTCGCTGCCATAGTTCTTCGGGAAGCTGACTTTCAAGGTGCGGGTTTCGCCCGCCGCGATACCGATCAGTTGGTCCTCGAAGCCGGGAATGAAGGTATTCGAGCCGATCGTCACCGCCATGTCTTCGCCGGTGCCGCCTTCGAATGGCGTGCCGTCGATCGAACCCTTGAAGGAGATCGTGACCCGATCTCCGGCTTCAGCCTTTGCGCCCTCGCCCTTGGGAGCGAAGCTGCGGTTCTGCTCGGCGATACGCTTGATGGCCTCGTCGACCTCTGCGTCGGTCACGTCGGCCACCGGCTTCTCGACGGAGAAGCTCTTGAAATCGGCGAGCTGGATCGCAGGCACCACCTCGATCGACACGGTATAGGTGAGATCGGATTTTCCGTTGAGAATGGCCTCAACGGCCTTGTCCTCGGTCGGCATGGTGATTTTGGGCTCGGTCGCCAAACGGAACCCGCGCTCGGTGAAGATTTGCGAGTTGGTATCGCGGATCGTCTGATCGATGGTCTCGGCCATGACCGAGCGGCCATACACCTTCTTGAGATGGCTCACCGGCACCTTGCCAGGACGAAATCCGTTGAGACGAACCTTGCCCTTGAGATCCACTAGCCGGGCGTCCGCTTTGGCATCGAGGTCCGATGCGGGAACGCTGATCTGGAATTCGTGCTTCAATCCCTCGGCGAGGGTTTCGGTGATCTGCATGGCGTCAATCTTCTTCTCGCTTGGTCCGGTCCCAAAGGCCCGGACATTGTCAAATTGTTCGACGCGTGGCCTTGAAGCCTGCGCCGGTGGTTCGGCGGACCGTTTCCATGGGCAAGACTGCCCGTTTGGAAATAGGCCCCCCAACAATCGTCATGCAAACGCTATCGGCGCTTGGTGCGGGCGGAGGGACTCGAACCCCCACAACTTTCGTCACTGGAACCTAAATCCAGCGCGTCTACCAGTTCCGCCACGCCCGCTGATAGCATCACGTCCGGCCGCGATGCCGCGAGCGGCGGGCTTATAACATGTGCCCGCCGGTCCGCAGCAAAAAAATGGCCGCTTTGGAGCCTGCTCACAAGCCTGCTTAAAAGCTCCCTTGGAAGTAGCTGCGGTAGCTGGACATATCCAGCAGAAAATGGTCCGCCTCTGTCTTATGGCAGATCGAATTCCCCGGCTGGGCCGACGCGAGCTGATCGCCGGATTGGGCGCGGCGGTCGTTAGCCCTGCAATACCACGAGTGGCGGCCGCACAGGACCGTCCACCGCTGACGCTACGCGCCAAGGCCGATGCCCTTGCCCTGCGTCCGGGCGAGCCGGATACGCCGATATGGTCGCTCCAAGACGCGCTCCAAGACACAAAGCCCAGCCCGGGCCTGCGCTTTAAGCGCGGCGACACGCTTCAGGTTGCACTCGGAAACGAGTTGCCGGTCCCGACCATCCTGAACTGGCATGGCATCGAAGGCGTTCCGGCAGCCGAAGCACTGGTAGCGCGGCTGCCGCTGGCGCCCGCAGCCACAGAAAATTTAACAATTCCATTGCGTCACGCCGGCACTCTCTTAGGCGACCTTCGTCTATTGGGCGACGGTCAGGCGCGGCCATCGCGGGCGTTGCCGTTGATCGTCGGCGAGAACGAGCCGGTCGCCGTCGACCACGACGAGGTATTCCTGATCGAGGACTGGCGTCTGCATCCCGACGGAACTGCGATCACGCCCGGCAGCGACCCGAAGGACACGGTACCGGTTTACACGGTCAACGGACGGACGGCGCCGGATGTCCCGGGCCGCACTAACGAACGACTGAGGATTCGCTTTATAAATGGCTTTCAACGCAATATTATTGCTATAAAAATAGAAAATCACGAGGTCCGCGTCATGGCCCTGGACGGCCAGCCAAGCGAGCCTTTTTTGGCGCGCAATGGCACGCTTGTGCTGGCGCCGGGAACCCGGGTTGATGCTTTCGTTGACGTCACTGCGTCGCCAGGTTCGACATCGGCCATCCTGCTGCATGACGGCAAGGAGCCTCGTCCGATCGCCCGGCTGATGACCGCTGATGAACTTCCGATCCGGGATGCGCCGTTACCGGCGGCTCCGCCGCTGCCGTCCAACGGCCTCCCGGCGCACCTCGACCTGAAAAACGCGCTGCGGGTCGATTTCGCGCTTGGGGCACGGACGCTCGGCGGCCCGCAAGCCGATTGGGTAGCGCCCGCGAGTTTCGTCAACTCGGCTGCGCCGGCCTTTCGCGCCAGGACCGGCCGCACCGTGGTCCTGGCCCTGACCAAC
>Ga0210396_10006796_pt1 | contig 10932 bp, 10 predicted proteins | sample IncBWH17OmetaG_FD_155466 | JGI IMG/M metagenome (GOLD analysis project Ga0210396, IMG submission 155466) | Forest soil microbial communities from Barre Woods Harvard Forest LTER site, Petersham, Massachusetts, United States - Inc-BW-H-17-O ... | reverse complement strand
CGTGGGATACCGGGTCAGGGGAAGCGAGAGCTGGTGAAGGGGTGATGGGCTTGCGGAGAGGCTTCGTCCGAGCGGGCGCGCAGAACCTGCTGATGACGCTCTGGCCAATCAGCGACGAATTCACTCCGGAGTTTATGAACGACTTTTATGAAGCTGCACACCGCACCGGGAACGCCCCTGGGGCTTTAGCGGAGGTGCAACGCCACTGGCTCCTGAAACTGCGCACCGAGAGAGGGTTAGCCCAATCAGTCAATCTTGCCGGGCCATTTATTATGAGTTCTCAAGGCAAACCCTAGTCATTTTATGACTTTTCCGAAGGACAATTTTGTTCTCCACTGACGGAATGAACACGCTCATTCAAACGCGGGAAAAGCCACACGCGGGGAGCAACGGACCGGAGGGCGAGATCGCCAAGCTGACGCGTACTTATGATTGGCGAACGACGGACCAGGACGAAATAGGATTGCGACAGCAGCGAGCCCGAGAAGAGCAGCCGCAAATTAGGAACCTGGACCCGGCCCAGCGAATTTTTTCTCAGTTCGAAGTCATCTCGCGCAGCGGTATGACCTACAGCGTTGAGCTGCGTTCTCTCGCTGAGCGTATCTTTTCTTGTAACTGCACCGATTTTCGGATCAACGGTCTCGGTACCTGCAAGCATGTCGAGGGCGTCCTTTTGCACCTGGAGGCCCGATTTCCAAAGATATTCACCCAAGCAACGCAGAACGGCTCGGATCGCATTGACGTGATCTGGGACGAAACTCTGCATTCGTTGCGTTTGGAGAATCCGGCACCCGAGATGCCTCAGGTGTTGACTCAATTCTTCGAATCGGACGGACATCTTCGCAGGGAATGCGACGTAGAGGAGATCGTGCTCAAGCTACCCCGGCTCGGAATCCCTCAGTTGCGGGTGTCCCAAGAGGTTGCGCGTTCGATCGAACAAAGGCGCAGGCACGTCGAAAGAATCATTTTGCGCCGCGAGTATGAGGAGAAAGTGCAGTCTGGAGTTTATCCTCCCTACGAAACGCGCGTGCCGCTGTTCCCGTACCAGCGCGAAGGAATGCTTCATCTTGCCTTCAACGAGAGAGCGCTGCTGGCCGACGAGATGGGTCTTGGAAAGACGATTCAGGCCATCGCTGCCTGTGCGTTGCTGCATCGCATGGGCAAAGCGACGCGAGTGCTCGTCGTCACACCTGCTTCGCTTAAGACGGAATGGGAAGAGCAGATTCAGCTTTTCTCGGGGCTGTCCTATCGACTGGTATTCGGACCTCACCGGGAGAGGCTCCGTGGTTTGGAGGATCCGGCTTTTTTTACGATCGTCAATTACGAGCAGATCGTTCGTGATGTGCTTGAAGTAAATAGCCTGCTGCGTCCAGACGTCGTGGTGCTGGACGAGGCGCAGCGCATCAAAAACTGGAACACCAAAACTGCACGGGCGATCAAGCGGCTGCAGAGCCGGTATGCGTTCGTGCTGACTGGCACGCCAATCGAAAATCGCATCGACGAGCTCTATTCGATTGTCGACTTTCTTGATCCGGCCGTTTTCGGACCACTTTTTCGATTCAACCGGGAGTTTTATGAGTTGGACGAGCGGGGACGCCCCAAGGAGTACCTCAATCTCGAACGATTGCATGACCGCGTCAGCCCCTTGCTGCTGCGCCGCCGGAAAGCGGACGTGGAAACAGAACTTCCCGGGCGCACCGATCGAAATTTCTTTGTTTCCCTCAGTCATCAGCAGCGCGCGGCCTATCAGGACCACGAGGTTGAGGTTTCGAGGCTGGTTCATCTGGCCAAACGCAGACCGTTGACGAAAAAGGAACAGGAGAAGTTAATGCGCGAATTGGCGATGCTGAGGATGATTTGCGACACCAATTACATCCTCGATCACGAGGATCGAACGTCGCCTAAAGTAGAAGAACTCGAGCGAATCCTTGAGCAGTGTCTGACGGAGGCAGAGGTTAAAGTGGTGCTCTTTTCTGAATGGGAACGGATGCTTGAACTTGCCCGGGATCGCTTGCGGCAGATGCGGATAGGATATGCCTGGCACACGGGCAGCGTGCCGCAACAACGGCGCCGGGCGGAAATTCGGGTATTTAAGAGTGACCCGGAATGCCGCGTGTTCCTTAGCACAGACTCCGGCGGGGTCGGTCTGAACCTGCAGAACGCCAGCGTCGTTATTAACTGTGATCTTCCTTGGAATCCGGCCAGGTTAGAGCAACGAATCGCCCGCGCTTGGCGCAAAAATCAGACCCGGCCCGTAACAGTGATTAATCTGATTGCGGAGGACACGATTGAGCACCGGATGCTTGGTACTTTAGCTGCGAAACGGGGTCTGGCGGACGGTGTCCTGGACCGGATTGGTGATCTTAGGGAGATCAAACTGAAGAGGGGTGGTCAAACCTTTCTCAGTAAGCTGGAGTTAATGATCGCCCCATCTCCGGCGGCGAAGGGAGCGCCTTACGCAGCAACGGTTCCTCCGTCCGATCCGGCGGAAGCTTTTGCGCAACACGCCGCCCAGCTGATAGGTACGCAGTTGCTCACTTGCGAGGAACGCTTTCCCGACGGCGCGAGCGGCTCGGTTCTGGTCGTGGTAGTCGATCGCGACGCGCCCACGTGGGGTGAGCGTCTCAAGCCGCTCTATGAAAAGCTTTTCCAGAATAAGCGTCCAGGCTCTCCGGAGGATGTCAGGCTGGAAGTCATTGATCGTTCCACCGAAGAAGCGATTCGCCGTCTTTGCGAAGGCGGGCTTTTGCAGGCGAAAATCCGCGCGACCCGCCACCTTCATCCAAAAGGAGAAACGTCGCCAACCGTGTTGAGCGACGAAGAACGCGCTCGCCTCGATTCCCATCGGGCACGCGGCAAACGTAAGTTAAAGATGGGCCGGATTCTAGCGGCTGAAGAGTTGCTCGACGAAGCGCGTGACGCAGTTGGAGAAGCAATTTTAAGCGCTGCCCGGGCGAACGCGGTGCAGGCGCGTCTACCTGAACCCGAACGACTCGAAGAGACGATCCTTCCCCCGTTGGCCGCGTGTTGGGGAAAGAGCCGGTCCTTGATTCAGCGTTTCCTCGGGGAAACGAATCACGAGCTCGGATTAATTATTCGGGCGCTGGAAGCATTGATGAATCAATGGTCAGTTTGATGAACGCTCTTTATGTTCTGGATTTAGGCGTCTGTCGCCCACCTTGCCTGTGAGAATTCTTGAAACCCAGAAACGCTTGTTTGGCCGGTTTCTCTGACGCTTGCCACAGCTTGACAATTTCAAAGACAATCGCGGTGGCATAAGTAACGGCAATCCATACGCCGACAGCCTCGATCGGCAGGTCGGACCAGGCTCCAATGCGCAATCCTAGCATCCGCCTTGGCTGATAATCCCACCATCGATAGGGTACAGCCAGCGTTGCTTCCCAAAGGAGGCTCACGAGAAGGATGAAGAAAAGCGTCACGCTGAAGGCTCGCCAATTAATGAATCGTCGGGCGGTTGGAAAGAAGCTAACCGCCGGGACAAAAGCAACCAGAACTAGAAAGGTGAAATATTCCGGGAATCCTTCGCGGATCGGCGAGAACATCTTTTTGTAAATAACGCCAACTACCACCAGGAGGACCCCGACGATCAGAGAAGGGGGATGGAAGCGGAAGAGACGAGCGATCTTCTTCGATTCTATTCGGTAATCGGGTACGTGATAGGCAGCCAGCCAGTATTCGTCCAACCAAAGGTAGAACAGAAGTACAGTCATGAAACCTGCCAGGTAAAAAACATATTCCTCGACCGGAACCGACTTGTGCAAGGCCGGTGCGCCGATCCCCAGCGTGGCGCCTGCATTGGGGAAAACAAAGAAGCGGCTAGCGAAGAAAAAATCTGTCGCAAACCCCAGCGGGACCAAAATCCCAATCGTCCACCAAAAGGCCTTCCGCGGGATTTTAAGCTCTCCGCGCGGAAGAAAACCGAAGGCGATGACTACAATGGGGACCAGGAAGAAGAGCAGGCTCCATGTATAACCGCGCGGGGTGGGATCAGAATTCATCATCTCGAGTTTGCCCGGCGAGCGGACCGCCGTGAGGGTGATGGCCGCCGGGACGGCAACCATCGCGAACATCACTACCACGATCCAGGCGCTTAGCCGCGGGTCGAGCGAACGGCGGGACTTGGGTTCCTTCATGGGGGTCTAGCCTCTTCGAATTCTAAACGCTAATCGTTGTCGGAATCATTTCTCAACCGCCATGCGTCTCGAATACATAATTTCGAATGGTTCGGGTCCCACACTGATTTCTCCCCGGAACGGATGATCTAAGGCGGCCAATAGGTAAATCAACAGGCCCAAAAGCACCGAGAGCATTACCGTCATCGAAAAGTGCATGCTCTGACTTTTCAGGTCGAAGAACCAGGTCACCCCGATACTGAGAAAGGCGCCCGCCAAGATGATGGTCCATAACGGTCCGGCCAGGCCCTCGCGCACGCTCTGCAATCGCCTTCCGCGTAATTCCGCGACCGCGTTGAACCCTCGGTAGGCTTCTGCGTAGATCACTTTCTGGCCTTCGGTCACCGGTTCAAATCGGCTGAGCGCTCCCTGAAATGCACTCAGCGTAACACCTTCGTACTCCGGGACGATCCCTCTCCGTTGCTGGGGCCACGCGACATCGATCACTTGGCGTACGTACTGTCGCAAATCGGTCTGCAATTCCGTGCGATTCGGGTCAGGAAAATAGCTTACGTCTCTGTACAACGCCCCAACTGCCGCTGCTTCCTCGCCGACCCTGGTTTCTACGTCCGTATAGTTTTGCCATGTCGCGACAGCGAATAAACCCAAAGTGATCCCATAAAACACGCAAACCGCTCCCAGGTAAGCGCCAACCGCCTCGTTATGCGAATGCCTGTCTCCATGGACGCGCCGCACCCATTTCCGAGTCGCGTATAAGCCTCCCAACCCGATCGCCACCGTAACCGCGATGGTTAGGAAGCCGAATAGCCAGTTCGGAATGTCATACACCCAATACATGTTCATCCTTGAGGGTCAACCATGGAGTCTTATTGCTCTGGCCGTAGAACGGTCAAGAACCGTTCGAACGAGACCTTAAAGTGTGCGTTTAAACAGCAAAGTGTTGAAGACCAGCATCAGGCCGCCAAAAACTGCCAGGCAGGCGATATCGCCCAAAACAGGGCCGATGCTGGTACCTCGTAAGAGTAAATCCCTGAAGCCGTCGATAGCGTACGTAAAGGGGTCAAAACGGGTAATGGCGCGCAGCCACCACGGTAAGGCCTCCACCGGATAAATTGCGCCGCTCGGAAAATACAGCAGCGTGTTCAGCACGCCGAAAATCGCTCGCGGTATCATCGGGTTATTAATGCGCGCGACGATGGCCGACATCATTGTCATGAACGCGAACGAGGTAAACAAGACAAGCACCGAGAGGGATAAAAAGTGCCAAGGCTGAAACGTCGTTCCCACGCCCGCGATCAACGATCCCAACACCATGAGCGATAGCCCGCCGGCTGCCGCTTTCAGCGTGCCCGCGATGTTCATCGCCAGCACCAACTCAAACTTCGTGATCGGAGTGACCAGATAGGCCTCATGCACCCCACGGGATTTGTCGTCAATATAAGCCATGCCGCCTCCGATCATTACCGAGACAAACATCGCCAGGGTGATCGCGCCCGGAAGCATGTACTGCAGGTAAGGGACATAAGGATACAGCTCTACCTGCTCGAGGACGGTCTCTTTAGGCAGTCGTGATTCGACGCTAGGGTTATTAAACGCTGTCACCAGCCCGGCCAGAGACTGTGCTATCGCCGAGCTGATAAAGGCATCGGTGTTATCGAGCAGAAGCCCCAGCCGCGGCCGGTTGTCCGAGTGGACCAGACGCGAGAATTCCGGTGGGATGATCACCGCGCCCTTGACGCGCCCTGAGCGCACGTCGCGCGACGCTTCACCCTCGGTCTGGTAAAGAACGACCTGGAAGGTCTTAGCGGTGCTTTCGACGGATTGAAGCGCCTCGCGTACACGCCGCGCCTCCGGGCCGCGATCTTCGTCCACCACCGCGAGCCGCACACCTTGGACCTTGCCGCCAAAGGAATTACCTAAAATAATCAACTGTCCAAGGGGCAGGACCAGGGCGATAAAGATAAGCGCCGGTGAGCGCAGGTACCTTCGCATTTCCCGTTCTATAATGGCCAGGATCCGTTGCATGAAATCACTTCTTCGCCGCGCGGAGATCCGTCGTTGAACCGACTCCATCGTGCATCCCTGACGCCGGCAGGCCGCGCCCGGTGTAATAGGCGAAAACATCGTTGAGTGAAGTTTCATCGGTTGAGCCCGGGACGGATGCCTTCAGGTTGCTTGGGGTATCCAGGATGATCAATCGTCCGTGATCAATGATGGCAATGCGGTCGCATAACCGATCAGCTTCCTCCATGTAATGGGTGGTCACGAGAATCGTCAGCTGACGCTCGCGCTGGATCTTCTCGAGCATCTCCCACACATCGACGCGGGAGACCGGATCAAGGCCGGTGGTGGGTTCATCCAGAAAGAGAACCTTTGGACTGTGGACAAGCCCACGCGCCACCTCCACTCGCCGCCTCATGCCGCCCGAGAGGGTATGCACCTCGGCGTCGCGCCATTCCGTCAGGCCGACGATTTCGAGCAACTCTTTAATCGCTCGCCGCCGTTGATCACGTTTTACCCCGTAAAGTTTGGCGTAAATGCTCAAATTTTCCCCGACGGTAAGCTCCGTGTCGCTCGTCATTGCCTGTGGTATAACCCCGATCTCAAGCCGTGCGCGGTTCGGCGAGAGCGCCACGTCCTGGTCAAAGACCAGAATCCGCCCGCTCGCAATCGGTAGCAGCGTCGTCATCATTCGGATCAGCGTGCTCTTTCCGGCTCCGTTCGGCCCGAGCAGACCGAACGTTTCGCCGGTAACAACGCGAAAAGAAACCTGATCGACGGCAGTGAAATCGCCAAACCGTTTACTAACCCCTTCGACGGCGATGGCTGAAACTCCCGTTTCGATCTGCTTTGCCATACGAACCCCTTATTGGCCGGCCAATTTTTCGGCGTAGATGATCTTGCGCTTTAACTGGGCCGGATTGAGCAACACTTTAGCCGTCATGCCGGGAGTGATGGTAAGTTCCCGATTTGCCACAGCGATCTTGAGCGCCACGCAACGGATATTCCGATTAAGCTGGTTGAGGTCAAACTGGGTGGCAAAATCGCCTTCCACCCCCTTCGTGAGCACCGTGCCATCGACGATTTGCCCCGAAGGAGTTTGTATTGCCAGCTTCTCACCGATGGCGATGTGATCGGCGTAGGTCTCTGGAATCCCCACGCGGACCCAGGTGTTCCGGGGATCGATAATGGTGGCTACCGGAGCACTCGGACCCACCACCTCTCCTTGTCTCGCCACCAGCACCGAAACAACACCCGAGATCGGCGCCATTACCTGCGTATAGCTGAGTCGCGCTTCAGCCGCCACCAGCTCAGATTCAGCATTGTGCAGCTGCGCTTGTGTCGAGTCCACGGCGCTTTGCGCGGCGCTCTTGCGAAACTGGCCTGCTTGAGCGTGCATGAGATCCGCCTCAGCCGCACGCACCTGTTCGCTTTGTGCGCTCACGGTGGCCTGCTGAGTCCGTAAGTCAGAAGCCCAATGATCAAGATCTTGTTTGGCGGAAACTCCTTGCGCTGAAAGGGCCTCTGTCCGCTGAAAATCGTTCCGAACCCTTTCAAGCTGCGATCGGGATTGCTCAAGTTGGGCTTTCGCTACCGAAAGCCTGGCCTGCGCACCGGCCAGGTCACCCGCGGTCTCAGTGCACGCCATTTGATAATTGGATTGGGATTGAGCCAACTGCGACCGCAAATTTGCCACGCTAGCCCGGTCAGCTTCCACATTGGCGTTGAGCTCGGTCGTATCGAGGGTGGCGATCAATTCGCCCGCCCGCACCGCGCTGCCCTCATCCACCTTGAGCCGCTCAAGGATACCCTGGACCTTCGGGCTGACCACCACCTGGTTCGCGTCAACGATGCCTTCGAGAATTAAACCCTCGCTGTGCTCCGTAAAAAAGAAGAAGTAAAGCGCGGCTGCTAAAAACAGGGCCCCTAAAATGAGCACAATTACCGATCTTCCTTTCATTGGCTTGATCCCGATGGACGGGCGCCTTCCTGTTGGCGTTGAGCCGTAAAAAGAGCACAGGTGATAAAGTCAATCGCCGCCGCCCGCCGCCTTTTAGCCGAGACCTTCCTGGAAGCGGAAATGAATTTGCCGGCCATCGGAATCCCTCTCACCGCCGTTCGCACCAGCATCAGCAACAGCGGCAAGACCGCGTCGATATCGATGGTCCGGAAAACTCCAGTTTTGACTCCTTCTTCGAGGACCGCCCGGAACTCAATTAATAACGGAGCAATCTGCCGGAAGAATTTGGGCGCCGTATCCGGCTGCAAATTGTTCAAGAGAACTTTCACGATATCCATTTCCTGCTCCAAGAGCCGCGCATAGCCAGGCTGCGCCGCCAGCACCTTGAAATTGGCGTCCAGAAAAGCCAGCAACTTCTCCCGAGGCCCATCGGCGGTGCTCAGCGCACGGCGCAGCGCACTGGTCATGGCGACGAACATCTGTTCAACCACGCCCTGGTACAGGTGCTCCTTGCTCTCAAAGTAATAGTAAAGCAGCGCTTTGTTCACCCGCGCGGCCCTGGCGATCTCATCGATCCGCGCTCCGGCCAGGCCGAGCTGGGCAAACTCCTCCAGCGCGGCGGCGACAATTGCGGCTTTCGTGACCACCGCGTCTCGTTTGCTTTTGCGCGGTACATCAGCAGGGACGATCTTCATCTCGGAGGAATCTAACTAACTATTTAGTTAATTGCAAACACGCAGCGCTGCTCTTTCCGCATTGACCTGGCCTCCCAGGGAGTCCGGCCGCGGGGATTGCACAGGAGGATCAAGCCCAGGCTTCGTCTCTGTTTTAGCGCCGTTTGTCCGGGCCAATGGGGCCCGCGGCTTTCTTTGACCAGCCTCCAGCTGGATACCGGAAGAGTGCTCCTGAGCTTTTCTTATTTGGCCTGCCTTGGTTGGCAGGCGACACAGCCCGCGGTCGCTGATCCGCCTGGCGCTTGCCGTTAAATTGTCGATTCTGAAGGCCAGTGTCGGCGCAGAAACGCGAGACTCTGACGCATATCGGCCTCGGGATTCTTCACGGTGCATTCTGCGGAAAGCATTCCGCGGTAATTCGCCGTCTTCAAATATCCGAAGAACGTGTCGTAGTCGTAGCTCCCTGTTCCGGGATTGAAGCGGCCTGTGTCGGCCAGATGAATATGCGACAGCCATTCAATGTGGGTGGCGACTTCCGACAAGGGCTCGTTTTCCTCGTCCATATGGTAGATGTCAGCGAGCACGCGAATTTCCGGACGGTTCACCGCTTTGGCGAAGCGCACGCCTTCCCCAACCGAGTTGACGATATTCGACTCTTTTCGGTTCAACGGTTCGATCGCCAGCGTTGTCTCCGAGCCCTGCAAAGCTTCGGCAGACCAACGCAGGGAATCGATCAATTGGGCTTCCGCCTTGTCACGGTCGAAACCCTCTGGGACGTTGCGCGCCCGACCGCTGCCGAATACGACGATCTTCGCGTGTGCGTAGGCCAAAAGTTCGGCAGCGCGACCGAGATAGGACTTCACACGATCAACATCGATGTCGGTGCCGACCACGCGAATGTCGCGTGGGATAAATATGTTGAAGGCCGATGTTGGCAGCGGGCTCGCGGCGATGGCCTTTTTGGCGGCGGCAAGACTCTTCTGGTCCTCAAGACCAAAGGGCGCCAGCGGGACTTCAATAAAATCGAAACCGGCCTTCGCGATGATCGCCGCATTTTCAATCGGACCGCACCAGCCAAGCTTCATGGCGTCGTCTTCCTTCGATGGGGTTGGATGTCCTGATCTATACCACCCAAAAACAGGATGGCAAACACGCACGAATTCCCGGGCCGACAACTCATCCTCACCATCCGATATACTTCGCTGTGTACCCGTCCCATCGAGCTGTCGCTCCACGGGGAGGTAAATCTATCGATGCGTATCCTTGATTGCTGACAAAGCTATTTGTTGCAGTGTCGTAGATCATGATGCAGGACCCGTTCAAGCTAGTGTCGGTTTCAAAGAAACTCGTGGTGGTCTGAGAATTGATCAATTTCGCGTATAAGCCCTGATTGACATCCCCTTGGACAACGCTCGTCGCGTAAACTGCAAGATATTTAGTCGAGTTTTTGAATCGCTGCGAATTCTTGGCCCAATAACGTTGGGCTCGTTGTTGAGCTAGCTGAATTTCGTTTGGAGTCGGATCATAAGTATCAAAAGCGTAGTCTCGGTTCTCTACCTTATCAGAGTTGGCGCATCCTACCAATAGCAAGCAGAGGCATATCAACAGCTTCTTGCACCGCTTGACAAATAATGGACCTCGCCGGTTGCCCATCGTGGGTGATTCTTTCAAAAAGCAAGTTATCAACATTCGCGTGACTTGCGGGACGATCGTGTCCCAATTTAAGTGCTTTCATCTGAGAGTTCGCGGCGCAGGTGAATATTTCCGTTTGCCGCCCGAAAACCAGAGAGTGTGCATTGACCACTGTCGTTTCAGTCTCGGTTGTCAGTTGTCTGTTGCCAGTGGGGCAGAAGCGTGCGTTGATGCGACCGATCCTCGACCCTTTTCGGGCTGTTGTCTTTCACCCTGAAGTATTGCCCGCACGGAGAAGCGTATCTGTCGCCGCCAACTGCCAACCGCCAACAGTGCCAGTGTCAGTGGAGAAAAGCGAGCCAGGTCAAAATGAGGTAACGAAGTACTGATTTCAGGCCGGATTTACGGTTCCCGGTGGGTCAGGGAGGGGTGGTCGGATCCGGGCTGGGTTATCGCTGAGCGGCTGAAACTTCTATCTGCTTGGCAACTGCCAACCGCCAACCGCCAACTG
>Ga0210396_10006795_pt1 | contig 10934 bp, 10 predicted proteins | sample IncBWH17OmetaG_FD_155466 | JGI IMG/M metagenome (GOLD analysis project Ga0210396, IMG submission 155466) | Forest soil microbial communities from Barre Woods Harvard Forest LTER site, Petersham, Massachusetts, United States - Inc-BW-H-17-O ... | reverse complement strand
TTAGTCCCGAACTCGAATTCCATGATGATACCTGTAGCGACCCCGATCCCGAAGATCAGGGCGAAGATGCGGATCCAGAAACGGACGGCCATCTCGTAGATGCGGTTACCCGTTTTTAGAAAAAGTCCCTCCAGGATCACGAGCAGGAGTCCCAAACCAATGCTGAGCGGTGGATAGATGTAATGAAAACCGATGGTGAAGGCAAATTGAACCCTGGCCAGAATTTCGACATTCATATTGATGCGTTTGCGGCGAAGCGTTCGGACAGACTATTTCTTCTTATACACAGGGACATTGCTGCACGCTTCCCCATACATAATACTCTTTACGACGGGCCTCAACCGGCGGGCAATTTCGAGGTAGGCGAATCCGTCTACGGACAGATCGCCGCATCCTTTGACCACCACTCTTTTCTCGGCAAATGTGCTGGTATCGATGGCGCGTATATTGGCAAGGAAGGCTTCCCGGAGAGCCGTGGTACGATCCCCCAGGACGACGTCTTTTACATAGGGCTCCGCATGTACGGCGATCAGCATGTAGGCCCAGGATGGGATGATGGCGTCGGCCGTGCAGACCACCCCGAGGATCTTATCCTGGTAGGTCGACCAGTCGATAGCCTGGAGCGCCGCGCGAAATTCTTTTTCTTTCAGTATCATCTCCATGAACAACAGCGGTTTCAGATCGAAAACCACGATCTCCTCCCGGGGATAGTATTCCTCGAGGTCCAGCGTATGCAAGCCGCTTTGCGCTACTTTATTGATGATCTCTTCACTCACCTCACAAAGGTACACCAAAAAGCAAAACCCCTCCATAGAGGGGTTTTGCTTATATGAAAACTCTTTTTAGTAGAATTTAGCCCGGTAGTCTTTCACTGTCGCCAGTTTTTGCAGGGACTGCGTAATGCCGTAATTGACCATGGAACGCATCTGCTGTTCCATCATAAACCGCTGTTGCTGCGCATCGGCATTCGGGTTGGACATGGCGCTGACATTGTCCACCTTGATGAAGTATACGCCCGTGTTACCCGAAATGGCAGGAGAGACCGGCTTGCCGGCCAGCCCTTTGTCAAAGGCGGCGCCGACCACCTTGCTTTCCTGGCCCGAAGTCGCGGAGAGGGTGCTCCGCACAAACAGTACGCTGTCGGCATGCTGTACCGGCTGACCGGCAGCAGTAGCGGCAGCATCCAGCGATGCGGGGTTGCCTTCTTTCTTGATGATCTCTTCCGCCTTTTTCTTATTCCGGAGTATCGGCTCGACCTGGTTCCTGGCCTTGGCCGGCGTCATCGTTCCCGCGCTGTTGATCTCGGTAAGAAGCGCCACGACATATTTGTCGCCCACGGAGAAAGGCTCGGAGACATTCCCAAGGGAAGCATCGTACGCCCAGCGAACCAGCTGACGATTGGCGCCGAGACCGGGGATACTGACTTCGGCGGGAGTGATATCCGGACCCAGCAATTTCTGGAGATGGTTTTTCTGTACGTTATCGTCAAACGCTTTGGCGTCGCGGCTTTCTCCGGCGAATTGGCTGGCGAGACCCGAAGCGTTCTGATCCGTTTCCGGGCTCGGGTCGATCTTTTTGCTGATATAGGCGATCTTATACCCCGGCTCGAAATCTTTCTGATCGAGGATCTCTATATAATGGTAGCCGAACTGACTCTTAACTATTTTTTTCTCCCCTTTTTTGCCGTTGAAACAGAACTCGGCGAATTCTTTGACCATCCTGTCCGAGGTAAAATAACCTAAATCACCGCCTTTTTCTTTAGATCCGGGGTCATCGGATACTTTCAGTGCTACGCTATCCCAGTTGCCGCCATGTTCCATGACGCCGGCGATACTATCGATCTTCTTCTTGGCGACGCTGTCTTCCAGGATCGGCTGTTGCGTCTGCGGGTTGACCGTGGCGACGAGAATATGCCTTGCACGGACCGAGTCCGGCAGGGTCTTGATATCTATCACTTTGGCGATCACATAACTGCCGCCGTCGAGGTAAGGGCCGTAAACGCCTCCTTTGGGTTCGGCCAGGATGGAATCTTTGGATGGAACCTGGATCCTGTTCTTACCCATATAACCGTCGAAAAAAGGCGCATCGCTGCCCATCCGCCCCATATAGGCCTGGACATCGTTGGTCTGGCCGAAATCTTTTTTCATATCGGTGAGCTGCTGACGCAGTTTGGCGCTGTCGGCGGCGCTGGGCGATGCATCGAAGGTCACATAAGCGATACTCCGGCTTTCTTCCTGCTTGAACCGGTCTTTATGGGCATCGATATATTCCTGGATCTCGGCGTCGGAGACCTTTACGGAACTATCCGGGATGGCAAAATAGGGTGTAGCGACAAACGAAACTGAGGCGAGCTGACTATTGTCGGCGTTCATTTTCTCGATCATCCATTTGGGGACATAGGCGCTGTTGGCCAGCAGGGCGATATATTTTTCGCGCAACCGCATCTTGACGATCTGCGGGATCTGCTCTTCGAAAAAAGCCCGCGCCATTTCATATTGCCGGTTGTCGCCGGTCTTTTTCGGACCGGCCTTATAGATACCACGAATTTGATTGATCTGCTGGGCTGCCGCCTGCGCGTTGAAGATCCCCGTTTTAGGATCGGTGAATGCGCGCTTCACATCCTCGATAGCATTCGGTCCGACCAGCATGTCGTTGACCTCCTTGTCGCTGACGTCCAAGCCGAGCTCGGAATAGTCGCTGCTCAATACGGCGTCTTCGATCATTTGTTTCCATACGTTGTCGCGGATGTTCTGCAGCATAGCGTCGTTCGTCGGATAACCGCGCTGTTTGTACTGTTCCTCCTGAACATTGACCTGCTGTTCAAAAGCGGTATATTCGATCTGCTGACCGTTGATCTCTCCGACTACAGTAGAGTGGCCGCCGAAAAACCTGCTGCTCCTGGCGTCCATAAGGAGAAAGCCGATAAGACTCAACGCAATCAAACCAGAGACTAACCAAACTGCTTTATCGCGTATTTGCTGAATAATTGACATAAGACTATAATCCGCATTTACTTTTCTTCAGGCGGATGGCAAAAATAGGGGAAAAATGATAATTTGCGCGATTAGGAAATCAGCAAAAATACACCTAATCGCGCAAAAAGTTCACGTCTGTCCTGGCGGACAACCGCCGGGGGCGGTTTTGGGGAACAAATTGTGGAAAATAGTGTTAAGTCGGCTTCTGTTCAGGGTTTTAAATACTTTTACCGCCGGGTGTCCGGTGCGTGAAACGATGGGTGTGAAACTGTAATCAACAAGCAGTTATGCATAAACCCGAATATCGGTGGAAAACCCCGATCCGGGGCAGCCGGATCTGGGGGATAGATAGACCAGAAGTTTATTTGGAACGTATGCCGGCCTGTTCTTAGTGTACAAGCCCACGGTTATTCCACAGGACTTGACACGCCGGGCTCAAAATAGTTATCCGTGCCCTTTTTCCCTCCACCGAAGTGGAAAACATAGGTAAAGAGCGATCCAAAGCGGATAGTAAGGTGTTAAGTAATTGTGGAATAGTGTGTATAAAGGCGAATTTTCCTATTTTCAAGCACTTGGAAAAATATCTTATCCACTAATCCACCGGAATAGTAATAGTAGTTTATTTTAGAAATAATAAATATTATTAAATACTATGGCAGATATCAACATAGAAACAGCAAAACAGAAATTGCCCGCCAGAGGATTTTTAGACATCGAGGTTTCGCCGCAACTTGACCTGTTTCTGGAAATAGAACGGTTGAAAAAGGAAAAGAATGCGATCATCCTGGCACATTATTACCAGGAAGCGGATATTCAGGACGTGGCGGACTTTCTCGGGGACAGCCTGGGTCTGGCCCAGCAGGCGGAAAAGACGAAGGCCGATCTGATCGTTTTTGCCGGCGTGCATTTCATGGCGGAGACGGCAAAGATCCTGAACCCGGATAAGAAGGTGGTGCTGCCGGATCTGAAAGCGGGTTGTTCCCTGGCCGACTCTGCGCCGGGTTATCTTTTCAAGGCCTTCAGGGAAAAGTATCCCGATCACCTGGTGATCTCTTATATCAATTGCTCTGCGGAGGTGAAAGCGCTCAGTGATATCATCTGTACTTCCTCGAATGCGGAAAAGATCATAGAAAGCGTACCCAGGGACCAGCCGATAATTTTTGCGCCTGATAAAAATTTGGGCGCCTACCTGATCAAAAAGACGGGCCGGGACATGGTCCTCTGGAACGGGGCCTGCATGGTCCATGAGATCTTTAGCCTGGAAAAGATCACGAAACTAAAGATCCGTCATCCAAACGCCAAGGTGATCGCGCACCCGGAATGCGAAGACCCGATCCTCCGGCAAGCAGATTTTATCGGTTCCACCACGGCATTGCTGAACTATACGAAGAAGGATGGCGCTATGGAATATATTGTGGCCACAGAAACCGGCATCCTTCACCAGATGCAGTTATCTTCCCCACAGAAGACCTTTATACCGGCACCGCCAACGAATAACTGTGCTTGTAACGACTGCCCGCATATGAAGCTAAACACGCTGGAGAAGTTATATCTGTGTATGGAGTACGAGCAACCGGAATTGACCATGGACCCGGCGTTGATGGTGGCGGCGCGGAAGCCTATTGAAAGAATGCTTGAGATCAGCGCTCGCTACGGATTATAAAATTTTATTATATAATAAAGCGCCAGCTCCTTTCTATTATCGCCCCATGAATACCATCAGGATCTGGACGTCGCTCGGGTTGACTCCGCTGATCCTGCTGGCCTGACCAAGGGTTCTGGGTTTTATCTTTTTGAATTTCTGCAGGGCTTCGTTGGAGAGGGAGTTCACGCGATCGTAGTTGAAGTTCTCGGGGATGAGAAGATCCTCCAGCTGTGACATGCGTTGAACAAGTTCCTTTTCCTTTTCGATATAGACGTCGTATTTGATCTGGATCTCGGCTTGTTCCAGGATGTCGGGTGTGTAGGAGCCCAGTTCATCATGGAGCCGGGGTATGGCTGCGGTTATAGATTGGAGATCAATACCCGGACGAAGAAGTACTTGTTGCGCCTTTTGTTTTTGCACGAGCGGGGCGCTGTTTTTTTCCAGGAGATAATTCGCGGCTTCTGCCGGTTCGATGGAGAAGTGTTGAAGTGCATGCTTGATCTTTTCTACACCTTCTTTTTTTCTCAACGTTTTTTCCATTCTTTCCTGGCTGGCCAGGCCGAGGCGATAACTCATTTCGGTGAGCCGGAGATCGGCGTTGTCCTGGCGGAGCAGGGTTCTGAATTCGGCACGTGAAGTGAACATGCGGTAGGGTTCTTCGGTACCCTTGCTGATGAGGTCATCTATAAGGACGCTGATATAGGCTTCGCTTCGCTTGAGGATCACAGGTTCGAGAGCGCGGATCTTTTGATGAGCGTTGATGCCCGCCATCAAACCCTGACACGCCGCTTCTTCGTATCCCGTGGTACCGTTGATCTGACCGGCGAAAAAGAGGTTTTCGAGGAGTTTCGTTTCGAGCGAATGAGAAAGCTGGGTGGGTGGAAAATAATCGTATTCAATGGCATAACCCGGGCGGAAGATGCGAGCCTGCTCAAAACCCGGAACCTGGAGTAAAGCCTGGACCTGGACTTCTTCGGGGAGGGAGGTAGAAAAGCCATTGACATAGATTTCGACCGTATTCCAGCCTTCGGGTTCGATAAAGAGCTGGTGTCTTTCCCGTTCGGCAAATCGGTTGATCTTGTCTTCGATGCTGGGACAGTAGCGCGGCCCTACCCCTTCGATCCGTCCGGTGTACATGGGGCTTCGGTCGAAGCCGGTTTTTAGAATATCATGAACGGTCTGGTTGGTATAAGTGATCCAGCAGCTGCGTTGCTGGGTTGGTTTGGGAATATCGAGATAAGAGAAACCCACGATGGTTTCATCACCCTTTTGTTCTTCCATTTTTCTATAGTCCAGGCTTCGGCCATCAATGCGGGGAGGGGTCCCGGTTTTGAGCCGGTCGCTCTCGAAACCGAGCGAGACGAGTTGTTCCGTGATCCCGGTGGCTGCTTTTTCTGCGACCCGACCGCCGCCAAAACGTTTCTCACCAATATGAATGACTCCGTTCAAAAAGGTCCCGCTGGTGACGACTACTGCTTTAGCATTAATGGTATGACCCAAGCCAGTGACTACCCCGCATACCTTGTTGCCTTTTACCACGAGAGAACTAACCATATCCTGGTAAAAGTCGACATTGGGGGTTTGTTCGAGCATCTCCCGCCAGGTTGCGGCGAAAAGCATGCGATCGTTCTGAGCCCGGGGACTCCACATAGCGGGTCCCTTACTACGGTTCAACATGCGAAATTGGATCATGCTTTTATCGGTAACGATACCTGAATAACCGCCAATGGCGTCTATTTCACGAACGATCTGGCCTTTTGCAATACCGCCCATGGCAGGGTTGCAACTCATCTGGGCGATGGTTTGCATATTCATGGTAATAAGAAGGACTTTGGAACCCAGGTTGGCAGCGGCGGCAGCGGCCTCACACCCGGCATGCCCGGCACCGACTACGATGACATCATATTCTGGAAACATGATGCAAAATTACGATTATCACCGCACCGAATATTTGAAAAACAAAAACGTTCCACGGGGAACGTTTTGATGAGTTAATTATTTGTCAACTTAAGTGTTTCACGTGGAACGCGCCCATAAACCCAGGTATTTCTCCTCCATTTCCCGCATTTCCTTCTGTTGCGCGGGTTTTTTATCCTTATAGCCGCATAGATGAAGCGCCCCATGGAAGATAACCCGGTGGAATTCATTCCTTATAGAATTCCCATATTCCCGGGCATTCTCCCGGACCCGATCAACACTTATATAGATTTCCGCGTTTACTAATTGGCCCCTGTCCGAAAGGTCAAAGGTGATGATGTCGGTGTAATAGTCATGGTTCAGGTACTGCCGGTTTATCTCCAATAAGTAGTCATCAGAACAAAAGATATACTGCAGCTCACCCAGCCGTTTGCCCTCTTTTTTAAAGAGGTTGACCAAAAACTTCTTCAACCGGGTCCTTTCCTGGAGGCCGACAGGCTCGAGAAAATTGAACTGAATGGTGGGAATAGTCATAATTTTACCACCCCAAAGTAAGGACAAAATGAAGAGATTATCAGAGTTAGAGCCAGGAACCGTTGCCAGGATACATTCTTTTGAAAAAAATGACCTGTTCCTTAAGTTAATGGAAATGGGTTGCGTACCCGGAGAACTGATCCGGGTAGAACAGATCGCCCCCCTCGGAGACCCGATTTCGATTACAGTGGCGGGCTATAACCTAAGTTTACGGCTGGATGAAGCAGATAATATCTTCATGGAGGAAGATGACAAATGAAGGTTGGACTCTATTTTGGATCATTTAACCCGATCCATCACGGCCATTTGTTAATTGCCTCCTATGTCCTAAACCATACCGAATTACAACAGGTATGGTTTGTCGTTTCACCCCAGAACCCGTTGAAGCCGGCAGCTACCCTGTTGAATGAATACCACCGTCTTCACCTGGTACGTTTGGCAGTAGAAGGCGAGAAAAACCTGAAGGTCTCGGATATCGAATTCAAATTGCCCAAGCCTTCTTATACTATCGATACCCTCACTTATCTGCAAGAAAAGTATCCTGGTCACGAGTTTTCTATTATCATGGGGAGTGATAGTTTTCAGAACCTGACCAAATGGAAGAATGCCGGCTGGCTGCTGAAAAACTATCCGATCTATATCTATATCCGCCCGGGGTTTGCTAACCTGCCGGCTTACCCGGGAGCCAAGTTCATCCACCAATTGAATGCCCCTCTCCTACCGATCTCCTCAACCGCCATTCGAAAAGACATCCAGGCAGGGAGATCCATTCGATACCTCGTTCCGGAAAACGTCCGTGCAGAGATCGAGCGCAATGGGTATTATTCGTAAAGGCGGAATTACAGTAAACCCGTCTGTTCCTTCTTCGGCAAGGACGCCACCACCAGCCGGTAAGAATCATCGATCATCTGCCGCAGGATCTTCACCGGAACGCTGCCATCGGCCGTCACGGTATTCCACAGTTTTTTATTCATATGGTACCCTGGCTGTACCGCGGCAAACTGCTCCCGCCACTCGATGGCCTGCTCCGGATCGCATTTTACATTGAATTCCAGTACCGGGGTATCGAGTCGGGCCAATAAGAACACCTTTCCCTTGACCTTGAAGACAAGTACATTCTCGCCAAAAGGAAAACCTTCCTCCACCGCCTTTTTGGCCAGACAATAATCCCGGAGAGATTCAATATCCATATATACTAGTGATTAATATATTTAACATTTTCGCCATAGTCAAACACCAGGTTACAAAAGGCTTTCACGCCTACTTTGAACCCGCTTTCGTCGATATAGAAATCCGGCGTATGATGGGGGAAGGCCGTATGCGGGTCCTGTCCCGGCTTCATCCCGCCCAACCAAAAAAAGAAGGAGGGTACACGGGCCCCGAAAAAAGAAAAGTCTTCCGAGCCCGTCATCGCATCCATCAACACTACATTCGAATCGCCCGCCGTTCGCTTTAGCGAGGGAAGCATCAGCTTTACCAGGGCGGGATCATTATAGGTGATCAGTGTTTTGTTATCAATAGTAATTTCAGCCGTGGCACCGGCGCTCTCCGCTATTTTAGTAACGGTGCGGCGCATCCGCGAATGTATGTCGTTTTGCATAGCAGTATCCAATGTACGGATGGTACCGGCCATGTCTACTTCCTCCGGGATGATATTCGACCTGACTCCACCCTGGATGACCCCCACGGAGATCACGGCCGCATCCTTCGTCAGTTCTGTTTGACGGCTGACGATGGTTTGCAATCCTTCGATGATCTGGGCGCTCACGACCACGGGGTCCACACCCAGCCAGGGCATCGATCCATGTGTACCCTTGCCATGTACCTTGATCGTAAACCAATCCGAAGCCGCCATCGCGCCGGCAGGGTGGTATTCTATCTTACCCGCTTCGGCCGAAGAATGGATATGCAGTCCGAAGACGACGTCCACCTTGGGGTCATCGAGCACCCCTTCCTTGATCATAAGGGCCGCGCCGCCCTCCTCTCCTGCCGGCGGACCTTCCTCCGCAGGTTGGAAAATGAATTTTACCGTCCCGTGGAGATCCTTGCGCATCCCTGCCAGGATCTCGGCTACACTCATCATAATCGCCACGTGCGAATCATGCCCGCAGGCATGCATGACCCCCACCTCTTGTCCGTTGTAGGTAGCCTTCACCTTGCTGGCGAAAGGCACCGGTGTACGCTCTACCAGGGGTAACGCATCCATGTCTGCCCGCAGTCCGATTACCGGCCCCGGCAATCCGCCTTTAAGGATGCCTACGACGCCTGTCTCCCCCACCCCCTCGTGCACCTCGATGCCCAATGAGCGCAGATGGTCGGCGACGATCTTCGCGGTGCGAAATTCCCGGTTGCCCAACTCCGGATGCTCGTGGAAATCGCGGCGCCAGGCGATGGTCTTTGGTTCGAGTTTGTCTGCAGCCGCTGCGATGGCTGCCCGGCGGGAATTATCCTGTGAAAAAGTGACGAGGCCGCAAAGGACCAGGCCGGAGATAAGGAGTAATTTTTTCATGTGTGTTAGTTTGGTCTCTACAATATACGCTACTCGTACATTTTAACCTGAGGGAGTGCCCGAAAAACGTATATTGCGGGTTGTGACCGTTTTGTTCCGTCATATCGCATTTCTAAGAGCAGTGATCCTTTATAGCCTGACTGCTTTTGGTGGACCGCAGGGGCATTTCGGCATGATGATGAAGACCTTTGTCCACCGGCGGAAAGATGTCACGGAGCAGGAACTCATGGACTATAGTGCGTTCTGCCAGCTGCTGCCCGGCGCCTCTTCGACACAAACACTGACGCTCATCGGTTACAAACGCGGCGGTGTCGTCCTTGCGATGCTGACCCTGATCATCTGGACCCTGCCTGCCTGCTTCCTGATGGCGCTGTTCTCTTTTTTTCCGATGCGCACGACCGCGCTGTTTCGTTTCATCGGCCCCATGACCATCGGCTATCTGATCTTTGCGGCGCAACAGGCTTTTAGAGTTTCCATTCACAATACCATCACCCGCGTGATCCTCGTGGTCAGCGCGATCGCCACCTTCCTCCTTTTCCAATGGCCGTGGATCTTACCTATCCTGCTGGTGCTGGGCGGCGTCGTGACCAACCTCAGCAGCCGCCGTATCCCACAGGTAGAGGTGCTGCCGAAAAAGATCAAATGGGGAAACATCTGGCTCTTTGCCATCATTTTCATCCTGGCCGGCGCCAGCTCTGAACTCGCGCGTAAAAATAACTGGCCTAACCGGCGTCCGCTAAACCTGTTCGAGAATACCTATCGATTCGGATCATTGGTCTTCGGCGGCGGCAACGTACTCATGCCGATGATGTATGAGCAGTATGTGGCACGACCGGAATCGCAGAAGCTCATCCAACGCAACCCGAATATCATCAAGATGAACCGCGAGGATTTCTACTCCGGCTGGGGCATGGTTCGCGCGATCCCGGGACCGGTGTTCTCTATCGCTTCTTATATCGGTGGCATCGCGATGAAAGACAAGGGTACGGCGCTGCAGATACTCGGCTGTTTTATCGGCGCCACGGGAGTCTTTCTGCCCAGCGCCCTGCTGGTGCTTTTCTTTTTCCCTATTTGGCATAACCTCAAGAAATATGCGACGGTCTACCGCGCGCTGGAAGGGATCAACGCCGTCGTAGTCGGCATCATGGTGGCCGCGGCGCTTTATATGTTGAAGGATTTTCAGACGGCCCGCTGGGGCGATATTCTCCTCAATGTGCTGGCGATCGCGATAACATGGGCCCTGTTGAATTATTCAAAGCTCCCTTCGCCCGTGATCGTGATGATCTGGCTCGCCCTCGGCTGGGGATTTATTCTGATTTAGTTATGCTGCGCCACCGGAAGCTCCGGAAGTTCC
>Ga0210396_10006792_pt1 | contig 10938 bp, 11 predicted proteins | sample IncBWH17OmetaG_FD_155466 | JGI IMG/M metagenome (GOLD analysis project Ga0210396, IMG submission 155466) | Forest soil microbial communities from Barre Woods Harvard Forest LTER site, Petersham, Massachusetts, United States - Inc-BW-H-17-O ... | reverse complement strand
CTGAGCACGAGCTGAACATGATCGATCTCATCCAGGCTCAACGGGAACTGATCGACACCAAAGACGCTCTGCTGACGACCCAAAAACAACTGAGGGCCGAGCTGGCGGAAGCGGCAGCTTACATCCGTTCCCTCTTACCGCCGAAACTGCAAGGTCCCATTCGCACCGATTGGGCTTTCCTGGCTTCGTCGCAGCTTGGCGGCGACATGTTTGGCTACCATTGGCTCGACGAGCGCCATCTCGCCATTTACCTGCACGACGTTTGCGGCCACGGTGTCGGCGCATCTCTCTTGTCGATCGCGGTCTACAACATCTTGCGCCGCCAGGTCCTGAATGAGGTGCGTTTCCACGAGCCAGCCGAGGTCCTGGCCGGCCTCAACCGAGCATTTCCGATGGAGGAAAACGACAATAAGTTCTTCACGATCTGGTACGGCGTTTTTGACGCGACGTCGCGCACCCTGAACTACTCAAGCGCCGGCCATCCACCCGCCCTCATGTTCAACGGTCACCCGCGCGCTCACATCAAGTTGGGACTGCCGAGCTTGATGATCGGGGCGTCGGATGAGGCGACGTTCGAGACGCGCAGCGAGAAAATTCCCTCCGGCAGCCGGTTGTACGTTTACAGCGACGGAGTCTCGGATATCGATATGCCTGAGGGTGGCCTGCTCAACGTCAACGGCTTGGTCGACATGCTCGCCCACGTCGCCAACGAGCAAGACTCCCGCGTCGACCGCGTGCTGCGCCAAGCCCGAGCGCTTCAAGGCTCCCCAGAGTTCAAGGACGACTTTTCGCTGGTTGAAGTCGAATTCTGTTGAGACGTGTTACCCAGGAACTCATCTGGGAAGTGGATGCCTGTCGCTCACAGCATCCCAGGCCGTGGCTGCTAACGATCCGCGTCGGACAGTCAGAAGTAGTACTTGTTGACCATCGTCATCGAGCGGGCGATCCACGGGTGCCGAGCTGGGGTTTGCGGCGCTTCGGTAGTCGAAACAACGCTAGACCTTGTCTCGCCGAGCTGCGATCAGCGCGCAACCGAAAAGCCCGTCGGACTCGGCCCACTCTAAGTTCGCAACCGACCGGCGGCGATCAGTAATACGTTCCGCCGTAGACGGCCCCACCCATTCCAGGGCCGCCGTAAGAGGAGTAAAGCGGGTAGTCGTAGCCGAGGTACGGATAGCCGTAGGCGCCAGCGTAGCCATAGCCGAAATACGGATAGCCAAAGCCGCCGTATCCAAAGCCAGGGCCAAAGCCAAATCCACGGTCAAATCCGCTTCTGCCATTAAACCCCCGGCCGAATCCGGACCCGCGGTTAAAGCCTCCGCCAAAGCCGCCACGAAATGCCGCGCCAGCACGAAATCCTCCGCCGCCCCGGAAGCCGCCGCCTCCACCCGTCCACCTCCGCCGCCGCCACCGCGGGCAAACACAACGCTGCTCGCCGTTTGACGGAACAGCAAGCCGCAGGCCATGACCAGGGCTGCGAACTCCAGTAGTCCCTTCATTCGAAGGCTCATGATTGCTCCCTTCGTAATTTGAAGGTCTCTGAGCCGACTACGTTGTCGGCTCTCCATAGGCCACAATTCGTTCCGAGTTGCCACCTCTAGACACTCTCCAGGAAAATGAGCAGTCCGCTTTGAAAGAACACCAAGCCGACGGCGACGGGATCTGCCAATCGTCGTGATCGCTTCCGCAACGCCACCAGCGAGCTGAGTGCAACAATGGTTCCGGCCGCTTTGACCCGCAGAAACAAGGCAGGATCGCCGTCGTTGCTGTCGATCAAGTACCGTCCAACCGGATTCTTCTCGAAGTCCCGGATCATGTTCCCAGTTCGAACGACGAGGTAGCCGTCATAGGTGGAAACGCCGCCGACAAAAATCAGAACGGCCGTGAAGATTGCCGTGCAAGCGGATGAATGGCTCAAGATGTCTCTCACGGTGGCGTGACTCCCTGGCTCTCAGGTGGCGGCGCAACTTCAACTTGCAAGTCGAATAGCAAGCCGCCGGCGTTTCGTGCCTCGATCACGGCCGCGTTGAATGCGAGGGCTTTGAGATCGGAACTGTCGACCTCGCCACGAATCGTCACGACCTCGCCGTCGCAATCGACTTCGAGGCCACGAATTTGTCCGCGGGTCGCGGCGCTAAGGTGATAGATGAAAGCTCGCGCCACAGCGATGTTCTTCGCAAGATCGCGTTCGGATTCAATCATCGGCTCGTCCAGCATTGGCTCTTCCAGCGACCGTGATTCTTCGATGCCGAGCACAGTCTTTTTCGTCGCCCGACCCAAATCGTGCTATCTCGTGATGTCGACGATGAGGGAGTACCACTGCCTACTCGTCGAGGAAATGGAACGACGCGAAGGTTACGGTGCGAGCAACCGTGTCGTCTTCCAGCAACAAGTCCGCGACCTCGATCGGACCTTTCGTCGACTCCACGACATACGGCCGGATTTCTGCCTTGAGTCGCGTCCCTTTGTCGATCAGGACCCGCGGCGTCCGGCCTTCGCCTGGGATGTCGAGCTCGGCCAGCAGATCCCGCCTAAATTCGATGCTGTGGTACATGGCATGCTCCCGATTGCAACTCTTTCCAGCGGGTCGTTCTCTTCAAAACCGGCCTCTGGGATCTTTAACCGGAGCGCGGCCGACTTTATTCCCGGATCGAGGCAGAAGAGTTCTTGGAGAAAGCGGCCGTCACTGGTTGTCGCGCTTCAATGAGTGTCTGACGCGGGCAACGCATGGGGGCGCTGCGTCCGCATCAAGCGGGCGCGCCGTTCATGCGGTCGGAGCAAGCTTCAAGCTCGGTTGCGACGGCCTCAGCAAAGAATCGGTGGCCAAAACATCGAGGCGTCATGCAATCGATGACGTCGGCGCCATCCAATATTTTTGCCGGCGCAAGCCGCAGCACGCACCGCTGCGCGACGCCATACCGAATCTCGCCGCTTTTTATTCCCACAAGGAATTCCGAGTTACAAACGGGAATATTCGTCGTTCCGGCGCGGTTAAGTCTGTTGGATCAACACAATCAGGCCGCCAAACCGGCGAGCCCCCAGCACATGCGTGCCGGTTCCTGTCCGAATCGAAAGAAAAGGAAAAAACGATGGAATACGAACTCAAGCAGAACGTTGCCCGCGGTCCGTCGACCGAGGAAAGCCGCCGTGTCCGAGGAGGCGCTGCAATCCAACGTGACGGCCGCAGCTCCGCCGTTGCCGTGGACGAACCTAACTGGACCACGTCGCGGAGCATCAGAACTTCCAGCCCTCGTCGTTCGCCAGTCGGCGGATCGTTTATGAGCTTCCTCACCCGGACCCTCAGAACTCAGGCGCCTCGCTCGACGATCCTGGTTCGGCTCATTGTCGGGGGCGTCTTTCTGACCGAAGGGATCCAAAAATTCCTGCTGCCAAGTGAACTGGGAGTGGGCCGCTTCGTCAAAATCGGCATCCCGCTCCCGGAGGTCATGGCTCCCTTCGTCGGCGTGGTCGAAATCGTCGGAGGCACGCTGCTCCTGGTCGGCCTTTTGACGCGCCTGGCGACGATTCCCCTCATCGTCAACATGTTGGTCGCCATTGGCACGACCAAGATCCCCATCCTGTTCAAGGACGGCCTGTGGAAGGCGGTCCACGAGTCGCGCGTGGATGGGTCAATGTTGCTTGGGTCGATCTTCTTGCTGATCGTCGGAGCAGGGCTGTGGTCACTGGACGTCTGGTTGCTGGCAGGGCCCGCGCGCAAGCACGGCGAATGAAACGCACTTCTAGCCGAAAGTGCGGACCCGCCGAGAAAAAGTGACCTTCCGGCGACATCGAGCCCACCGCGCGGATCAAAGACGCGGTGGGCTCAGCTTTTTGGCGATCGCAATTCGGCGAAAGAGGAACCGCCCTGTCGACGAGCCCTCTCTACTCGGCGGACGCGGGGTGACATCCGCCAAAGAAGCTCGCGCCAGAGAAGACAATCTCTCGAGCTGCTCACGCTGGAAAAGCACCGGTTGCTAGTCATAACCTCCCGACCTGCACTCATGACGGCGCCCAATGCGTCGGCCCGCGTCAACGTCCTCAGCGTGTTTGTCTGCCCGTCGGACGTGTCGAAAGACACCTGGACCGTCGTCAAACGCGACACGCTCGGCAATCCGCTCGCCACCATCTGCGATATCGCGTCGGCCAATTATGTCGGCGTGTTCGGCGTGACGGAGCCGGGCGTGGACGGCGAGGGCATGTTCTTCCGCGACAGCAAGATCGCGATCCGCGACGTGACCGACGGGACGAGCACCACGCTCTTGGTCGGCGAACGGTCGAAGACCTGGTGCAACGCGACGTGGGTCGGGGCGGTGACCGATGCATCGCTCTTTCCGCCTCCCGGCTCGCCCGCGCTGCCCACCGTGCAGAACGCCTCGGGCATGGTGCTGGGCCACACGTCCGAGGGACCGCCGAGCGGGTCGGGACTTGAGTGCAACGATTTCTCCAGCCTGCACAGCATGGGGGCGAATTTTCTCTTTGCGGACGGTCACGTGGGATTCGTGTCGAGCTCCATCGACCGCGCGACATTCAACGCGCTAGCCACCCGCGCCGGCGGAGAGACCATGGGAGACGACCTGTGATCCGCACCTCGCTGGCGATCGTTCTGCTCACTGGATTCGTGGACTGCGCCGAAGCACCCGGCAAGCCGATTCCATTAGAAGAGGTGCCCGCGTCGATCTTGAAGACGTCCCAAGAGAAACTGCCCGACGTCAAGTTCGACCGAGCGACGAAGCGGGCCGACGGCAGCTACGAGATCAGCGGCAAGGACAAAAAAGGCAAGGTTCGCGACGTCGAACTGACGGCTGACGGCGTGGTGACGGAAGTCGAATAGCCCCCGGCAATTGGCCCGTTGCGTCAGGTCCCCAAGGCCGCGTTGCTTTCAGTGATCTGGCCGCCCGAAAAAATCTTTCGGGTTGTTTCCACGCACGTGGAAACACCGTCTGGGCCGCCCGATTTTCCCGGCGTACGATGAATTGATCCGTCTTGCGCATGGAGCGGAACACGGATCCGGTCTGGGCTGTCCTCGCGCTATGGCAGGTGGCGGCGGATCGGTCGCTCGGCGTTTCCTTGAACGACTGACCTGCAGACGAGCGATCAGAAACTGTCCGGTGGGTCGGTGGGTCGGGACACTTTGTTTCACCAGGAAGTTGACCCACAGAATTGCTGACCCACCCCCTGGGACGGGACAAGTACACCGGGACACGAGTCAGGTCCGGACACTTCGCATGGGTGCGCCATAGCGTGGCTGTGGGCGGAAACTGGCCGGCGGGGGCAAGGATCCCCGGCGGGAATGAAAAAGGATCCCCGCCGGTGGTGGGGAGCCTTTTTCACTAAGGGAGGCGAAAGATCCCCGGCAAGCCGGGACGGGACACGAACGTGGGACCCGTGGGTCGGGACGGAGGTATCGGGACGGGATTGATTGAGACGCACCCGAGACAACAAGCATCGGAGACATTCACCACGAAGCGAAGGCACCAAGAAAGGCAGAACGATTTGCTTGGGCCTGACCTTAGTGCCTTCGTGTCTTTGTGGTGAGAAATCCGGTGGGACCGGGATGAAGCTCGGGACGGTAACATCGAGGTTGGGACGGGATTGAATTCCACTCACTTCCACCCTCACGAAAGGAGCCCAAAAAGATCCCCACCGCGCGGCGCGGCCATCCCCTCCGGTGTCCAGATCTTGTACAACCGGAGAACCGGACAGGTCGGTCTGGTCCGGACAGGTTGGTTTGGTCCGGACTCGTCGGTCCGGACACTTTCGTGGCCAGTCCGGACAGCAGGTCCGGACACTCTCGTAGACGGGACGGGACTGGTCCGGACTTGTCCCGCCGAAACGAACTGGGTGGTGGCACCGTCATGGACGTCAAAGAACTCCGCCAGCAGATCGATCAGCAGCCTCGCTATCGGCTCGCCCATCGGCCAACGCCGCTGGAGCACCTGCCTCGCTTTTCGCCGGCGGTCGGCGGCCCCGCCATCTTCATGAAGCGGGACGACTGCACGGGGCTGGCCATCGGCGGCAATAAGGCGCGGCACAACGAGTTCGTGATGGCCGAGGCGCTGCGGCGCGGAGCCGACTTGTTTGTCTGGGGCGGCCTGGTGCAGAGCAACAACTGCCGGCAGACGGCGGCCGCCTGTGCCAAAGCCGGCCTCGACTGCCACCTCGTGCTGACGCGGGACTCGAAGACCGGTCCCGTCGCGCTCGAAGGGAATTTCCTGCTCGACAACTTGTTCGGCGCGAGCTACGAGATCGTGGACGGCGGCATGGGCAAAGACCTCAACCGCCAGATCATCGAGGCGGCCGATCGGTTTCACGCCCAGGGGCGCAAAGTCTTTCGCTGGGACCGCGCGATTGTCACGCCGCTGGCGGCGATCAGCTACGTCGAGTGTGCGGCCGAAATTGTCGAGCAGTCGGCGGCCGAAGGTTTTGTGCCCGATGCGATCTACGTCTCCTCCTCCGGCTCGACCGGGGGCGGCCTGACGCTCGGCTGTCGGGCGCTCGGCCAGAAGTTCCCTGTGCGGAACGTGGCCTACGTGCGTTGGGAGTGGGACATTCCGACCGACATGGCGCAGATCGCCAACGAAGCAGCCGAGCGCTTGGGACTCAAGACGCGACTCACGCCTGAGGACATCGACATCACACTCGATTACATTGCACCCGGCTACGGCAAACTGACGGAGGCGACCTTCAACGCCATTAGCCTGCTGGCTCGCACCGAGGGCCTGCTGCTCGACCCGGTCTATACCGGCAAGGCCATGTGCGCGCTGTTGGACGACGTGCGTCGCGGTCGGCTGACGTCGCAGCACAAAGTCGTCTTCGTCCACACCGGGGGCACGCCCGCACTCTTCGCCTACGGCCGCGAGTTGGGAGAACAACTGGCCGGCCGCCACAACGCGGCATCATTTTCAGCCTCGGCCGGCAATCCGCCTGCGAAATAGGCCGCCGATCGGCAGGGTCTGCCGGTCTTTGTCCTGCCGCCGAAAGTCACGCTTCCCGCGAGCCGAATTCCGGCCGAATCGGCTTGTTGGCCCCGATCGGCGCGGGTAACGTCCGGTCCACACGTCTCCTCCTCCCTCTCAAATCACGTCCGGCTGCCGACTGCCGCACCGACTCCGGCGCGAGCCCGTTCCCACCGACCTGCTCGAAGGATCGATCGCCATGCGTATCTCGCTCACTTTCGCTTGCGGAGTGCTGGCAGCCAGCTTGTTGTTCCCGGCAACCGCGACGGCCCAGGACTTCCACGTCGAAACGACGCTCTATGCGGTCGGCCGCGGCGAGCCGCGCGAGCTGATGCAGAGCATCACGCTGTTTCACGCGGGCAAGACGTACGACTTCATTCCCCATCTGGGCGAGCTGATCATCTTCGATGCGGCCCACGGGCAGTTCACGCTGATGAACACGCGGCAGCGGCGGATGACCGAGGTCCACATGGACGAAGTCAATCGCATGCTCGACCTCGCTCGCCGGGCGCTCAACGACCACTTGCAGGTGCTGCAGGCCGAAGCCAAACCGAACGAAAGCGCGATCGAGCAGATCCTCTTTCAGTTCAACCCGCAGTTCGAAAAGTCGATCACGCAGACCAACGCCGGGCCGCAGATTGATTTGAAGAGCAAGTTCTTCGGTTACACGGTGCTGGCCGCGCCCGCCCCCACGCCGACCCACGCGTTCGCCTACTTGAACTATGCCGACTGGATCGTGCGGCTCAATTACATTCTGCAGCCCGGAGCCATTCTGCCCGAGCAGCGGCTGGCCCTCGATGCGGCCTTGCGCGAAGCGAAGCTGGTTCCGGTCGACGTCAGCTTCACGATCGCCGGCGGCGAGTCGCCAAGCGTGCGGGCCCAACACCACATCTATTGGGAACTCAACGAGCGCGATCGCGAGCTCGTCCGTCAGTGGGACGGGATGATCTCCCGTCACGAGCTGAAGAAAGTCAGCTTTCAGGATTACCAGCGATCGCTGCTGATGAGCCAAACGTCGAAGCACCGCTAAGCCGATCGGTGACTCAGCAGAGCGTGGACTGCCGGCCGTGACGGCCGGGGCGATGTCACCTGCCCTTACGCCTCGCGTCGCGTGGCGGCTTCCATCAGCGCTTGCTCGGTGAACTGGCCGCGGGCGAACGTGCCGGTGAGACGTCCCTCACAGAGGACCAGGATCCGGTCGCAGAGCGTGATCAGCTCGGGCAGCTCGCTCGACGTGACGACGATTCCCAGCCCGTCGCGGCAGAGGCGATCGATCACGCGATACAGTTCGGCCTTGGCGCCGACGTCGACGCCGCGGGTCGGGTCGTCGAGCAACAACACTTTGGGCCGCGTGCGGAGCCAGCGGGCGATGATCGCCTTCTGCTGGTTGCCGCCGCTGAGGCCGGTGATGGCGACCTCGGTCCCCGGAGTTTTGATGCTCAACAGGTCGATCGACTCGCGGGCGGCGTGCCGCTCTTTGCGGGCGGAAATCACCGTGGCCGTCGCCGCTTCCTCAAGCATGCAGACAGTGATGTTTTCGCGAACGTTCATCTGGGGAAAGAGTCCCAGCCGCTTGCGGTCCTCGGTGACCAGGGCCACGCCCGCCCGTTTGGCGTCGGCCGGGGAGCCGAAGTGGACCTGCTTGCCGTCGAGCACGATCCGGCCGACGGGCGGCTCGGGCGACGTGCCGAACAGGCATTCCAAGAGCTCGGTGCGACCGGCCCCCATCAATCCGGCGACGCCCAGGACTTCGCCCCGCCGCAACGTAAAGCTGACGTTCCGCAGCCGCCAGGACCGTGCGTGCCCGGTCCACGGCAGCGAGAGCGAGTCGACCTCCAGCACCACGGGGCCGGCAGTGCGTCCCTCCGCATGACGAAAGCCGCTGATCTCCCGGCCGACCATCAAGTGCGTCAGCTCGCGGGGGCTGGTTTCGCTGCGAGCCTGCGTGCGAACGTGCTTGCCGTCGCGGAGCACGGTGATCCGATCCGAGCGGCGGAAGACTTCGTCGAGCTTGTGCGAGATGTAGACGATCGTCACCCCGCGGGCCAAGAGCCGCTCGATAATGCGGAACAGCCGCTCGACTTCCGATTCTGTGAGCGCACTCGTCGGCTCGTCCATGATCAAGATCGACGCGTCCTGCGACAGGGCCTTGGCGATCTCGACCAGTTGCTGGTCGCCGACGCGGAGCCGGCGCACCGGCAGGTCGGGGCGGATATTGCACTCCAGCTCGGCAAACAGCGTCGCGGCCGCCCGCTGCATGGCCCGGTCGTCCAACAGGCCCAAGGCCGTGCGGCGTTCGCGTCCCAAAAAGACGTTGGCCGCTGCCGACAAGTCTTCGACCAGATTCAATTCCTGGTGAATGATGGAGATGCCGGCGGCCTCGGCCTTGCGCGTGTTGGCAAAATGGACCTCCTGCCCGTTGATCCGCAGCGTCCCCTCATAGTCGGGAATGACGCCGGAGAGGATTTTCATCAGCGTGCTTTTGCCCGCCCCATTCTCGCCGACCACCGCGTGGAACTCGCCGGCCCGCACGTCGAACGAGACGCCGTCGAGCGCCACCACGCCTGGGAAGCGTTTCGTGACGTTTTCGATCGAGATCAGCGGGGCATCGGCCGGCATGGTTTCCAGGTTCACCGTGTCATGATTCTTGTTTCACTGGGTGATGTCGACGTCCGGCAGGGCGCGGCCCAGTCCGCGAGTGCCCGCGCGGGTCACCCGAGTCTGGCTGACGTCGATCCGCTTGAGTGAGGTCAGGTTGCTGAGCGCGTCCAAGCCGTCGTCGCTGACGCTCGTGCCCGCCAGAGACAGGTCCGTCACATGCAGCGACGACAGCGAGTCGGCCAGCCGCTTGAGGGCCGCGTCATCGAGTCCGGTGCCGCTGAAATCAACGCGCAGCTCGCCGTTGTCTGCCGTGCTGATCTTTCCGCCGGCGTTTGTCACAGCGGACGTCGCCGCGTGCAGTTGGTACGCGGGCAGGCCCCGGTCGAGGGAAAAATAGGTGGCGATCACGGCCAATCCCAGGATCACGGCACCGATCCGGCGTCGCATTCCCAGCAGTCCGCTGCGGACAAAGAGCAAGATCGCGAACAGCGATCCGGCCGTCCAAATGCCCAGGACCGTTCCGTTGAGCGTGGTCCAGCCGTCGCCCAATGTCGGCCCGACGAGCGCGGCCATCACGCCGGCAAACAGCGAGAGATTGACGGCCGCCACCAACCCCAAGGCGCCGTCGAAAAAGCCTTTGCGACCTCGAAAGCGAGCCGTCTCGCTGAGGGCGACGGCTAAGACGACGACGACGCCGACAATCAGTCCTTCGTAAACCTTCGATTGAACCTTGATCACTTTGGCCACGCCGTCGATGACGGCCCGCAGAAAGATCGTCCCCAGGACGGTTCCCTCGATCGAGCCGACGCCCCCCTGCAGGCTGCAGCCGCCGACGACGGACGCGGCAATCGCATTGAGCTCATAGCCCATGCCGAGCGACTGCGGGTCGGCCACACTCACTTCACAGATGTAAAGGATGCCCGTGATCGACGAGAGGACGGCACTGAAGCAGTACGCGAACCACTTGAGCCGATCGGTTCGCACGCCGCTGAGCCGGGCCGCGTCTTCGTTGCCGCCGAGCGCATACAAGTGACGCCCCAGCACCGTTCGACTGAGCATCACCCACGAACCGATTGCCAGCAGTACGAAAATGACGGCCGGAATCCAGATCGAAGTCGCCAGATACCGAAAACGCGGGTCGAACACCTGAATTTGGCTGCTGCTCGCGCCCAAGCTCACCCGCGTTACGTTCCCACAGATGGCCCAGGCAAAACTTCTGAGCCCCACCAGCGTCGCCAGCGTCGCGATGAAGGGCGGCAGCCGCACCACGGTGATCAGCCAGGCGTGCAGGCTGCCGATCAAGAATCCAATGATCAGCGTGCCGACGATGGCCACGGCAATGACGGGCAATCCAATCAGCGCTTCGCCCCCCCGCATGCGA
>Ga0210396_10006790_pt1 | contig 10942 bp, 7 predicted proteins | sample IncBWH17OmetaG_FD_155466 | JGI IMG/M metagenome (GOLD analysis project Ga0210396, IMG submission 155466) | Forest soil microbial communities from Barre Woods Harvard Forest LTER site, Petersham, Massachusetts, United States - Inc-BW-H-17-O ... | reverse complement strand
ATCCCGCCCTCTCCGCAAACAAAAGAACAAGATTGCCCAGCCTTTGCCAAAAAACTACTCCGTCCGCAAACTATTCACCGGATTGGCTAACGCTGCCTTAACAGCCAGGAACGTTACCGTAATCAAAGCAATCAACATCCCAATAGCCGCTGCAATAGCAACCATCCACCAGGTAATAGCTATCCTGTAGGCAAAATTCTCCAGCCACTTGTTCATGCTGTACCATGCCAGGGGAGTGGCAATGACAATAGCAAGCAATACCAGTTGAAAAAACTCTTTAGACAAAAGGCTCGCAATGCGGGCGACTGAAGCTCCAAGTGCCTTGCGTATACCGATCTCCCTGATCCGTTGCTGTGTGGCTAAATGGGTCAGACCAAACAGCCCTATGCCACATATCAGTATGGCGAGAACAGCGGCATAACTGACAATTAATTTCCAGCGCTGTTCATTCTCGTACAGGCCGGCATTTTCCTCTGTCAAAAATGCATACTCGTAATAATGATCGGGGAAAATTTCTCTAAAAGCTTTCTGTATGGCAGAAAGCGCCTGGGAGGCACGCCCCGCTCTTAATTTTATCCAAATAGATTCCGATTGGCCGATCTCTAAAACCAGGGGATTGATCTTTTCTTTTAATGAAGCATAGTGGAAGTCTTCCACGACACCCACGATTGTCCTCGGCTGATTAATGCTCCCCCTGTAAGTCAATGCGATCTGCTTGCCAATGGGATATTTTAAAGCAGTCTCTTTGACAAAAGTTTCATTAACAATAACCGACTGTGAAGAATCCGACGCAAAATCAGTTGAAAAATTCCGCCCTTCTTTAATAGGGATCTCTAAGGTTGGTATGAAATATTGGTCAATATTACTTAAAGCGATCTTTATTTGCGTACCATTCAGGTTTACTTGGGCGCCGTCTTCGGGGCCCATTTCCCCGAAACCAACCTGGATGATAGATGGATCCCTGGCCAATTCGGTCCGGAGATGGTCAACTACTTTCTGATTGACCCGTTGGGGGGGTAGGCCGACTTCAACAATGTCGGACGCCGTATAACCCGGATTATATTGAGCGATAAAACTCATTTGCCTGTAGTAGACGATGCTGGCCATTACCAGGCCAACCGCAAACGTAAACTGCAGCACGATAAGACTTTTCCTAAGATAATTTTTCCCATTCAATTTTTGCTTGTTATATAATACTTCCACGGGATTGAATAAGGAAAGCCGGATGGCTGGATATAGGCCCGCCAGAACAATGCAGACCAGCATCAGCAGCAAACCATAGAGTAAAAAAATAGGATCGGAAAGAAATGAAAAGCTGATCGTTTTCCGCGCTAATTGATTGAATATTGGCAAGATAAGTTCTGTGAGAACAATCGCCAGGATAAAAGAGGTACCACAAACCACGGCCGACTCGGCCAGGAATCGACGGGTAATCTGGCTGGCTGTGGCTCCCGAAATCTTTCTCACTCCTATCTCCTTGGACCTTTTCAGAGAATCCGCAATGCTCAGGTTTAAGAAATTGACATATACCATTACCAGGATAAAAGCGACAATACCCATCAGCAAATAGGAATAAGTCAGCGTAGTCTCTCCACTGTCTCCACTGAGCGTTCCATCTTTTTCGACGGTGCCGGACGAATTATTTTCAAAAATTCCTAAATGAATCCCGGTAATTGCCTGTAGCCCAAATTTAAACTGGTGTTGCGACAACTTCGCTTCTCTTAACTGGTCTGCCGCATTGGCTTGAAAAGTATGGGAGAATTTTTGCTCCACTTTTTGCAAATCTGCCCCGGGGTGTAACAAGACAAAAGTACTCAGATAGGAATTCAGCCAATTTTTGTCCCTGAACATCGTTTGGAGGTAGCTGAAAGGCAGGAGTGCCTCGAATTGGATGGAAGAATTCTCCGGAACTTCTTTGGCGACGCCGGTAATCCTAAAAGGTTCTATCCCATTCCCTTCTTCCAGCTTCAAAATTTTCCCCACGACGTCCGTCTTACCAAAAAAGCGCAGGGCTGTCTTTTCCGACAGGACGACTGAATGAATTCCTGTTAAGGCGTTGGCTGAGTCCCCATACAAGAGTGGAAAGGAGAATACCCGGAAGAAATTGTCGTCCACATATAAGGAATGGACGGCCAGTGCTTTTTGATCGCCGATGAGATTGTAGGTATCACCTCCCACCCATACCCTTGTATAGTCTTGTATTTCCGGAATTTCCGCCTTGAAAGCCGGACCTTCCACCTGACCGGTTGCCCCCGACGTATGGATACTTCCATCTTGCGGATCTGTGAAACTGGTAGTGATCCTGAATAGTTGAGCTGCCTTTTTGTGAAAGCGGTCATAACTAATTTCATCCTGCACAAAAAGGAAGGCCAATAGTGCGCAAGCCATTCCTGTCGCCAGGCCTGAAATATTGATGGCTGAATATAATCTGTTCCGCCATAAGCGGCGGATGGTGATTCTAAAAAAATTAGTTATTGGCATAACACTTGCACATCCTCCCTCCTTCAAATGTAGAATCTTTTGACGGATCCGGCGACCGTATTATTTAATTTTCATGGCCGCTCTTATTGTCCCGTGCATGTTGATGACCATCCTGGCTATTTGCCCCTTTTCGTCTTTCTCAAATGAAATTTCGATTTCCTCCTCTGATTTGTCAAAAAAATGGGTTTGATCGCTTGCGGCCATTTCCGATTTTGGACCGTGGAACGGATAGGCCACGAGCTCACCGTTTTCCAGTTTGACCTCAATGACCAGCTGCAGTTCCTTGATCTCATAAGTCCCTGTATATTGCTTTAATATACTTTCATCGACGGTAACCGTCTGTTTTTTAACCGGTATTTGATAGGGCTTGTTATAAAGTACCGCCAGCAGACTTTTGGTGATGCCATCCAGACCGGGAGTTTCTATATTGTTCAGTAAAACGATGCAAATGTTGTCTTCTGTGACCCTGGCAAAATTACTCCGGAACCCATATATACCGCCACTGTGAGAGACAATGCGTTTACCGTAAACGGAGTCGATCATCCACCCATAACCGTACTGATGACTAAATGGAACGTAGGCTTTGTCTTGCAAATCTTTGCTTACAATTTCATCATACTGAAGCCCCTGCGCCCATTTGTACATATCGGCTACGTCGGAGTAGATGGAACCTGCGGAAAAAGAGACCGAAGAATCAACCAACGGCGTTTCTTTAGCATAATTCTTGCCGGTTTCGGCATAGTAGCCGGTGGCCTTGTCCGAATCTGGTAAACGGACAAAGTCAAAACCGCTGTGTTCCATGTGCAGAGGCCCGAAAATATATTTCCTCATGGCCTGCTGATAACTTATGCCGGTTACTTTTTGGATGATATAACCCAACAAAGAATAACCGGAATTACTGTAGCTCCAGTCTGTTCCGGGCGCAAAATCAAGCGGCTTGTCCCTGAACAGGGAAAGCATTTTTTCTTCACTGGCAGGTTTGCCTGATTCCTTAAACATAAAATCGCTATTGCGGGTATAATTATAAACGCCGGAGGTATGGGTCAATAGCTGTTCAATCGAGATACTGTCACCATGAGGATAGCCGGGATAGAATTTACTCAGCTTATCCTGTAAGGACAATTGCTGCAATTCCACCAGCTTCAACACCAGCGCAGAGGTAAAGGTCTTCGTTACCGAAGCGATCGGGTAAACGGTACCCGCATCGTTCAGGCTTTGCCTCTTCAGGTTTTTGAAGCCATATCCTTTTTCCAACAGCACCTGGCCATTCCGGGCGACCAGGACAGAGCCGTTAAATTCCTGTACGTTGACATAGCCCTGTATCAGGCTGTCCAATTTTTGTGTGACGTCCTGCGCAAAGGCGCCTGTGCCGAGCATCAATAAAGGGCATACGAAGGCCATTAGCTTTTTCATCGCTTTTTTAATTTAATGTAATTGGTTTTATTTTATTTGCCTGCCGGCGGTAAGTTGTTCGATCTCCCGGTTATAGGCCGAACTGGTTGGAAGCTCCGTTTCACCGACCCAGACGCTGTGCTTATCGATTTTGGTGATTTTTTCTTTTGCCACCAGGTAAGAACGGTGAATGCGGATAAAACCTGCCCCCGGCAACAGGCTTTCCGCTTCATTCATCGTCAGCCGTGAGACGATGACCTGTCCGCTCAGTACAAAACGTATGTAGTTGCCCATACTTTCCGCATACATAATATCAGCCAGCTCTACCCGTACCTGTTCGTAGCCGCTTTTGATAAATACCGCGCCGGAAGGCAACTCATGACTGCGTAACGATTGCTGTTCATAAGCCTTGTTGCAGGCTTTCAGGAAACGGGCCAGTGAGAAAGGCTTCAGCAGGTAATCTATCGCGTCCAGTTCAAAACCCTGCACCGCGTGTTCACTGTAAGCGGTGGTAAAAATGACCATCGGCGGATGCGCCAGTGTCCTGATGAGTTCCATCCCCGAGAGGTCCGGCATTTTAATATCGAGAAAGATCAGGTCCGGCTTGTTTTTTTGCAGGTAGCCCGACGCTTCCAGCGCATTGGTAAAACAAGCACCCAATTCGAGAAAAGGAACCTGGGCGGACAAGTTTTTAATGATTTCCAGCGCGATGGGTTCGTCGTCGATGGCGATAGCTTGCAGCATAATTGCGACCTATTTATTTTTTAATAGTAATACAGCAACAAATTCGCCATTTTTTGCTTCACAATGCATTTTATGCCTGTCGCTATAAAATAGGCGCAGCCGTTCGCTGACATTTTGCAGACCGATCCCGGATTTTCCTTTTTCCAAGTCTTCCGCCTTATCCGGATGCAAGCTGTTCCTTACCTCCAAACGGATCTCCTTTTCGTCATAGTTCAGACGGATGTCTATCCATGATTTTTCTGTCTGGCTGATACCATGTTTAAACGCGTTTTCCACAAACGGGATCAGCAGCATCGGACCGATGAGTTGCCCGCTGTTGCATTCTTCTATCTGTTCCGTAATACGGATATTGTCTGACGTTTGGATTCGTAGTTTGAAAAGTGAAATGTAATTTTTAAGATAGGCGACCTCCTGGCTCATCGGGATAAAATCGAGATGGTTGTCGTGTAGCATAAAGCGCATCATATCGCCCAATTTTTGTATTCCTTCGGCTGTCTTGGGCGATTGTTCCAGTAAGGCGGTGCCGTACAAGGTATTTAAGGCGTTAAACAAAAAATGCGGGTTGATCTGTGATCGCAGGAACTGTAAGTCCGCTTTTGAATTCGCCAGCGCCTTTTGAGTGTTTTTGAGCTGTAAGAGGTTATCCCGCCTTGACTGGTAAAGCAGCCAGGTAACTGGCGTGGTGATAAGTACCTGGAAACCCCACCAAACAAACCAGTAATCCCGTGCGGGGCCATAATGAATAAACAACCAGTTAACGGGTACGGTATACAGAAAAGTGGATAACAGCAAGCGGGTGATAAACAGCAGGCTAATCGGCTTCTTTTCCTGCGACGGAAACAGCCAATAGGTGTTGCCCAGGTAAACAAGGACAACCGGAGTAATGATGCTAAAATAGATAACATCGCGGTCTCCCTTATCCAGCACGTGAAAGGCCAATAAGGTTGCGCTTACTAAGACGTAGATAGACACCAATAGGAACACCTGGTTGAGTACTAAAACCCGGTAAGGTTTTTCTTTTGCCGATTGCTCCGCTTTAAAAGTAAAATACTCCCTCAAACCTGCATATGCAGTATAGAAAGCGGTTAAGATGAGTGACCGGTCGAAACCAGCGAAGACGTTGGTTAAAGGATGATCATTGTAACCCATTAAAGCAAACAGGCGAAAGCCGCCATAATTATATAGGGCCGGGTGGGCATGATAGCTGGCGATATTGATGCCCAAAGCAAACAAGTAGCTGACCAGAAGCCATTGGAGAAAGGCGAGAAGATAAATGCCTGCTTTATGTCGACGCGCATCGACTACCGCCGGAATAATCAACAGGTTCAGCCATAGGTATAATAAGTATAGCTGGAAAGTGACGCCGATTTGACAGAGCAGGACAACCGGCCCGCGATCCTTGTCAAATACAGCCGTGCCGCAGATCGTCAGGACGACTAGCAGCGTAACCAGGATTTGTTCGTATTTTCGCCATTTGATTTGCACGCTGTTATATTTTAACCAAGATTACCACTTCAGCGCTGATCAAGGGATAAAATGTGACGGAGCAGGCAAAAAATGTGATCTATATCCCCGTTGTGATCCTCGGAGTAGCTTATTTCGCTACATCAATCTTCACCTTTTTGTTTTTGAGCTTTTCGTTCTTGATCAGTTGTAAGACATGACTCACCGTCGACTTGCGGAGGGCTACGAAGGAAAAGAAGTCCTTTATTTCGATGAGCCCGATATCCTCTTTTTTGAGTTGTCCTTTATTGGTGAAGAAGCCAACGACATCGATCTTATTTACCTTGTCTTTTTTACCGGCGGAAATAAAGAGCGTGGTCCATTTGGGTTTGGCAGGCAGGATCGCCGTTGGAGGCAGCTCAATGGTTTCGGGCCGCTCGTGAATATAGGAAGGCAGCTTTTCCTCCGGGGACAGGATGAGGATAGCGGTTCCGCTGGCCTCCATCCGGGCCGTTCGGCCGTTGCGATGGATGAATACTTCCGGGGTGGGTGGCAGATGATAATGGATGATATATCGGATGTTCGGCACATCCAACCCCCTGGAGGCAAGGTCGGTGGTGACCAGTACGTCGGAACTGCCGTTCCGGAATTTCGCCAAAGCACTGTCTCTTTCGGGCTGTTCAAGGGCCCCATGATAAAATACATTGACGATCCCTTTCTCCTTTAATAGGGCGCTGACCCGTTCGACGGACTCCCGGTGATTGCAAAAGACGACAGCCGACCGGTCGCCGATCCGGCATAGGAGCCTGAACAACGTATCTATTTTGTCATTCTCCGGACTGAATACCTGCTGAAGGGTGAGGCGTTCCGTCTTTTCGCCGGATAGAAAGTCAAGGGTCTGGGCTGACTGCAGCCCGACAAAATCAGGTATCTCTATGGCGGGCGTTGCCGAAGTAAGGATCCTTTTGTTCAGGGACTTGAGCGAGCCGATAATAAAGGCCATTTCTTCCTGGAAGCCCGATTCCAGGGATTTGTCAAATTCGTCGAGGACGAGGGTCTTGATCGTGCCGGTGTGAATGTTGTTGCGGCGGATGTGATCGGCAATCCGGCCGGGGGTTCCGACGATGAGCGCCGGCGCCTCGATCAGGTTATTTTCTTCCGTCTCACGCAGGTGGCCTCCATAGCAGCTGGTGACCTTCAGGCCTGTACCCATGGTCTTAAAGACCTGTTCGATCTGGATCGCCAGCTCGCGGGAGGGAACGATGACAAGGGCCTGGGTGCCTGCGGCCTTTTCCTGCATAAAAGCCAGTGTGGACAAAAGGAAGGCCAGAGTCTTCCCCGAGCCGGTATCCGAAAGCAATACGAGATCGCCGTCCTGTTGCACGGATTCAAGCGCCTCGGACTGCAGTTCGTTCAATTCATCGATCCTCAGCAGGGATAGCATCTTGTCGATGATCTCGGGAGTTAATAACATGCAGTAAAAATACAGGAGTTTAGACACTTCTCAGTCTAACTCGTTTGCCTTTCGCTGCTATTAATGCCTGATGCAACATTCTTCCCCCTTCCGCCGACCTTATCCCGGCGAATACCAAGCCGCAACTACCACATATGCTAAGAAATTTCCTCAAAGTCGCCTTCCGCAACCTTGGACGAAACAAGGTCTTTGCCGCTATCAACATTTCAGGCCTTGCGGTTGGAATGGCCAGCGCCGCGCTTATCCTTCTGTGGATCCAGAACGAGATCAGCCACGACCGTTTTCATGAAAAACTGGACCGGCTCTATATTATGTATAACCGTGACCAGTTCAGCGGCCAGCAGTGGGCATGGAATTCGACCCCCATGCTCATGGCGACCGCTTTAAGGATGGACTATCCCGAAGTGGAAGATGTATCCCGGGTTTCCAACTCGGCCTTCCTGTGCACCGTGGGCGACAGGAAACTGACTGGCAATTCCAATATGGTGGACTCCGGCTTTTTGCAGATGTTTAGTTTTCCCTTGATCCGGGGCGACAAGTCAACGGCTTTAAGCAAACCGTTTTCCATCGTGGTCACCCAGGCGTTTGCAAAAAAAATGTTTGGTGACGACGACGCGATCGGAAAAACCATCCGACTGGATTCAACGGATATTTTCACCGTAACCGGCGTACTAAAAGATCTGCCCAATAATACCCTCTTCAATTTTGAATTTTTGCTGCCCTGGAGCTACATGCGGAAGTTGAAGCGGGACGATAATTCCTGGGGCGATAATACCCTGCAGACATATGTATTGCTAAAAAAGGGCGCCTCACAGCTCAACTTTGACGCTGCTGTCAGGGATATTACCATCAACCACACAAAGGGCACGAAAGATCCCTCTACCACCCGGGTTTTCAGCTGGCCTCTCGCCAGATTGTGGCTCTATTCCAGGAATGAGAACGGTCATTTGGTGGCCGGAAGGATGGTCACGGTAAGACTGTTTGCCGTTATCGCCGCGTTCATCCTACTGATCGCCTGTATCAATTTTATGAACCTGAGTACGGCGAGAAGCGAAAAACGCGCCAGGGAAGTAGGTATTCGGAAAGTAGCCGGGGCGGGCAAAATGACCCTGATCTCGCAATTCCTCGGCGAAAGCATTTTGCTTGCTTTGTTTGCGGGGATTATTGCCTGGGCGATCGTACAGTTGAGCCTGGGCAGCTTCAATCTACTGGTGAAAAAACAATTGTATCTGGAATATGGCGATTATCGCTTTTGGATTTACAGCCTCGGCTTTATCCTGATTACCGGCGTGCTGGCCGGCAGTTATCCGGCTTTTTTCCTTTCGTCTTTCCGGCCGGCAAGTGTCCTCAAAGGGTCTTTCAAGGCCGTGAACGCCGCGGTCAACCCGCGAAAGGTTTTAGTTGTCCTTCAGTTCACCTTCGCGATTATCCTCATTATCTGCACGATGATCATCACCCGCCAAATCAACTATGCCGAGGCTAGAAATACCGGCTATGACCGGGACCGGCTGGTCTATTCCACGCTGACAGGCGATACGTATAAGAATTATGAACTCATCAAACAGGGGCTTCTCAACAGCGGCTCGGCTATCGCCGTCACCAAATCCATGAACCCCATTACGCAACGTTATAGCGATAGCTGGGGGTTTTCCTGGCCGGGAAGCACCAAAGACGACAGCAAGCTTGATTTTGTCAGAATGAGCACCGACGCGGATTTCACAAAGGCGATGGGAATCACTCTGCTCCAGGGCAGGGATATTGATATCCGGAATTACCCGGCCGACAGCAATGCCGTTCTTTTGAACGAGACCGCCGTAAAAAAGATGCGCTTGAAGGACCCGTTGGGCACGCTTATCCGGAGTGACGATGAAAAATGGACAGTCGTGGGTATTGTGAAGGACTTTATTATAGAATCTCCCTACGAGCCTATAAACCCCATGATGATCAATGGCCCTTCCAGCGGGTTCAATGTCATGCACTACAAGCTTAATCCCGCCAGACCGGTTGCGGAAGACCTGAACCGGGCCGAACAGGTCTTTAAGGAATTCAACCCGCAATATCCCTTTGAATATCATTTTGCCGATGAAGAATATGAAAAGAAGTTTGAAGACAGCAAGCAGACCGGCACCCTGGCTGCGCTGTTTGCGGGTCTCACCGTTTTCATCTCTTGTCTCGGCCTTTTTGGCCTTGCTATGTTTATGGCGTCAACCCGGATGCGGGAAATCGGCGTGCGTAAGGTCCTTGGGGCAAGCGTAGTAAGCATAACGGCACTCCTGTCAAAGGATTTCCTCACGCTCGTGGTCATCGCGTTCTTTATTGCCATTCCCGTTTCCTGGTATGCCATGAACGAGTGGCTGCATCATTACGCGTATAATATAGGGATCGAGTGGTGGATATTTGCCCTGGCCGGTATTCTATCGGTTTCAATCGCGTTGGCGACGGTAAGTTTTCAAGCCATCCGGTCGGCCATTGCCAATCCGGTCAAAAGTCTCCGGACGGAGTAACCAGGCTTCCCCGGCTAATCCTGCGTTACCCGCACCCAATCCACATACATCTTCGCCCGGCCCTGCCGGATGAGGTCTACCGTTGACGCGGGGAGACCGTAATAAGGCGCGGTCACGTGGTTTACACCCGCCGGATAATTCCCGCCCAAGGCGAAGTTGAGGATGAGGTATTCTTTTTTATCAAAGGCCCAGGGACCATAGCGGTTGGCCATCTCGCGCGTTACCGTATACATCGGGATGCCGTCGTAACTGAAATTGAGGCTGTCCGGCGTCCAGTCGACCGCATAGGTATGCCACTGGGTAATGTCGTTGCCTGCCGGAAAGTGATAGCGGTTGACAAAGGGTGTATTGCCGAAATACTTTGGTCCGTGCACAGCCGCACTGGCCCAGTCGTGGTCGCCGACGAATTCCATGATGTCCTGTTCTCCGCAGGCGGGCCACTGCCCATAGCCGAGCATCCACCAGGCCGGCCAGAGCCCGGCGCCGCTGTCAATCCGGATGCGCGCTTCGGCGCGGCCGTACAGGAAGTCGAACTTATCCTTTGTATTGATCCGCGCGGAAATAAAATCAAAATGCTGGCCGTCCTGCGTGACGAATCCCGGCGTGTAGGCGGGCTGGAAGACAAGCAGGCCGTTCTGTTCGAACAGGGTCTTCGCGGAATCAACATAGGCCTGGAGCTCTTTGTTCACATGGAAGCCGGTGATGACGATATTCCATTTCGACCGGTCGAGCTGGCCGGTATTGAAGTCGTCGAAGAAAACGACTTTGGGGGCGCGCGCTCCGTGCGGGGCCGCGGCACGCTTTCCATGCGGGGTCGCGGCCGGGGTAATGACGAGGGCGGCTAACGCAGCAAGACAATAAAGTAACTTTTTCATATGTGTGTTGTAAATTTAACCATGAATAT
>Ga0210396_10006789_pt1 | contig 10942 bp, 8 predicted proteins | sample IncBWH17OmetaG_FD_155466 | JGI IMG/M metagenome (GOLD analysis project Ga0210396, IMG submission 155466) | Forest soil microbial communities from Barre Woods Harvard Forest LTER site, Petersham, Massachusetts, United States - Inc-BW-H-17-O ... | reverse complement strand
AACAGCGAAAATCGCGCCAAACGCGGCTAGATTCCGCGGGTTCAGGTACTGGTCCATGATGTAGAGCGCCGTTCCAGCCACCGGAATCGTCAAGAGCGCAGCGACTAGACAGACCCCGCCCCAACGCGCCCACGCACTCGGCAGCTTCTCATCTGACAGCATCGAACTTGAAAAGAGAACGCGGCTCAACTCCCAGCACGCCAGCAGCAGCAGAAAAATAGACGCCAGATGCCATAGAAACAGCCCGGCCTCCATAGGCAAGTGAGTCAGCCGCAGGGAAAACGCAACCAGATTCGGAAAGATCGTAAGGCTGGCATGCGACGCGAAGAATTCCTGCTTTCCCGGAAACAGCTCCGGATGCAGAATCTTCTCCACGCCGGGAAGATAGATTTCCGCATCTTCAGCATAAGGATGGTAGCCGTGCACCAGCAGCGCACCCGCCGTCAACAGCAGCAGAACCCCCAGCGGTTTATGGTTGTCAGACTGAATTTCTTTCACTCGATTGTCGCGTTCGCAGACTTCAGCCGGACGCAGACTAGCCTTCGCTTCCGTTCAGCAGCCCAGGAAGCGACAGCATAGGCCGCCAGCACCACGTATTGAGGGTCAATGGGCCGTCGGTAATAGTCTTCCGGATGCGTCAGGTAATAAATTATAGGAAAGAAAAAGAACACGATGACATAAGGCATGGCGATGTTCTTGTCGAGTCGCCAAGCCTGGCGCAGTCCGATCAACGTCAACACAGTAAGCCCGGTGCAGAACACGATATTGAACGGGTCGGCCGGTTCTTCCTGCAGATAGCGGTGACTGAAGCTCCAGAATCCCGTCCACAGATAAACCACCCGTCGCAGCGTCTGCTCGACATAAAGAAGCCGATGCGAATTGATAAATGCCAGGCCTTCGTGAAACTTCTTCGACGTGTAAGCGATCTCGCCGAGCTGCTGATACTCTCGCCACTCGTTCTCGTTATCCGAAGGGTGATAGCCGGGAGGGCCCCAGTGCCATGAGTCCTGATTGTTGCCAAAATAAACTTCCAGGCCAAGACAACTACGGAACGGAATCACCTTGTGGAAGGTCTCATAGTTTCGAATGAACCACGGCGACACTACCAGCGTCACAGCCAGCACCGCTCCCAAGCCCGAAGCCAGCCATCCCCGCCGACTCTTGTAGAGCCGGTACCAAGCCCACGCACCCAGAAAAGGCGCCACCGACATCACGACCGGATCAGTCAGCCCTCCCAAACCGCTAAGCGCGCCAAACCCTACCCAGAGCCAAATGGAGGTCGAGGTCTCCATGTACAGAGCAGCGAGAAAGATCAGGCTCATCAAGAGTGTGGTTAAAGTCGTTGCCCAGATGAAATCCGCCGAGAAATAAATTCCGTAGGGAAAGAAGGCCCAGACCCATCCCGCCCATGCCGCCGTCTCCGCCCCAAAATGTTTCTTCGCAATGAAGTAAACCGGAATGCAGGTCAGTGCTGAGAATAAACAGTCAAGAGCCAGTGCCGCGATCGCCGAGGCCTTGCTGTAGACGCCAAATATCTTGAAAATCCCCGCCAACAGGTAAGGAAACACGGGCGCCAGCCAGGCCGTTGGACCGGTCTTGGCGAACAGAGGATTGCTGAAGCCCTCGCCCTCTGCGATCGACCGCGCAATCCTGCCGGCCTCACCTCCCAGGCGCCAGTGATCGCGATATGGGTCCGGCCGCTCCGAACACAGAAAACACATCACCACCAGCCGCAGCACGAGCGCCAGCACCACCATCCAGAACAACGGATTCCGCACGCTGCCCTTAACCCCAGGTTCGCCCGCCGTCAGCACACTCGCTGTTTCAGAATAGACCATTCGTTTGAATCGAGACCCGCGTACTGGACGACTGGACAACCACTGAGAGATGAGCTTCTACTTTGCCACAACGAAACATTTCTGGTTTGTTTTTTCTTTCGGTACGCGTCCTCTCTCGCTCTTGCGCCTTGCGTGTCTGCTACGTAGCATCTAACAAGACATGGCCGCTGCTCTCATGCCCGAACGCCTTCGGCCCCAAATGGCCTTTGGCGAGATTATCAGTTTCGCGTACGACACTTTCTGCAGCAACAAGGTGCGCTTCATTCTGACCGCGCTGGGCATGGTCATTGGCACGGCATCTCTTATCCTGGTCGTCACCATTGGCATGACGGGCAAGCAATACGCCCTTGGCCAGATTCAGGCTATCGGTACCAATGAAATCTGGGCGGAATACGAGGGCGCGCAGCATATCAGCAATTCCAGTCTTGATCCATTGACCGTGGAAGACGTGCAGGCGGTGCAGGAACAGGTGCCGGGCGTGGTTGCGGCTTCGCCGGTCGTCACTCTCGGGGAACGCATCCCCATCGGCAACGGTGACGAAAAAGACGTGCAAATCCTCGGGGTCTATCCCGAATATCAGCGCGTCCGCAACCTGCGAGTGCTCTCCGGACGGTTCTTCGATCGGGAAGACGAGCAGGCCCACAACAAAGTCGCGGTGATTACTGAAAAAATGGCCCGGTCAGTCTACGGCTCGCCGCAGGCGGCTGTAGGCAAAGTCATCAAGCTCACGGGATTGCCCTTCACTATCGTCGGCACCTTCAAGGAGAGCGCCGAAACCTTCGGCCAGACGGAAGTCAGCGACAACGCGATGGCTATCCCCTACAGCGTGAGCCGCTACTTCCTCGAAGCGCCGGGCGTAAAGATGATTTATTTTTCCATGGAAGATCCGGCGATGGTGCCCTCGGCCACGTTGCAGATCAAGCGTGTGCTGCAGTCGCGGCATCGCGCCGAGTCCGTTTACAACGTGCAGGATCTCACTGTCGTGCTCGCGATGGCGGACCGCATCGCCACCGGCCTGACCTGGGTGCTGCTGCTGATTTCCATGGTAACGCTGGTGGTCAGCGGCATCGGCATCATGAATATCATGTTGGCTACGGTGACCTCCCGCATTCGCGAGATTGGCATCCGCAAGGCCATCGGCGCCACCAACCGCGAAATACGCTTCCAGTTCCTTGCAGAAGCCGTCCTGATTTCGCTCATCGGAGGCTTCGTCGGCATCGTCATCGGCCTCGCCATCCCCTACTCAGCTCGCTTCCTTACCGAGTACCGGATACCGATTTCAGGCTTGTCCGCCATCATTGCGATTATCGTGTCTTCCGTGGTGGGAGTAATTTTCGGTACCGTGCCTGCCGCCCGCGCCTCCCAGCTCGATCCCGTCGAAAGCCTTCGCTACGAGTAGTGGAAAGAATCCGAGCGTGAGAATGTGGCAGAATTGGTTCGCGATTTGGATCGAACCGTGGGAGGTCCCATGCGATCCACGAATATTATTCTAATCATTCTCGGCATCGTTGCCCTTTCCGCCATGGCGCAAGAAATTCCGTCACCCGCGCTCGCTCAGAACAAACGCATCGTCATCGCTGCGAGCACGGTGATCGACGGCACAGGCCGCGTCCTGCATGACGTTCGCATCGTGGTGGAGGGCTCAAAGATTGTCGCCGTTGACAAGATCAATGACAAAGTCAACGACCCCAAGGCCAAGCCTGTGGATTACGACCTGCGCGGCTTCACAGTCTTGCCTGGCTGGATTGACGCGCACGTGCACATCACCTGGAGCTTTGGCCCGGACGGAAGAAATGCCGGCCAGGGAGGCACAACCCAAGAAGCCGCCTATGCCGCGGCCTCGAATGCATGGCTGACGCTGATGGCGGGATTTACCACCATCCAAAGCGTCGGTTCGCCCGCCGACGTTCCCTTGCGTGATGCCATCGCGAAAGGACTGCTCCCCGGTCCTCGCATCCTGACAGCTGTCGATCCAATCATGGGGCGAGGCGAGCAGACCGGGACGCCGGATGAAATCCGCGCCTTCGTCCGGAAACAAAAGGAGGCCGGCGCCGACCTGATCAAAATCTACGCCTCCGGAGGCATGAGTCGCGGCACGATGACAATGTCCCAGGAGCAATTGAACGCGGCCTGCGATGAAGCCAAGAAACAAGGCCTGCGCACGCTGGTACACGCTTTTCGAGATGCGGTCCGCGCCGCAACACTTGCCGGGTGTACGGAAGTCGAGCACGGCCTGGGGGCGTCGGACGACGACCTGAGATTGATGGCCGAGCACGGCACCTACCTTGATCCCCAAGCCGGGCTGCTGCTTGACACCTATCTCCAGTACAAAGACAAGTATCTCGCCCCGCCCTACTACACGGAAGAGAGTTTCGCGGCGATGAAAGGGCTTGTTCCGGCGCACCAGGAATTCATCCAACGAGCACTACGCATCCCTGAGCTGAAGATTGTTTACGGTACCGACGCCGTGGCTGGAGCTCACGGCCGCAACGCCGAGGATTTCATCAACCGCGTCCGCGACAGCGGAGTGGACCCCATGGCAGCGATGGTTTCCGCGAACTCATTGGGAGCGGAAGCCCTTGGCATGGCCGGTAAGATCGGCTCAATTGCTCCTAGCCTCCAGGCGGACATCATCGCGCTCGACGGCGATCCGCTGAGGGATATTACGGCGGTCCGGCGCGTTGTATTTGTTATGAAAGGCGGCATTGTTTACAAGAACGCCGCTACCGGTGGGATTCCAGCTCATGCAGGAGTCCAGCCGTGATTCGACACGTTAGGCAGCAGGAGCCCTTGCAGGGACCCCCCAACCAGGCCGTTTAGACCCACGAAACAACCAAAAATCCACAGTGATGCCTCCTGCCACGAAAAAGTTGCATTTTCCAGTCACTCCGAAGTAATATGGGTTACGGAGCTTGATTTGTAAGCATTCCCAGTTTCTAGACCCTGTACCGCTAATAGCTAACTTCCTAACGTTCAGTTCAGCTTGTGAAAAACATAAGAGGCCGCCTGTCAGCCTCCGTCCCGGTTCGGAGAGTTCAATATGGCGTGGTACGCATACTGCCTTACGGAGCACCAGACCCTTCCCAACGGCACCCGTTCCAGACGCCCTTTTGTAATCGAGAACGTTCAAGGCGTGAACGGAGCCCCAGTCCTCAGCTATCCCAGCGGCGAGTTTGCTGTGATTGTGAGCGAATACGACCAGAACGCCGGACAACTTGATCAGAAGTCGGCCATCGAGCATGCCCGCGTAGTCAGCGGCTGCTTCCGCAATTCCACCGTATTACCATTCCGCTTCGGAACCATCTTTGAGAGCGACGACGCCCTCCGCCAGGCTGTCCGGGTCAACCGGCGCGCCTTCGGCCTGAGCGTTGCCCGGCTCCGCGGCAAGTCCGAAATGCACATCAAGCTGACCGTCACCGACGGCTCCCTGCGCGAAGCCATGATCGATGTCATCCTGCCCGACACTGTCGGCGGTGACTATCTTTCCAAGCTCCGGGTCAAGGCTTCCCGTGAACGCGAACGCCAAACCAAGGCCCGCGCCCTCTCGGTGCAGGTCCACAAGCTGTTTAACCCTCTGGAAGAAGAAGTGAGCTGCAAGAAGGTTGCTCCTCAAGGCATGCTCATCGACATCGCCCATCTCATCGACACTAAGTCGGTCGAGAAATATCAGAACCGTTACAGCACTGCTGCCAAGCAGTTGAAAAACTGCGAGGTGGCCATTAGCGGACCCTGGCCCCCTTACCACTTCCTGCCTGGGAAGCTGCGTACCGTGGCCGGAAACAGCTAGTCGCACCTTTCGATCTTCCTTGGGCCGCCGATGGCCAACCGCAGTCGGCGGCTCGATTACACCTCAGGTCGTTTTTCTTCCTGTCAACGCCCCTGCAATCAATGCCCCTGCAATCAATGTGCAGCCTTGTGCACTTCGCTGCCTTTTGATCCCGATGGGTCAGATCATTCCGCTGGTCGGAGAGTGCAATAACCATCGCCAGTTCAACCACTTACTGGTAAAGCACTGAGAACCGTGGCTGCGCGGGTCTTTGGCTCGGCAAATGCTCCTCCTCTAGGTAATAAAGAGGCCGCAAACCTACAGCAATGACCTTCACTCTATTCCCTAGTCAACATTTCCCGAAGTACCGTTCCGACTGCCGGAACGGCAACTTGCATCGCCTTTCCTGACAATGCCCACCACCTTGACCTCTTTGAAACGCGGCCCCAGAAATGGGGCCGCTTTTTTGTCCAATCGCAGGACGCCCTAAGCTGGATCAGTTTGAAGAATCGATTATTGCTCCCACGCAGATCCGCGCCAAGACCCTTCAGCTTTCCCGCAGCCCGTTCCTTCAGATACACTGCCTGCACCTATGACCAAGACCGTCCGCGGGACCATCGCCTCGTCACCCACACCTAGCTCAATTTCGATCACTCTCCTGCTGTTCTGGACCATTCTCGCTGGCGCCCAAAACCCGCCGCAGCCGCCAGCGGCCACCGCAATGATGTCCGTGCCGCAATCCACCCAGTCCGACAAGCAAAATTTCCCTCCGCTCCTGCTGCAGCAGCTTTCCGCCATCAAAGCCGCCGCACTAGGTGACGACTACGGGTACCGCCAGCTCACTCACCTCACCGAGAACATCGGACCCCGCCCCACCGGCTCGCTCCAGGCCCGCGCCGCCGCCCAATACGTCGCCGAAGAGCTTCGCAGAATCGGCCTCGAAGTTCGTCTTCAGCCGGTCACCGTGCCGCATTGGGTCCGCGGTGCCGAGACCGCTGCCCTCGTCGAATATCCTTCCATGGTTCCCGGTACAACTCAGAAAATCGTTCTCACCGCCCTCGGCGGAAGCACCTCGACACCCCCCGACGGCTTGACTGCCGACGTTGTCACCGTCGACACGTTCGAAGAACTCCAGGCTCTAGGCCGCGATAAAGTCCTCGGCAAGATCGTGCTCTTCAATGAACTCTTCGACAAAAGAAAGGCCGCCGGCGGACTAGCTTTCAACGCCTACGGAGATGCTGTCCGTTATCGCGGAGCCGGACCCAAAGCCGCCGCCGACCTGGGTGCAGTAGCCGCTCTGGTCCGCACGGTCGGCAGCGCCGACTATCGCCTTCCGCACACCGGGCTCAGTCTCCCTGCCGGAATCCCCGCCGCCGCCGTTGCCGCTGAAGATGCCGATCTGATCGTCCACCTCGCGGCCGAAGGAAAAGTTCGCATGCACCTGACCCTGACTCCGCAAAAGCTCCCCGACGAAACCAGCTACAACGTAATCGCCGACCTCAAAGGTTCCGAACATCCCGAGCAGATCGTAGTAACCTCCGGCCATCTCGATTCCTGGGACCTCGGCACCGGCGCCATTGACGACGGAGCCGGCGTAGTCATGGCCATGCAGACTGCCGAAGTTCTCCAGCGCCTCCACCTGCGCCCCGCCCGCACCCTGCGCGTAATCGCCTGGATGGACGAAGAGACCGGAGGCTCCGGCAGCAAGGCCTACACAGCCGAATACGCCAGTGACTTTCCCCACTATGTCGCGGCCATCGAAAGCGACTCCGGCGCCGCCCATCCCCTGGGCTTCGAGGTAAAAGCTGCTCCTGCAGCGCTCGATGCCCTGCGCCCCGTGCAAGCCGTTCTGGAAAGCATCGGCGCCGACGTCCTCCAGTCGACATCTTTCCCCCCGGGTGCCGATATCGAAGCCATGTCCGAAGCCGGAGTCCCCGCTTTCGGCGTCATGCAGGATGGCCGCAACTATTTCGACTATCACCACTCCGCCGCCGACACGCTCGACAAAGTAGTCCCCGCCGAACTCCGTGAAAATGCCGCCGCCATGGCAGTCATGGCCTACGCCCTAACCAACATGAGAGATCCCCTACCGCGGTAAAAAGGGTGTTGATGTGGGGACAGCCGCCTCGGCTGTCCCGGAGCGAAGCTCCGCGGCGGTGCCACAACGCATGCCCTTGTTCGGCTTTTGTAAAAAGCACCGGCTCCAGGTTGCAACGTCGCTGCGCAGGTTCTATGATTTGCGCCGCAGCCTTCCCCTCCCGTACTGGGCCATGATTTCGTCCCGAACTGGGATCCTCGTGGATCCCTTAGCGCCGCACTCGTTAGCGCTGACCAGAAAGGAATCCAGTCATGTCCGCAAAGATGCTCGTCACTGACGCACGCAAGAGCGTCGCCATGAAGTCTGACCCAACCCGAATCGATCCTCTAAAGCTGAAGCTGGGCAAACAACCGGCTCGCCACGATCCGCGCACCCTGCTGTTCGCCACCTACGCCACAGCCGCTTTGCCTGCCCCGCCCCCCAGCCTTAATCTGACCACCAAGGTAAAGGTTCCCTGGGGCATGATGGATAACGCTCAGATTGGCGACTGCACCTGCGCCGCCGCCGGCCATCTCATGATGGAATGGACCGCCAACGCCCAATCTAAAATATTCACACCGTCTGACGCTCAAATCATCGCGGCGTATTCCGCCATCACGGGCTACAACCCCAAGACCGGAGCGAACGACAACGGTGCCCAGGAAATCGACGTCCTGAACTATTGGCGGCAGACCGGAATCGCCGGTCACAAGATTGAGGCCTTCATGGCTCTCGAACCCTCCAACCACACCCACATCATGGATGGAACCTGGATCTTCGGCGGCTGCTACATCGGGCTAGCCTTGCCCAAGAGCGCCCAAGCCCAGACCAGCAACAACCAGATTTGGTCGGTTCCTCCATCGGGCACGGGAGGCGATGGCGCGCCCGGTTCCTGGGGTGGACACGCCGTCCCAGTGGTAGCCTACGACTCCCGCAGCCTGACCGTCGTCACCTGGGGCGCGCTGCAAACGATGACCTGGGGCTTCTGGGCCGCGTATTGCGATGAGGCCTACGCCATTCTCAGCGCTGACTTCCTCGAGCAGAAGAATGGTCAACCTGTAACGCCAGATGGCTTCAACGTGGCGCAACTGCAGGAGGACTTAGCCGACTTGAAGTGAAGCAGGGATAGCCTCACGGAGTTTGAACCTACGAGGGGATAGCCTCGGCTGGCGGCGAGAATTTTGATCCATAGAAGCGCGAGGCGTGGTCCCCGACGAATTCATACGGGCCGCAGTGACTTAGTTTGCTCGCGGCATCAATCCAGATCTCGCCTCCGATCCACCGCCAGCGCATACAGAACGAATAATCCTCACTCAGATAAGCGCCGCCCTCAGGGTCGATGATGCAATCGAAAAGCGCAAAGAGATTTGAACTCCGTACCACGTCGCGTCGCGAGCCCGACATGGGCAGGTCATGCACTCGGCTGAACCGGCTTTCCGGGTAAGCTGCAATCATTCGCTCCAATGCGCCCCGGCGGATCAATTGAAAACCACCGCCGGCATAAAGTCCCGTCACAAAATCCCCTTGCTGCTTGCGCACCGCTTCTGGCGAGAAAGTTCCGACGTACGACAGCGCAGCCTGCCGTACGCTTTCGCCGCGCTCGACACAGCGTTGCGGGACAAGATCCCAATCCATCGACTTCAGCGGGTAGAGCGCGCCGGTAAAGTCCTTATCAAACTTCAACATACGTTCGACCTGCTGCGGCGCAAAAGTGATATCGGCGTCAACGAAAAGAAGATGCGTAGCTGCAGGATCGTCCAGGAAAGCCGCGACCAGCGTGCTTCGTGCCCGAGAGATCAGGGCATCGGAACCAAGCATGGTTAGCGACGCGTCGAACTCAGCCGATTTCGCGTAGCCCATCAGCCGTATCACCGACAACATGTAATTCTGCGAAACCATGCCACCAAAGCATGGTGTAGCGACGAAAATCAAAGGCCGGGTCGTCGAAGGCTGGGTCATCAGAGGTTGGGTCATCAGAGGCTGGGTCATCGGAGGCTGGGTCATCGACGCACGCCCTTACGCCCAGTCCGAAATAGCGTTGTTCTTATCCCCTGAACCCGGTTTTTCCTTCTGTCCCTTCCGGCTGCCTGGGTCTCCGAGAGTTGGGGTTTGCTGATTCCGCTGCTGCGCCTGTTCCTCCGCTTCCTCGTGTGCCCCCAGCTTTACCACGCAACCTTCCTCCGACTCCGCCTCGCCGGACAGTTCCGAAGCAAACTCCAACAGTTTCCGGCGAGTGCCCTCGGCAGCTCGTTTAGCGGCGGCTCGCTCCGCAGCATAAAGAGCATCCGTCTGGGCAGCGGCATTAATTTGGCTGGCGTGAACGTGCATGTCTTTGCTCCTTCGTGAACACACGTCCGCAATCGGAATGCCGAAGCGCGCTCGCGAAGCCTATCCCTGGCCCTAAGTGCACAGGCTTTCCCCATTCCGGTTTAGAATGTCTTGCCGGGGGCAAAATGAAATCGAGGAGCCCCATTCCACTTTGCCTCTGACACGCCGCGAATTTGCTCACTCCGCTCTCGTCGCCGGTGTCGCAGCCGCGCTTCCGGCCAGTCTGTTCTCAGGCTGCAATGTCTCGAATGCCGCACGCACTGCCGACTCTGCAGCTCCCGCTCGTTCTACTGCCGGGTTGTTTGATTCTTCTTCCGAGATGCCATTCCCCAAAGGTTTCTTCTGGGGCACCGCGACCGCTGCCTATCAGATCGAAGGTGCGTGGAGCGAAGACGGCAAGGGCGAATCAGTCTGGGACCGGTTCGCGCATACTCCCGGTAAAATTAAGAACGGCGGCACAGGCGACCTGGCCTGCGATTCCTATCATCGCTGGAGCGAAGACTTCGCTCTTCTGCGGGCAATGAACCTGAACAGCTACCGCTTTTCACTTTCCTGGCCGCGCCTCCAGCCCAGCGGCTCCGGTCAGGCAAATTCCAAGGGGATTGACCATTACAGCCGCCTCGTCGATGCACTGCTGGACGCCCGAATCCGGCCCTTTGTTACGGTTTATCACTGGGACTTGCCGCAAGCTCTGGAAGATGCCGGAGGCTGGCCTAATCGCGATACGGCTTCGCGCTTCGCCGATTACGTGGAACTCGTGGCGCGGTCATTTGGCGACCGCATCACCGATTGGCTGCTGTTCAACGAACCCTTGACTTTCACCTACGAGGGTTATCTCGACGGTACGCACGCTCCCGGACGCAGCAGCATCATCGACTTCCTGCGTGCGTCTCATGCCGTAAATCTGGCGCAGGGTATGGGCTTTCGTGCGTT
>Ga0210396_10006788_pt1 | contig 10942 bp, 10 predicted proteins | sample IncBWH17OmetaG_FD_155466 | JGI IMG/M metagenome (GOLD analysis project Ga0210396, IMG submission 155466) | Forest soil microbial communities from Barre Woods Harvard Forest LTER site, Petersham, Massachusetts, United States - Inc-BW-H-17-O ... | reverse complement strand
AGCGGAACTGGTTCCTTGCCCTCAGTGCCACTGGATCAATGACGAGCTCGTCGCCGGCTTTCGCCGCGGAAGCTATGGCCGGTTGACCTATCTCGCGGGGTTCATCACGAAAGCCGGCGTCGTGATTGGGGTCGTCACCGAGACGATCCTCGCCATTGTCGAACCGACTCTGCTCCTTTACGGTCTCCTCGTGCCACTCGCGGTGTTCCTGGTGTCGGGAGCAATTGTGCTCTTGCGCAGTTGGCTGTGCAGTCGAATCCGCCCGAATCGGGACTATCCCCAGCCACCCCAACTGCCGCCGGCCTCTCCGCCCGCGCTCGTTTTGGATCCCACCAGCAATGACTTGGTTCCCGCGACGGTGCAGCGACCGCCGATCGACGACGACCGTGACTGGTGTGATTTTCAAATCGGCCGACACACCGCGCCGCTCGTCTGCTGCGATTGTCTCCAACCGTTGACACTCGACCGCGCCCACGCCCACGCGCTGGAAGTGGGAAGCACGCTCAAGCTGAAAATTCTCTGCTGTGCCGATTGCGCCGATTCGAACGGGCGACGCGCCCGCCGCATCTGGTGGAACGGGATCGCGGTGGGAATCTTGGCGTCCGCGGCGATTGTCATTCCTCTTAATCTGGACTGGCTCGAATTCGGCATCGCGAGCGTCGTGCTGGTACTCGCCTCGATTGCGATCAGCGGCTTCGTCGCTCGCCGGCTGACCGCGCCCGCCAAAATCGTCGCCCGAGATCGACCGCGTGGAGTGGTCCGGGTGCGCTTTCAAAACGTCGAATACGCGAGGGCTGTAGTCAAACATTTGGCAGTGACTTACTTGGCTCAATCGCAAGGGACCGCCGATGAAGATCGAGCGAATTGAATTTGCAAACCGGGTGCTGGCGACGTTTTGTGAGATCAGGCTTTCTGACCGCCGAGGGCGGCTTTGGATGCAGTGGCCGCCGCGTTTTGAATTTCCGGCCGCACTTCGCGGGGATGGCACTTGGCCGCGATACGGTTACTACCAGCGGCCGTGCGGTGGCACGGGCCTCAATGCTACGGCGCAGATCATCCGCTTCGTTCGCGACCTTCCACGATTGCCGATGCGGGCGTGGCGGCACTGGGCATCCGAAAACGTAAGGCTGTGCTCTGTTGAGACGTTGAGTTTGCTGGAGGCGTCAGAGTACCCGGCAAAGACCGCGTGCGTTCTGTGCGGACGAGACGATTGGACGCGGGGCCTCGACTGGTGGAGTTTGGGGAAAGTCATCGGGCCGGCGTGCTCGTTTGGAAGGTGCGTCGAAGATTCGGTAGTCCGACCGGATGAGTCAAGTATATCAGTTCCAAACATTTGGGAGCCTAACCGGCCGGGGCTCCCATCTGTCACAATTGACGGGATGGCCATCGATCCTACACAACCTCGGACTCGGCGCACGTGGCGCTCGCGGCTGACCCGTCGTCGCTTTTTGGCGGCAACCGCTCTCGGTGCCTGCGGCGTGGGACTTTACACCTGGCGGATCGAGCCGCATTGGGTGGAAGTCGTCGAGCGCGATCTGCCGATCGCTGGCCTGCCGACGGACTTGCACGGTCGCCAGCTCGTGCAAATCAGCGACCTGCACGTCGGACGTTCGGTCGACAGTGATTACCTGATCGATTGCCTCAAGCGCGTCTCGGCACTCAGTCCGGATTTGACCGTCATCACCGGCGACTTCATGACGTGTTTCGACACCGAGCAGGTGGACCACGTCTGTCGCGTCCTCGAGCATCTCTCGCCCGGACCGCTCGGTTGTTTCGCGATCTTCGGCAACCACGACTACAGCCTGGGCTGGTCGCGCAGAGACGTGGCCGACACGCTGGCGCGGCGACTGCCGGACTTGGGCATCCACTTGTTACGCAATGAGCATCGGTCGGTCGCCGGGTTGCAGCTCGTTGGGATCGACGATCTCTGGTCGCCAAACTTCAATCCCGAAGCCGTCGTCCCGAAAGTCGACTGGCGACAGCCCACGCTCACCCTCTGCCACAATCCCGATGCGGTCGATTCGTCGCTCCTGGCCGACTGCCGCGGCTGGATCCTCGCGGGGCACACGCACGGCGGCCAATGCAAGCCCCCGTTCCTCCCGCCGCCCCTCCTGCCGGTCCGCAACTGCCGCTACACCAGCGGCGAATTCGACGTCGGCGGCCGCCACCTCTACATCAACCGCGGCCTGGGCCATCTGCTCCGAGTGCGATTCAACGCGCGGCCGGAAATTACGGTGTTTCGGCTGTGCCCGGCGTGACGCGTTGCGTGTCTTGGAGTCGACATGACGGTGACATGATTGGGCGTCTGCTGCCCGCTAAGGGAGAAATGGGAGAGTTGATGTGAGTGTCGGCTCGCATAATCAATGGAGCGTCTTGATCGAACGACTCAAAAGCCGCTGGTCTCAATGCAATATCCGACACCGGTCCGGCGTCTCGAGGGAAGAGATCCAGTTGTTCGAGTTTCGCTATCAGGTCTGCATGCCACTGGATATGCGGGAGTTTTTCACCACGGTCGACGGGATGGACGAAAATGAAATGGATGACGACTGCTTTTCGTTCCATCGCCTTTGTGCCGTCAAGAGTGTACCTGAAGAACTCGCCAACTTCGGGGGCATCCCGGATTACCGCAAAATCATGGAGACACTCCCCCAGCCTGCCCTATGGTTCGTGTTCGCTGATCATTTGATTTACTCCGCGGCGTTTGCCATTCGCTTGTCGGCCGGGGGAGACGGCGCTCCTGTTGTGTGGATCGGCGACGGGACGAGGCACCACATTGTCGCTAACTCGTTCTCCAGTTTTTTGAACATTTATTTGACGGCTCCGGATGAACTCGGGGCCGGTGCAATCGAATTGTCATGAGGATTGAGGAGAACAGTCGGACGTTTAATGTCGTGTTTATCGGCCTAAATAGAGCAGGAAAACGAAGTGCCCATTCCGGTCGCCTGCGAACAGTGCGGACGAACGTACCGCGTCGCCGACGACAAGGCCGGGCGGCAGTTTCATTGCAAGCAGTGCGGCAGCCAGGTCCGCATTCCGTCGGCGTCAATGCCGGCCGCCCCGCAGCCAGATGATGCCGGGGACGACGAATACGGCAATCCCGTGCCGCCGCGGCCGATCCGCCCGCCGAAATCCACCGCCCGACCCGCCGGGAAGGCGGGCGCGCGAACCGCGGCGTCGAAGCGTTCCCCGGATGTTCCCGAAAAGCCTCCGCGCCGAAAAATCGCCGGCCTGACGATCCGGGGCTGGATCGTCCTCCTCGGCTCGATCGCGTTCGCGAGTGTGGTCGCGTTGTGCGCGGGCCTTTTCGTGATGTTCCACAACGAGCAGCCCCCCGTCCTGGACGGCCCGACCGTGCGGCCGCTGGTCGACCAGGCCATGGCCGAACTGCAGGCAAAGAACGCCGCCCTCCAGGCGGTCATTCATTTCGAGGACACGAAGTGGCTCCTCGACCAGGACAAAGGGACGATCTCGTTCGACTCGCAGAAGATCCACGCCGCTGCCCCGGTGCAGATCATCGGCACTTACAACACGGCCGACGGCACCTGGCTGTGGGCTTGGGACAACCCCTCGCTGGTGAAGGGGCTGACCCGCGATTCACAAGTGGTCCGCGAATACGGCCAGAAACAGGGCATCGGGCCACTCACGACCCGAAAGCTCAACTGCGACGAGGCCGATTGCTGGGAATTCACGGCGCTAGCGTGCAAACTGTGCAAAGCCGAGGGAGCCTACCGCGGACCTTCCGGCAAAACGCGTGTCTTTATGACCTTCGGCAAGATCACGATGTCCAAATAGCGATCTAAGTAACACCCGCGCGACAACCGCCGGATTGATCCCGGCCTTTGGTTCACGAAGTGTCTTTCAATCAGTAAGCGGTTTCCAATAAAACCGAAAGGATCTCTGGCGGGTCACATACCAGATTGCCGTGTTCGCCGCGGGGGATAAATCGTCGTGCTAAATATTTCGCATTGGCGACCAGCGTTTCCAAAGTGGCTGCTTGCACCAAATGGCTGCTAACACACTGCCCAGTACAATTTTATTCCCATGAGCGATAACTGGCTTGCCACCGCGGGCGAATGGCTTGCGACGCCCCTAAAAATCATCGCCCGCCCCTGGTGGGACAAACTGGTCGAGAAGAAAGCCGAGGAGAAAGCGATCCAACTGAAACTATTGGAGGCAGTCGTACAGTTCCGAGTTTCTGACTTCGCGAACCCAAGCCGTGGTATCGATGCGGACAAGGCGGTCGGGATCGCGAAGAAGGTTGTCGATCGCTTAAAACCGCGAGTGACGATCGATTTGACGGAGGTCAACGTTACTTCGGATCAATTCTTGCGTGATATCTGCAATGAGATACAGCTTTGCGGCGTCCCTGAAACTGTGTGGGTCGAGCTCGCGTGCTTGGCGGCTGTCGGAAAATTCAATCTGCATCACGTTCTGACTGTTGATTTCGTCGATGACAATGGATCGCATTCCCGCGGCTCTGTTGGACTTGCCGCCGTTCAATCCGCATTTCCGTTTTGGCAACACGTGTTCGTGATGGACGACCTATCGCAGCCGTTCATGGCGAAGGTCTCGCCGCAGGCAATCGGTGGACTATCTGAGTACGTGTCACGCGCGACTATTCCGGAATCACGATACACGCTCAGTCCAACGTTCCCGAACCCGGCGCTACCACTCGATGGGAGTGCACTAAGTCTCCCGAAGGGGTGGCGGCCGCCCTGCTGACGCTTTGGCGCTTGAGCAAGACAGTGTCATCTTCCACGCGCGCATTTCAATCCCCCGGCTATTTCGGCGTTCACTTGCCCCGTGGCGGTAGTGAGTTGCGCCGACACGAGAATGCGACTTTTTCGCCTCAGCAGGACACCCATGCGGCGGCTTGGTCCGTATAGCTGTCTTTGCGCTCCCATCATATGATCCGCCGCCGTCAAGCTTGCTCCGCTCATCGGCGACGGGGGACACTTGCGATGTCGTCCTTTAAGCATCCGAAATGTTACGCGTCTGCGCTCGGGGGTTGCTCGAAAACGGTCACGGCAGAACATTTCGTGTCGCGCAGCGTCCTTGAGTTCCTCTGCGATGGCTTCGATGTTGAATTCAAGGGATTTCCTTGGCAAGAGGGTGATCGGGCAAGGTGCCCTTCGCCTGCGTCGCTCACCGGAAAAATGCTGTGCAGTCGACACAACTCCGACCTTCATTCACTCGATGACGAGGCGCTGGCCCTTTTCCACGCGTTCGATCGCGTTCACAAGACGATGCTTGACGACACCCGATCGGGCGCCTCTGAGATCAGGATCAAGGGAGAACTGTTTGAACGACGGGTGCTGAAGGCGGCGTTCGGCTTTATGGCTTCCGGAAACTGCCGGCGACGCGAAGGGCTGCCCAGGAAGATGCATCCACCGCTTCCGATGCTGGAAGTCCTCTTCGGGCTCCGACCAATGCCGCAACCATTTGGCCTTTTCCTGGCGGGGCCACCCGGCGAACACCCGATGGGCCGAACACACGTCAGCTTGCAGTCATTCTTTGACAAGAATGGTCCGAACGCTGCGGTGCCCAATCTCGTCGCCGTGGGCTGCGACGTCGACCAGTTTCGGTTCAGACTTGCGCTTTGCCAACTGCCGTCCGACCGAACGGGAACTCCGTTTGAGAATGCCTTGTATCACCCGCACCATCTCTCCTTTGTGCATTCGGGTCGGCCCTGTAAGGTGAAGGTTCTTCTCGACTGGAAGGACTCACCTCACGGCGGATATGGATTCGACGTTCACTTCGCTCCCACCGACAAACCCTCTGCATTTCCGGCGTTGAATTAAGGGAGGCGTCGCGGGTGACCATCGAGTAAGCCCCGCGACCGCCTTGCCTAGAGCCACGCACCCGTTCTCAGGATTTGCGTCCCTTATCATCTCCTCAGTAGATGCCAGTGACGCCGGCGAGCTGCGCTTCGATGGCGGCCAGTTTCTGCCGGAACTTGGGAATGAGGGCTCTGCCCCCGTTGCAGCTCTTGGATCGTCTCGGGCCGATGCCGGCCGGCGCGTTGGCGAAGCGGGAGTGGACTGTGCCCGGCGTGATCGTTTGAGTGTCTTAACCCGGATGGCCATCCCTGTCCGGCAAGGCCAGTCGACGGTTAAATTGAAGGCCTCTTCCTGCCCGAGGTCGCGACCAAGCCGTCAGCAACGCACCCGTAGCTCAGGTGGATAGAGCGGCGGTTTCCTAAACCGCAGGTCGCAGGTTCGAATCCTGCCGGGTGTATTTGACTTCGGTCGACGGGCTGAATCGCGTCCGGCGGCAGTCACGTTTAGCGCGGGCCCGAACTGCCATCTGCGGCCACCTGGTTCTCTGGCAGTTCTCGCCCGGAGCGCGGGCCGGTCGCGAGCCTGCGGACAAGAGCCCCACAACCTGCGCCGATCGTTGCGACCACGAGCGTGAACAGGGCCAGAAACAGGATCGAAGTGTAGGTGTTCGGGTGCAGGGTGTCAGGCAAGCCCAGAACGTGCTTCACGACGTGAGCCAAGGGAACGCACGCCCAGATGACGCCCGCAGCAATCCACCCACTCCGCCCCCACACGCCGACTGCGAGCGCCGACGAGGACAGCAGCAGCGCAATGATGACGATGGGGCTGACCTCGCCCTCGAACGCGAAGTTGTCCACGTAGGTGATGACTGCGCCAGCCACGAGCCCCGCGACCAGAGCCGTTTGCCACGTCGACAGGGCCGGTCGGGCGGGTTTCATGCAATGAATCTCTTCTAACTGCCGGAGCATTGGGTCCTGAGGTCAGGGCCCGCGAACGTGTTTCCAAATGAGGTGACCGCAGTTTACGGCGGACCAACGTACTTTGCAATACAAAGTTATGGCAGCCGCCGGTTCAACTCGTGCTGGGCGTATTTGAGAAAGTCGAGTTTGAGGTCCAAAGTCCAAGGTCGAAGACCGCTATCCACGGGCGGTCACTCTCGAGAAAACTGATCTTGGATGGATTGGGATTTTATGACTGAATGGAGTTGGGTCCTGGCAAACTCGGCATCGGTTATGAATCAAAGCATGTCCCAGCGGACTTGTGGCAATCTGATGCGACCCTGCAGGGTGACTCGCGAAATCTCGCAAAGCCAGACGAGCGGAGGGAGACCGGGTATCGCACGGGGCTTCCACAGATAACGAGACTTTCATCCCCGGCGTGACGGGACTCCGTGTTTTGATATAAGGGGGCACGTTGTCCCGGCGCGCGAAAATCGAGCGCGCGCACGTTCTTTCGTCGCCAGCGGGATTACTGCGCTCAGGCGGTCGCCGTGCAGCGACGTCCACGGACTTAGCGCGTGGCGATGCTGTCGGATCGACTGCGATCGTGCTCGCAATCGATGCCTCGCGAGCCGGCCAGCGCGCCAGCAAGCGCGCCGCGGGAGCCGGCGTCCCACGTTAATCCGCGCGACCCGCACCGGGTGCAGGGGCATTGCCCCTGCTGCCCCTGCTAGTCGGAGGGGGCGGAGGGCTTCAGCAGTTCGGTGATTTGCTTTTGGCTTTCGGGCGAGCGCTCTTTGGCGTGTTTCTTCACGAGTTCGGCGAGCTTGGGATGTTGATGCAGGTTCGAGCGCATCGACCACGCGGCCGCTCCCTTCAAGACGGCGTTGGCTTTGGTTTCGGGAAGCTCGAGCACGTCGAGCACTCGCGAGGCGGGGGCGTAGTCGCCCGTGATGAAGAAGTTGGCCCAGAGGAAGTCGAGATCGTCCGGCGTCTGGGCGGGCCGATTGCGCACATGCTTGGAGACCGGATCGCTGAGCTGCTGTTTCAGGATTTCGAGCCGCGGCCGCAGGTCTTCGTATTGGGGGTCGGCCAGCCAGGCGTTGATTTGCTTGAGCGTCGCGGCGTCGCCGCAGTTTTCGAGAGCGCGGAGGATGACGAAACGTCCGGGGCGCGATGCGTTAGCAAATTGAGCCTCGTATTTGCGGATGATTCTGGGTTTGCCGACCGCCATGTCGCCCAACTGAGCGCTGACCAGGTGCAGGACGTGCTCGTGCTCTCGGAACCAGGGATCCTCGATGTTTTCCTTGGCGAGCAGGTCCTTGAGCAGTTGCGGCCCCAGCTCGGGACTGGGCGACTTGTAGTAGTACGTCAGTACTCTGCCGTGCTCTTTGAGGAAGGGGGGCAAGTCGGCGGTTTGACAGACGAGCGAAGTGACCAGGATCAGGGCGACCGAACCGTGCATGAAATCCCTTTCCGGCGTGATGGAGTTGGCGAGTCCCCGGCTCAACGGTAAGCGGCGGCCTGGATGCCGTACAGCTGGGCGTACGTGCCGCCACGGGACATGAGTTCGTCGTGCGTGCCGACTTCGGCGACGCGGGCGCCGTCCAGCACGACAATCAGGTCGGCCATGCGGACCGTGGAAAAGCGGTGAGAAACGAGGATCGTGATGCGGCCGTTGCTGCCGAGCGGTCCGCCGTTGGCCGAGGCGCCGTCACTGCCGGCTTGAATACTGGCAATTCGGTCGCCGCGAGCGGCCGCGGCGTAGCGCTCGAAGAGTTCGTGCTCGCTTTCGGCATCGAGGGCGGAGGTTGGCTCGTCGAGGACGAGGACGAGCGGGCTGTCGCGCATGAAGCCGCGGGCGAGGGCGAGCTTTTGCCACTGGCCGAAGGAAACTTCGACGCCTTCAGGCCAGGTCGGTCCGAGCTGAGTCTGCAAACCGGCCTTCAGACCGGCAATGACGGCGTCGGCTCCCGCGCGGCTGACGGCGGTTGTGACGGCCGGTTCGTCGTCGATTCGCTCGATATCGCCGACACCGACCGACTGTCGGGCGAGAAACTCGAAACGGAAGAAGTCTTGGAAAGCCCCGGCCAATCGCGTACGCCATTGGTCGGCCGGCATCCGCGACAGATTGACGTCGTCGACGAGGATGCGGCCTTCGTTGGGTTCGTAGAGCTTGCCCAAGAGTTTGACCAGCGTCGTCTTGCCGGCCCCGTTCTCGCCAACGATGGCGATCACCCTGCCGGCCGGCAGTTCGAGACTCACGTCGTCGAGGACGAGCCGCTCGGTGCCGGGGTAGGCGAAGGAAACATGTTCGAAGCGAATGCCGCGGGAGAGTCGCGCGGGGACGGGCAGATCGGCCGAGGCGACGATCGCGGCGGCGTAGTCCTCGAGCCACGCGAGACGTCGCGAGCCATCCATCCAGATGCCGCGAAGGAAACCGATCTCGCCGACGGTCGCGCCGATGTACGCCGAGAGACGCGAGCCGGCCGCCAGTACGAGCAGCACGTCGCCGGGCGACCCCTTGAGGGACGTCGACACAAAGACGACCGCGCCGACGTAGGCGCCACCAAAGATGGCCCAGGCCAGCGTGTGCCACGCGGCCGTTCCCCAGCGGGCGGCGGCGATCGGGTCGTTCCCGCGCTCCCAGGCCTGGCGACGATCGGTGGCCAACCGCGGTCCGATTCCCGTCAGCCGGACCTCTTTGCCGGGCGTCGCCGTCGTGGCCATGTTGAAGAGGTGTCGCGCCAGGCGGCTGAAGGGGGCCCCGCGTTCCTGGGCGGCCCGTTCGACGGCCGGGCGCCACGTCGACGTGAGCACAGTCGGCACGGCAAACAGAGCCAGGAGGGCCAGCGCCGGGTGGATCGACATCAACAGACCGACCGTGACGGCCAATCGCAGGATCCAGCCGCACGTCGAGAAGAGCGACATATACATATGGTCGAGCACGAAGACCTGGTTGCGGAGCACGGAGAGCCGATCGAGGTAGTCGGGCCGCTCCTGGTGCGCGATGGTCGCCACGGTGGCCTGCAGCCGGGCGACGTGCGATTCCAGCGCGATGGTGACCTTGTCGCGAAAGCCTCGCTGCACGCGGGTGCTCACCGTGCGGAGAAACCAGGTGGCCGCCGCCGACAGTCCGAGCAGCGCGGCGGCCGTGTAGACGAGTTCAGGTCGGTGCTCGAGCAGGCCTTCGCCCAGCAGCTTGAGCCAAAGTGCCAGAAGCGCGTCGGGCAGGGCGGACAGGAGGGCGAGCAGGAAGGAGGCCAGCAACAAGCGCGGCTCGTGCTGATAGCCCAGCTTGCACAGCCGCCACATCGAGGACAGCGCGGGGGGCAGCTTGTCGGGCACCGGGGACGCTAAGGGCGCGACCTTGCGACCGGCACTAGGCGAGGAGGTCATACGTTTTTCCTTCCTCGTCCTCGGTGGCGGTGAACCGCTGGGCCTGCAGGTCGAACATCGTGTGATATCGCCCGCCCAATGCCATCAGCTCGTCGTGCGTTCCCAGCTCGACAACCTTCCCATGCTCGAGCACGCAGATGCGATCGGCATGGCGGACGGTGGAGAAGCGGTGCGAGATGAGGATCGTCGTGCAATGACGGCTGGCCGACAACAGGCGATCGAAGATTTCCGCTTCGCCCCGGACGTCGAGCTGGGCCGTCGGCTCATCGAGGAGCACGACGCCCGCTCCCAACGTCACGGCACACAGTGCGCGGGCCAGTGCGATGCGCTGCCACTGCCCGCCCGACAGTTCGGTTCCCCCTTCGTATCCGCGGGCGAGGATCGTATCGAGCGTCGCGAGATTGGCCGCCCCGGCCGCTTCGAGAGCAGAGATAATTGCCGCATCGGGAGCGCCCGCGGGTGCGACGTTATCGCGCAATGGCAGCTCGAATCGCGTGAAATCCTGGAACACGGCCGTCAGTCGCGATCGCCACGAGGTCAGATCGAAGGTGCGGATATCGATGCCGTCGACTTCGATCGCCCCCTCGAGCGGGTCGTACAAGCGGCAGAGGAGTTTGGCCAGCGTCGTCTTACCGGCGCCGTTCTGTCCGACGATGGCCAGCGACGTGCCGGCAGGAATGGTCAGGTCGAAGCCTTCCAGAACGTTGCGCGAGCCGGGATAGCCAAAAGTGAGGTTGCGGAAGCGGATTTCGCGGGCAGGCCGGCCATTAGCGAGCGTGGTGCCCGAAGGGAGGTGGCCGGCCGGTTCCATCGCCGGCTCCAACC
>Ga0210396_10006787_pt1 | contig 10942 bp, 5 predicted proteins | sample IncBWH17OmetaG_FD_155466 | JGI IMG/M metagenome (GOLD analysis project Ga0210396, IMG submission 155466) | Forest soil microbial communities from Barre Woods Harvard Forest LTER site, Petersham, Massachusetts, United States - Inc-BW-H-17-O ... | reverse complement strand
CCGAGCCCGGCGTCGACTACTTCTGTGCCGGGCCGGTATGGGCCACGCCGACCAAGCTGGGACGCCCGGCGACCGGCGTAGGCCTGCTGAGCCACGTGGCGCGGTCGGAGCCCGCCCGCCCCTGGTTCGCGATCGGCGGCATCAGCCTGGCCCGGCTCGACGAGGTGCTGGCCGCCGGGGCCACCCGGGTGGTCGTGGTCCGGGCCATCACCGAGGCCGACGACCCGGCCGCCGCGGCGGCATCGTTCACCCGGCGGCTACGCGTCGTGTGATCGGATGGCCGGCGCGTATGCCACGATAAAAATATGCGGATCGCCGGGGTGGAATCGACAGACCTGTTCGTAGGGACCGCGCAGCGCCCGCTGCAGGTCATGCGGGTGACGCTGGAGAACAACGGGCCAGCTAGCGCCCCGGACGGGGCGGCCACGGTATACGTGCAGGGACCGGGGGTCAGAGACCCCGGTCCGTTCGGAATCATGGGTTTGAACCTGGGCGAACGGAAAGATTTTGAAATTCCGGTCGAGATAGCAGCGCCCTATCAGCCCGGCAGCACGCGCCGGGTCACGGTGACGGTCGAGACCGGGTCGGGGCGGATCCAGGCTGAGGCGGACGTCACCGTGGCCGAGCCGGGCTGGACGATGTGGATGGTCAGCCACTTCCACTACGACCCGGTGTGGTGGAACACCCAGGGGCAGTTCGCCGAGGCCCGGCTCAGCCTGCCCGACGAGGAAGGCCAGATGCCCGACGTCAGGGCCGCCTTCGAGCTGGTCAGCGCGCACCTGGACAAGGCCAGGAAGGACGACGACTACAAGTTCGTGCTGGCCGAGATCGACTACCTGAAGCCGTACTTCGACGCCTTCCCCCAGGACCGGCACGACCTGCGCGTGCTGCTGGCCGAGGGCCGGGTGGAGATCGTCGGCGGCAACTACAACGAGCCGAGCACCAACCTGATCAGCCCCGAAGCCATCATCCGCAACGCGGTGTACGGGATCGGGTTCCAGCGGGACGTGTTCGGCGCCGACCCGAGGTCGGCATGGATGCTCGACGTGTTCGGGCACGACCCCGGGTACCCGGGCCTGATGGCGGCGGCCGGGCTGACCTCGTCGGCGTGGGCGCGCGGGCCGTTCCACCAGTGGGGGCCGGCCGGGGCCGAGGGCGGCAACCGGCGGATGCAGTTCAGCAGCGAGTTCGAGTGGATCTCACCCGATGGCCGCGGGCTGCTCACCGCCTACATGGCGCACCACTACGGCGCGGGGTGGCGGCTGCACACGCTGCCGGACCTGCAGGCCGCAGAGGCCGAGGCATACGGGCAGTTCCGCTCGCTGGCGCAGGTCGCGGCGACCCGGAACGTCCTGCTGCCGGTCGGCTCGGACCACGTGATCCCGGCCCGGTGGGTGACCGACATCCACCGGGACTGGAATCAGCGGTACGTATGGCCCCGGTTCGCCACCGCCGTGCCGCGCGAGTTCTTCGCCGCGGTCCGCGCGGAGGCCGGTTCGGGGAGTTCCGCGGGCGCGTGGATCACGCCGCAGACCCGGGACATGAATCCGATCTACACCGGCAAGGACGTCTCCTACATCGACACCAAGCAGGCCCAGCGCGCCATCGAGACCGCGGTCAGCGAGGCCGAGCGGCTCGCCACCCTGGCCTGGCTGGCCGGAGCGCCGTTCCCGCACGCGGCGCTGGACAAGGCCTGGCGGCTGCTGGCCTACGGGGCCCACCACGACGGCATCACCGGGGTCGAGTCCGACCAGGTGTACCTGGACCTGCTGGGCGGCTGGCGGGAGGCGTGGGAGCTGGGCTCCGGCGCGCGCCGCCACGCGGCGGCCTTCCTGTCCGGGTCCCCGGGGCCGACCGAGGCCGGGGTGCCGGTCCAGGTGTTCAACGGGCTGGCCCGGCCACGGGAGCAGATGGCCACCGTCACCGTACCGGTGCCGGAGGACGGCACCCGCTGGGTCGAGCTCCGCGACGACACCGGGCGCCCGGTGCCAGCCCTGGCCGAAGGCGCCCGCCGGCGCGAGGACGGGTCGCTGGCCGAGGTGACGCTTACCTTCCTGGCCCGCCAGGTGCCCGCTCTCGGCTACCGGACGTACCAGGTGGTTCCTGCTGAGGACGACGGCGTGGTTTCGGGGTGGCGCGAGGTCGCGGCCGCACCTTACGCCATCGAGAACGGCAGGTACGTGGTCACCATCGATCCGGCGCGGGGCGGGACGGTCAGCCTGGCCGACAAGGACACCGGGGCCCCCGTACTCGCGCGGCCGGGCAACGAACTGGTCATCCAGGACGAGTACCCGCAGCACCCCAAGCACGGGGAGGGCCCGTGGCACCTGTCGCCCAAGGGGCCGGGAACTGGCTCGTCGTCGGTCCCGGCCGCAGTGCGGGTGGAGCGGTGCCCGGTCGGCTCCCGGCTGGTCGCCTCGTTCACGCTGGACGGGCTCGAGGTGACCCAGGAAACGGTGCTGTGGGAGAACGCCGAGCGGGTCGAGTTCCGCACCCACGTCGACGGGTACCGCGAGAAGGACCGGCTGCTGCGGGTCCGCTTCCCGGCCGACGTGCCCGGCGGACTGCCGGTGTACCAGACGGCCACGGCGGTGATCGGCCGGCCGTTCGGGGCGGTCGACGTCGATTCGGCGGACCACTGGTACACGCTGGACAACCCGGCTCACCAGTGGTTCGGGCTCGGCTCGACGGCGCGGGTCCTGAGCGGCGGCTCTAGCGGAACGGTGCAGGCCATCGGGGTAGCCGAGGTGGTCTGCCCCGATAGCCAGGACGGCGGGCTGCGGGAGGTGATCCGCGACCTCATGGTGGCGCTGGCCGCGGCCGGGGTGACCGCGACCTGCAGCCAGGCTGGCGGATCGAGGTACGGCGGGATCGACGCGGACTCCAACCTGCCCGACGTCAGGATCGCGCTCGGCGGCCCGGACGTGAACGCGTTCACCGCTGAGGTCCTGTCGGCCGCGGGACCGGGATACGCGCTGGCCGGCGGGCGGGTGTGGGTGCCTGCGGCGCGCAGCCGCGCGGAGGTCTTCGCGCCCAGCGCTGACGTGCGCGGGACGTCCGACCTGCCGGTGCTGATCGTGGCGGGCGGCGGGCCGGGCGAGCTGGCCGCGGCGGTTACCGCGCTGGCCGAGGACCTGGCCGACGCCCTGGTCGAGGGGCTCGGGGACACCGCTCCAGCGGCGAGCGAGGCGCCACTGGCGGACCGCTCGGTGGCGCTGCTGAACCGGGGCACGCCGAGCGGCGTGGTCACCCCGGACGGCACCCTGCACATGTCGCTGATGCGCTCGTGCAGCGGGTGGCCGTCCCGGATCTGGATCGACGGGGATTCCCGGACCGCGCCGGACGGCAGCAGTTTCGCCTGGCAGCACTGGAGCCACACCTTCGAGTACGCGCTGGCCTCGGGCCCGGGCGACTGGCGCGCGGCGGGCTTGCAGGCCAGCGCGGAGGACTACAACCACGACCTGATCGCGGTGGCGGGCGGTTTTGAGGCGAACGGGCGGGCGGCTGCGGGCGGGAGCGATCTGCTGTCGGTGGAGCCGGCCAGCGTCACGGTCAGCGCGGTGAAGCCACGCGGCAACCCGCTCGCCTCCGAGCGGAGCCCGGCGGGCGCGGCCGGCGTGTCGGGGGCCGGCGTGTCGGGGGCCGCCGCGTCGGGGGCCCGCGCGTCGGGGGCCCGCGGGGGGGAGGCCGAATCGGGCGCTGAGGCCGAGGTCACGGTCCGGCTGCGGGAAACCAGCGGGCGGCCTGCGACGGCGCGGGTGCGGCTGGCCCAGCCCGTCTCCACGGCGTGGCTGACCGACCTGCTTGAGGAGACCGACGGTGCGGCCCTGCCGGTGGTGGACGGCGTGGTTATTGTCGACATGTCGGCCTTCGACACTGTAACGCTGGTCCTGCGGACGGGCTCGCGGGGGCCCGGAGACGGCGGCCTAGCCGTCGTCGAACCGGTCCAGCCGGTGTACGCGCGTTACTGGCTGCACGGGAAGGGCCCGGCGCCGGCCGGGAACCTTCCGGTGGCCGTCCACTTCTCCCCCACCCGGGTCGCCCTGGCCGAGCCGGGCGAGGCCGGCCTGCTCACGCTGACCGTGGGCTGCGGACCCGAGCCGGCCTCGGGGACCGTCGAGCTCGTCCTGCCCGACGGGATCACCGTCACCACCGAGCCGGACCTGCGCTATGAGCTGGCACCGGGCGGGTACGCGGCCTGGGACCTGACCGTGCGCGCCGCGCCGGCAACCGGTCCGGGACGATATTTCGCGGCGGCGCGGATCCGCGACGACCATGGCCACGTCATCGAGGACACGGCCATGGTCGCGGTGGGCGAGCGCCGCTGGCCCGACCCGGCGCTGCCGCCTGAGGAGGCCCTGGAGGTAATGCAGGCCGACTTCATCGCGGCCGCGGCCGAGATGGAACTGGCCGTGCTCACCCCCGAGCTGCGGCTGACGCCCGGCAGCCGGGACGAGGTGCGGATCAGCGTGAGCACCCGGCTGCCCTCCGAGGCGCACGGCGAGGTGCAGCTGGTGTCGCCGTTCGGCATCTGGGACCTGGTCTCGCCGCCGGCGCAGGGCTTCAGCGTCACGGCGCAGGAGCCCGCGGTGCTGCGCTTCGGGGTCACCGTGCCCGCCACGGCACGGCCCGGGACCCGGTCCTGGGCGCTGGCCAAGGTGATGTACTTCGGCCGGGTCCGGTACAGCCAGGCCATACCGATCAATATCGTCGCGGGCTAGAAACCACTACGCTTCCGGCGAACAATGTACGGTAGGAAACTCGGCCCCTATTCACCTCTAGCCGCGAACTCCAGAGGACCCATGCAGTCCGCCACCGCTCTGCTCGCCGGCAACCTGCCCGCGGAGCCGAACAGCTTCATCGGCCGCGAGCGTGACCTCGCTGAGCTGGCCAAGCTGCTCATTGAGGTGCGCGCGCTGACCCTGAGCGGTCCCGGCGGCATCGGTAAGACGCGACTCGCGGTGCAGCTGGCTCGCGCGGTCATCGATACGGCCGGACTCGTGGACGGGACCGAGGCCGCGAGCACCGACGCCGACCTGGACGAAGCGTGGCTGGTGGAGCTGGCCGACTGGCGCGGACAGACCGCCCAGCGTGTGGCGGCGACCATCGGCGTGCGCGAGGAGCCGGGCGTGCCGCTGGCGCAGACGCTGGCCGAGGCGCTGCGTTCGCGGCACATGCTGCTAATCCTGGACACCTGCGAGCACCAGGTCAGCGACTGCGCCACGCTGGTCCAGCTGCTGCTGGCCCGGTGCCCGTGGCTGCGGATCGTGGCCACCAGCCGGGAGCCGCTCAGGGTCCGCGGCGAGACGATCTGGCGAGTACAGCCGCTGGACCTGCCGCCCGACGACGCCGTCGGTGACGAACTGACCGGGCACGAAGCCATCCGGCTGTTCGCGGCGCGCGCGGCGGGCGCCCGGCCTGGATTCACGTTGACCGAGGACAACGCGGCCGCGGTGGCCCGGCTGTGCCGGACCCTGGACGGCATCCCGCTGGGCATCGAACTGTCCGCGGCGCGGGTCCGGGCGCTGTCGGTCGAGCAGATCGCCGACCGGCTCCGGGACCGGTTCCAGCTGCTCGACTCGGGTGACCGCACCGCGCCGCCCCGGCAGCAGACGCTGCGGGCCACCGTGGACTGGAGCTACGAGCTGCTGGACGAGGCCGAGCAGATGCTGCTACGCCGGCTGGCCGTATTCTCCGGCTGGAACCTGGACATGGCCGAGCAGGTCTGCTCCGATGAGGCCATCCCGGCCGATGCCGTGCTCGACCTGCTCATCTCACTCATCGACAAGTCGCTGGTGGTGCTGGACGGCGAGGCGGCCGGCGACGCCCGGTACCGGCTGCTCGACACGATCAGGGAGTATGCCGTCGAGCGGCTGGTGGCCGCGGGCGAGGAGTCCCGCCTGTTCCTGCGGCACCGGGACTGCATCTTGGACCTGGTGGAGGACACGGCCAACCGGATGTTCCGCCGCGGCGACCCACCCTGGCCGGTGCGCCGGGCGATCTTCCGCCGCGGCATCGCCGAGTTCGGCAACTTCCGGATCGCGCTGGCCACGTCGCTGAGCCACGGGCACACCGCCGAGGGTCTGCGGCTGTGCACCGGGCTGCTGAACATGTGGGTGCCGCACGGAGATCAGCGCGAAGCGGCCACCTGGTTCGACCGGTTCCTGGTCCAGGAGGGCGGCGAGGTCACGCCGCAGGTCCGCGGGCGGGCCCTGACCGCCCGGGCGGGCATCGCCTTCGACCTGCAGGACTACGACACGCTGCTGCGCACCGCCCAGCAGGGCCTGGAGATCAGCCGGGCGAGCGGCGATGACTTCACGGTGCCGAGCGCGCTGCGGACGCTGGGCCAGGCCGCCCTGCGGGCGGGCCGGTTCGCTGACGCGACCGCCCTGATCGATGAGGCCATCGAGGCGGCCGACGCGACGGGCAACGACTGGGAAGCGGGGCTCACGCTCGCGGCCAAGGCCGCCATCGCGGTCCGCCAGAACACGCTGAAGTCGGCCCAGCGGTCCTACGAGGCCGCGCTGGAGGTGCTGAGCGACAACAACCGCTGGGGCGTCGCCCAGATCCAGTACGGGCTGGGCACGCTGGCCCGGGCGCGGGGCGATGCCGACGTGGCGGTGCGGCACTTCGAGGACGCCGCGGAGATCTTCCGTGAGCTAGAAGCCTGGATCGAGATCGCCCGCTGCCAGGCCGGGGTGGGCTGGATCGCGCTGACCAACGGCGACCTGGACCTGGCCCGGGCTCGGCTGGGCGAAGGCCTGCGGATCAACCAGGCCTGCGGCCAGCGGCTGGGCATGGCCCGCGGGCTGGAGGCGTTCGCCGCCCTAGCTGCGGCCCGGCAGCAGCCCGAGCAGGCTGCCCGGCTCGCCGGAGCAGCCACCCAGCTGCGGGAGTCGCTGGGTCAGCCGACCGGCATCGGCTCGCGGGGCGAGAAACTGCTCGAGCTGGCCCGCGACCGGCTCGGCGTGGCGGCGGCCGCCGCCCTGTTCGCCGAGGGCCGCGAGATGACAGCCGACGACGCGGTCGGCTACGCGCTCGGCTCGCACATCGAGACGGCCGGCGGGCTCCCGGGAGCGCCCGCTCATGCCGGAACCAAGGACCCGGGCAGGCCCGGCGAGGCGGCCTGGGCCGACCCGGCTCGCCTGGCCCAGGCCAGGTCGGCCAGCCCGCTTACCGCGCGGGAGCACGAGATCGTAGTCCTCATCGCCCGGGGCCTGTCCAACCGGCAGATCGCCGACGAGCTGGTGATCAGCCCGGCGACCGCGGCGCGTCACGTGGCCAACATCTTGGCCAAACTCGGCTTCACGTCGCGTACACAAGTCGCCTCATGGGCCGCGCGGCACGAGCCGCCCAGCTAACCATCATGTGTATGTGTGCACGCGGGCCGGCCTCGATCCTGGCCCAAGATGCACATAGGCATGCATAGTTCGGTGCATGTGCACGCGGGTCGGCTGAGCGTAGCGTTTCAATCGTCGCTAAAGCACGGCAGCCGCTGGTTCCCAAGGGGGGGTGGGAACCAGCGAAGCCCCGCCACGGCGGCCGGGCGGGTCCCGGCTCCAGGCCAGGACCCGCCCGTTGTTGCACCCAGCGGGAGGTTCTGGTGGAACTCGAGATCAGTACGGGAGCGGGCATCGAGGCGGAGTTGCGGACGCTGCACGCGGACGCGCAGCAGCGAGCGGTGACCGAGCACATCCTGGCGCTGGCCGACCAGGCCGGATACGGAGCCGCGCTCATCGACGCGGGGACCCTGAGCCACGCCGAGGCCGCCGTGATCAGCTGGCCGCAGTTCGCGCACATGGTCCGCGCCGCTGCGCGCGGCCTGTCCCGGCGCGGCCTGCAGCAGGGCGACACGGCGGGAATCTTCGTCGGCGACGCGGTCAGTCACGCGGTGGCGGTGCACGCCGTCCGGGCGGCCGGGGCCATGGCCGCAGCGGTTCGGCCGACGCGTTCCGCGGCGGACATCGCCGCGCAGCTCAAGGCGGGCCGGGCCCGGCTGCTGATCACCTCGCCCGGCCTCGCTGACCTGGCCATCCAGGCCGCCGAGCGCTCCTGGGTGCGGCAGGTGTTCGCGTTCGGCGAGGCCGAGGGCACTACGCCATTCGATTCTCTGGTGCAGACTCCGCGCCACAGCCAGCCCCAGGCCGACGGTACTAACGGCCACAGTGACGGGCCGGCCCCGGAGCAGATCTTCGACCTGGCCGAGCTCGGGCTCGAAGCGGACCGGGTGGCCCCGCAGCTGATCCGCCGGCCGGTACCGCGGCTGACCTGCCGGGACGTGGTCGTGGCGGCACCGCCCAGCGGTGATCCGGAGGCCTACACGTCGCTGCTGGACCTGGCCCTGGCGGCCGGCGCCACCGTCGTGGCGGCCCCGCTGGCCCAGGTCACGGCCGCGATCGGCGTCTACAAGGGCACGGCCGCGATCGTGCCTCGTGGGACGGGCGTCCCGGGCCTGCCCGCGGGGCGGATCCTGGCCGTGGGCTAGAGCTCGGCGAGCGACCGCGGCCACCGCGGCGGAGCGCCAGCGGTCAGCGCACTGGTCGCTATAATCCCATTGGTCCCTCAGATCACACGCGCGGTGAGCCCAACCAGTGGTTGTGGCTCCCAACGGAACTAGCCGGGGAGTACGCGTCGTGCCGGGCTTGCCATGCAGCGCGCGGGCATCACTTTCTATGACTATTCAGGCCTACCGATTGACTGGCTTCGGGTTCCGGATCCCCAGTAAAACGGCCCGGATGTGGCGCTGACCTTGATATTCCATCCGATTCCCCTGAGCTGCTCTTCCAGGTCAACTGATTGGTAGGGGACTTTCACCAACCGGTAGAACGCTCCGCCATCTAGGCGACGGCGAATGGTCGATGATGATGGGCCTTCGATGAGCTCGTCTGGGGTGCGGTATGCGTCGTCGGCGAAGAATACGCGGCCATCGTCTTTCAGGCACTCAGCCACCAGTGACCAGAAGGATTCAAAGCGCGCGGGGGGGACGTGCGAGAGCCAGAAGCCGAAGAAGACCACGTCGTAACGGCGGTCAGGGACCCAGTCGAACAGATCGGCCTGAACGAACCGCACACGCTCGTCGGCGACCCGCGCCACAGCGGTGGCGAGCATTTCCGGGGAACCGTCCACAGCGGTGACATCGGTTGCGTGGCGCAAAAGCTGACCAGTCCACACGCCGGGGCCACAGGCGAGTTCGAGCACGCTCCCAGCCGGCCGGAACGCCTCAAGCGCCTCGGCCAGCTCGTCGCCACCTGGTAGATCCAGGCCCTGATCCAGATAATCTGCCCCGAGAGCCCGGTAATAGGCGGCTTGCTCATCAAGCAGCCGATTGAGTTCTTCGCCTTCAGCCAGCGCCATAGCTTCCGTCCCTGCCCTTGGCGGACCCGTCCGGCACATGATAGCTACCACAATGAGGCTGTGCCCGTGAGCGGAACGTAACGGAAGGCGCCGTTCAGACCGCCTTGAACGGGCAAGCGCATGCCTGACGGGTGCCCGCCTGCGCACGGCCGGGCCGCCGGCGCGATACCTGGGTGCGGCTTCAGCAAGGATGAGGGGATGCGGCCTCTGCGGCACAGCTACACCAACCGCACGTTCGGAGACGGCGGGACCGTCGTGAAGTGTTACCAGGAGCCTGGCGCCCTGGCCCGGTCCCATCTTGAGCACGCCGTGCTGCAGGTGCTGCAAGGCCAGGTTCCGGTGCCGCAGATCCTGGATTACAGCGACGGGTGCCTAACCATGACGTTCATGAGCGGCATCCATGGGCAGGAACTGCTTGAAGCCGACCGGGCGGACGGCGTGCTGCGCGCCTGCGGCACCATGCTCTGGCGAATCCACCAGCTCCGCACCGGCGAGATCGCAGCCCTCCCCACCCCCGCAGGGGACGGCCAGGTGCTCGTGCACGGTGACTACGGCCCCCAGAATGTCCTTCTCGACCCGGCCACTCTGGAGATCTCTGCGGTCCTGGACTGGGAATGGGCCCACGCCGGACACCCGGTCGAGGATATGGCATGGTGTGAATGGATCGTCCGCATGCACCATCCCCGCCAGGTAAGCCAGCTCGGCGCGTTCTTTGACGCTTACGGCGGAGCAATCCCGCCGTGGCAGGCCCGCCATGCCGTTATGCTCGGCCGGTGCCGGTCGTTGCTTGACCTCAGTCACCAGCGAGAGCCAGGAGGACCCGCGGAAACGCAGTGGGTGCACCGGCTTGCCGTGACCGAGGCGTGGCAGGAGTGACTAGCCACACGCCCCGGCACATGCGGCCCACGCGATTGCCACAATCCTTCTACTGACGGGCGAAAACACAGGATTCACGATAATCAGGTTGGCCGTGGCGCACGCGTACTGGCCGACCGCTTGGACGGCGAGTTGCGTCCGGTACCGCGTTTGGGGCGGCTGCCAACCTGGCCGCTTCCCCACTACGCGGTGGCGAGGCCGCCGCATCCTTTGCGGTGTCAAGGCTGTACCGTGGCCTCGATGGTGAGCTGACGGGGGGCGGCGGCGTCAGAGCTGATAAACAGCCTCGATCACCAGACGGCGCCCTGACGTGGCCTGATGGTTATGGGATTTATTAAAGACCACTCTTCCGAGCTTGTTGACGGATGCGCAGTGTGCTGGTGGTGTATATGCAGCGTGCGGGCGCTCGGGCCGCGCGGGCTCGCGGCGGAGTGGCGCTTGGACACTATTCCTTGACGGCGGTCAGGTAGGCGAGTGCGGTGCGCTGCCGTCCGGGTTAAGCAAATCGCGATTGCCCGAATTGCCTTACCGGAAAGCGCGTCGCCGCCAAATCCTGTTTGACAATGAACGCGGCAGTTAGCCGGCGTGCAGGACGAAGAACAGGAAGCACAGAAAGCTCGGCATGGCCGCGAGCTCGTCGGGGAACAGCTCGCGGGCTTCCGCCACCGGGTGCGGTTCGCTGATGACGGAGATCCGGAAGCCGGCCGCGGTG
>Ga0210396_10006785_pt1 | contig 10944 bp, 10 predicted proteins | sample IncBWH17OmetaG_FD_155466 | JGI IMG/M metagenome (GOLD analysis project Ga0210396, IMG submission 155466) | Forest soil microbial communities from Barre Woods Harvard Forest LTER site, Petersham, Massachusetts, United States - Inc-BW-H-17-O ... | reverse complement strand
CTCGTGGGCGCCAACCCGAATACCGAGGGCGTGTACAGCCGCTCCCTCAACCTGATGTTCGCGCGCGGCACGGGCTACGCGCTCTTCGCCGAGCCGCACCGCGAGGCCGATCGCGCCGCCTACGAGCTCGCGCGCAAGTGGGCCGCCTTCGAGCCCGACTACGCCTTGGGGCTGCTCGCCGCCAAGGCCGACCGCCTGCTCACGCACGAGCGCCCGCTGCTGTACTGGCCGATCTACCGGCAGGGCGTGCTCGACGCCGAGTCGCGCGCGGGCTTCGCGCGCCACGAGGCGGGCCTCGAGCGCTTCGTCGACGGCTTTTGGTACGCGCTCGTCGGCGCGGCCCTCTTCGGCGTCGTCGTCGCGGCGTCGCGGCGCAAGTGGGCGGCCCTCGCGCTGCTGCCCATGCCGCTCGCGCTCGCGGTCCTCTATGTCTTGTTCTTCGCCGAGGTCCGGTACCACCTCGCGATCGCCGTCTTCTTCTTCCCGTACGCGGGCCTGACGTGGCGGTGGCTCACGCAGACGGGGCGCGACCTCGCGGGGCGCCGCCTCAACGTCCGCGGGCGACGCCGGCTCGCGCGCGAGGCCATCGTCGGCGTCGTCGTCATCACGGCGCTGTTCGTCGGTTGGCCACGCCTCGTCGCGGCGGGCGCCGAGCTGCGCGACCGCCATCGCTGGGCCGTCTGCCTGTGCAGCCTCGAGGGGCACGACCGCCTGTGCGCCTGGAAGCCGACGATCCCCGCGCCGGGAGAAGGCCCGTCGGGCGTGCGCGGCGTCTGGAACGGGTTCGGCCTCAAGCTGTCGACGGCCCTGGCCGCGGCCGCGACGGAGGTCGACGTGCCCGCGGGGCGCTATCGCGTCAGCGTGACCGCCGACAGCGACATCGCCGGGTCGACCCCTGAGATCCGGGTCACGCTCACGGCCCGCGGCCAGGCGCTCGCGAGGACCTCGCTGCCGTCATCGGCGGGCAACCCGTCCGTGCGTCTGTCCGGCGTCGTCGAGCATCTCGGCGGCAGCTTGCGCGTCGAGATCGGGACGGAGCGCGTGTGGACGGCGCCCACGTTCTTCGACCTGCCCCCGGTCTGGATCTCCGACTTAAAGATTGAGGCCGATGTCCATTAGTGCATAATCTGCCCCCGATGCGCCCCGGCAATTCGCTGACGTGGATCCTCCGCGCCGTCGGTGTCCTCGCCGCGCTCGCGCCGCTCGCGCTGTCGGCGGGCTGCGGCAGCGACACCGACGATCGCCCCGCTCAGTTCTCCTTCATTTACCCCGCCATCATCGAGCCGTCGTGCGCGACGGCGAGCTGCCACTCGAACTACACGCGCGAGGCGGGCGTGAACTTCGGGCTCTCGAGCGGTGAGGCCTACTTCCAGCTCGTCGCGCGTCACTTCGTGATCCCGAGCGACGCGAACGACTCGGAGCTCATCTATCTCCTCAAGGCCGACGGCGCGCCGCGCATGCCGCCGGACTTCGCGCTGCCCGAGGTCGACATCGATCTCATCTCGACCTGGATCGCCAACGGCGCCATGAACAACTGAACGACTAGCTCGCCATGACCTCATCGATGTCGACACGCCTCCGCCTGGTCAAGCTCGGGATCTCGGGTCTCATCCTCGCCGTCGTGCTGCTCGCGGGCGCGCGCGACGCCGCCGCGTACCCGCAGTTCCAGTTCAGCTCGGGCACGAACCGCTGCGGCCAGTGCCACTACTCGCCCGCGGGCGGCGGCCTGCTGACCTCGTGGGGGCGCGACGAGAGCGCCGACACGATCAGCATGGGCGGCGACGGCGCCTTCCTGCACGGCCTGCTCTCGACGCCGTCGTGGCTGGGGATCGGCGGCGACTTCCGCTTCGCGTTCCTCGAGAACGACGTCGGCAGCCCCGAGGGCACCGAGTTCGCGGCGTTCCCCATGCAGGCCGACGTCTACGGCCGCGCGGCGATCAACGACTCGTGGTCGATCAACGCGACGATCGGCGTGCGCGGCATCGTGCGCCCGAGCGACAACTCGATCGGCGGACGGATCGGCGCCGCGGGCGGCGACATCATGTCGCGCGAGCACTACCTCATGTGGCGCCCGAGCGCGACGGGGCCGTACGCGCGCGTCGGTCGCTTCTTCGCGCCGTTCGGCCTGCGCTTCGTCGAGCACGTCTACTACGTGCGCCGCTACACGGGCTACGATCTGTACGAGGAGACGTACAACGCCTCGGCCGGCTACGTCGCCGAGGACTGGGAGGTCCACGCGACGCTGTTCGCGCCGCCGCCGAGGAACGCGATCGAGCTCATCGCGGGCACGGGGCCGAGAGAGGCCGGGTTCGCGGGCTATGGCGAGCTGCGGCTCGCGAAGACGAGCGCCATCGCCGTGCAGACGCGCCTCGGCTTCGGCGATCTCGAGTCGCGCATGACGGGCGGCCTCGTCGGCAAGCTGTGGGTCGACAAGGCCAAGATCCTGTTCCTGGGCGAGGGCGATCTCATCCACCAAACGTTCAGCACGGCGGCGTACAGCCAGAACCAGTTCGTCTCCTTCCTGGGCGCGGACTTCTATCCCGCGCGCGGCATCATGGCGGGCGTCGCCTACGAGCGCTTCCAGGAGAACCTGGGCGTCTCGCGCACGGGGCGCAACGCCTACGACATCCAGCTCAACGTCTTCCCGTGGGCGCACTGCGAGGCGGTCCTGCTCGGGCGCTACCAGCTCACGGGCGCGGGCGCGATCGACGGCGGCACGGCCTCGCTCGTCATGCTCCAATTGCACTACTATTTGTGATCCAGGCGATGCACAAGAACAGCCTGCTTTCATTGCTCGCGTTCGCGCTCCTGACGGGCGGCCTCGTCGGCTGCGGCGAGAATTCCGTGCCCGAGAACCCGAGCTGGGCGAACGACATTCAGCCCCTCATGGAGGCGCGCTGCGTCCGCTGCCATGGCGGCGGCGGTATGCTCAACGGAGATCCGGACGTGCCGCCGAACTTCACGGCGAGCACAGACCCGACCGCGATGGTGCACGTTTGTCCTCCTGCAACCGGGGGAGCCGCGTACACGTGTGCGCCGACGGGCGGCAACTTCACAACGGAGGCCGGTCTCATGACCTACACGCTACAGGTCAAGGGCACGCCTATCCTCAAGACCTTTCTCGACTACCCCATGCCGCCGCCGCCATCCGAGCCGCTGGACGACTACGAGTACAACACGCTCATGAAGTGGGCTGAGAACCCGCGGTAAGCGTCATTCGGGGGACGTATGGCGCGCGTCACCCGTTCTGCTGACCTCGTTCTCTTCGTCGCGGCTGCGCTCACGTTCCTCATGGGGTGCCAGGAGCCGGTCCCGGGCCAGCCGACCTACACGACGGACCTCGAGCCGTTGTTCGAGGGGCGCTGCGTGCGCTGCCACAGCGCCGACGGCGTGGACGGCGGCACGGGCCAGGATCCGCGCTCCATCCTGGCGACCGATCAGCCCGCGTCGCACCTCAACTCGTACGCGGACGTCGGGGATTGCGATCCGGACGCCGCGGTCACGGGCGTGGTCTGCGTGCGCGGCGCGTACTTCGAGGCGACGCTCGGTCCCATGAGCGCCTACCTCCACACGACGACGTCGATTCGCATGCCTTTGGCGCCGTCCGAGCCGCTGACCTCGTGGGAGCTCTCGCTCGTCGACAAGTGGATCGCCAACGGCGCCCCGGAGTAACGCGCGTGGACCTGCTCGTTCGCCTCTACGCCTTGCCGCCGCTCGCGCCGCGGCTCGCGGCGCTCGCGCCCACGGGCGTCACCGTGCGCCGCGCGCTCGCGAGCGAGCGCCACGTCGTCGTCGAGTGGGCGCGCCATCACGGCTCGCCCGGTTGGGCCAGCGAGTGTGAGGTGGCGTTCGCGCGGCGTCCGCTCGGGTGCTTCGTGGCCCACGAGGGCGCGGGCGCGCCCGCGACGCCGGCCGCCGCCTCGGGCTACGCGACGGCGCCCGAGACGCTCATCGGCTTTTCGTGCGTCGAGGCGACGGCGCCCGGCTTCTTCGGACCGCAGCTCGTGCGCGCCGATCGCCGCGGCCACGGCGTCGGCGCCGCGCTGCTCCTCGTGGCGTTGCACGCGCTCGCCGCCGAGGGGCACGCCTACGCGATCGTCGGCTGGGCCTCCGAGCTCGAGTTCTACCGCCGCGTCGCGGGCGCCGTGCCCATCGTGGGCTCGGAGCCGGGCCTGTACCGCGCGCCGCTCGAGCCCTGAGTCACCGCGCGCCGTGGTTGCCGGGCGCGCCGTGGTCGGGACCGAGGAGCTCCTTCACGGCGGCGACGGGATCGAAGGCGCCGATGTTCTGGTCGGGCGTGTGGCACCCGAGGCACACGATGGGATCGACGGCGCGCACCGTGCCGATCTTCTTGTCGATCGAGCGCACGTGGAGCGCGCTCGGTCCGTGGCAGCCCTCGCAGCCGACGTCGGCGAACTGGCTGCGCGCCATGACCATGTCGCGCGTGCCGCCCTGCTGAACGAACCCCAAGGTGTGGCAGCCCAGGCACTTCGGATCGTGATCGTGCTTGGCCTTGACGAGCGTCGCGAACGCGTGCGCGTGGTCCGTCGTCATCCATTGCGCGACGGCCTTCGGATGACAGTACCCGCAGGCCTTCGTGCTGCCGTAGTCCCAGATCTCGTACAGATCGGTGCTCCGCAAGCGCGTCTTCGTGCGCTTCGCTTCGGCGATCATCTTGTCGGAGTCGGTGAGGGGGATCGTCGCGACGCGCGCGAGCAGCCCGACGCCGAGCTGCTCGTGCATCGTCTTGTCGAGCGTCGCGACCGTGTTGGAGAGGATCTGCGGCGCGCCCGTCGCGAGACGAAGGTCGAGGCGGCCCACCGACGCGTCGCCGCCCGCCGCGACGACGACGGGCCGCGCGGGGCTCGCCGGCGGCGGCGCGCCAGCGCCATCATGGCCGACCGCGACGACGGCGACGTCGACCTCGGCGAGCGGCGCCACGATCTCGGCCGCGCGCGCGCGTCCCGCGGCGGCGTGAACGAGCGCGACGACGATCGTGGCGCCGCGCGCGCGCAGCGACCTCGCCGACCTCTGCGCGGCGTCCGTGGCGTTCGTGAGGGCGTAGCCAGCCTTCGCCAGCGTGACGATCGTCGCTTGATCGACCTCGCTGACGCCGACGACGCCCACCTTGGCCGCCCCCGCGTCGATGAGCACGTCCGCGGCGAACGCCGGCGCGCCCCCGCGATCGACGAGGTTGGCGAGCACGACGGGCACGTGCGCCGCCTTCAGCTTCGCGGCGAGGCGCGCGGGATCGAGGCCGGGCTGCGCGAGCTCGCGCTCGCCGAGCGTGACGGCGTCCACGCCGAGGCGTCGATAGCCGGCGACGACGAGGTCGAGCCACTTGCCCTGGTCGGCCACCGTGGGCGCGACGGGATCGCGCGGCGCGTCCGTGGGCAGGGGCAGGAAGTCGCCCGCGTCGACCTGCACGAGCGCCGCGGCGTCGAGGCGCGCGCGGTCGACGATCGTCGCGCGCCGCGCGAGGCCGGCCGTCGACTCCTTGTGCGCGAGCGGCGTGAGCCCGACCCCGGGCGGCAGCGGCCGCGAGATCTCGTGCGCGCTGATGCGACCGCGCAGATCCGACGTGTAGACGAGCGCGAGGTCGGCCCGCGGCGCGGCCGGCTTTGGCGCCGCGGCGACCTCGGGGGCGCGTGGCGGCGGCGGAGGCGTCGGCGCGGGCGCGCTCCGGGCGCACGCGAGCGCGAGCACGACGGCGAGCGCGGGCAGCGGCGCGGGCGCCGGACGGGGGCGGGGCGAGCGCGGGGTCACGTTCATGTCAAGAGGGGGTCAGCCGGCGTCGAGCGTCTCGCGGACCTTGCCGAGGAGCGTATCAGGCGTGATGGGCTTCGGTAAGAAGGCGATGCTCGGATCGACCGTGCCGTGCTGGACGATGGCGTCGTCCGTGTAGCCCGACATGTACAGGACGCGCATGCGCGGCCGCTCGGCCGCGAGCCGGCGCGCGAGCTCGCGCCCTCCGATGTGCGGCATGACGACGTCGGTGACGAGCAGGTGGATGGGCCCGGCGTGGCGCTGCGACAGCTTGATGGCCTCGGCGGCGTTGGGCGCGTCGAGCACCTGATAGCCCGCGCCGCGCAGGATGTCGCGCGCGAGCACGCGCAGCTGCCCCTCGTCCTCGACGAGCAGGACCGTCTCGGATCCGCGCCGCGCCGACGGCGGGCGTGGCTCGCGCACGGGCGCGGGGATGCTGCGCGACTCCGTCGTGTGCGGCAGGAACACGCGGAACGACGCGCCCTCGTTGGGCGTGCTGTCGACGGTGACGTGACCGCCGCTCTGCTGCACGATGCCGAGCACGGTCGACAGGCCGAGGCCCGTCCCCTTGCCGCGCGGCTTCGTCGTGAAGAACGGCTCGAAGATGCGCGCGCGCGTGTCTTCGTCGAGCCCGACGCCCGTGTCGCTCACCGTGAGGCAGACGTGCGGTCCGGGGTGCGCGCCGACGTGCCCGCGCACGCGGTCCTCGTCGAGCATGACGTCGGCCGTCTCGATCCACAGCTGACCGCCCTCGGGCATGGCGTCGCGCGCGTTGACGACGAGGTTCATGATGATCTGCTGCAGCTGCCCCGGATCGGCCTTGATGAGCGGCGTGGGCTGCGCGAGCGAGATCGTGAGCTCGACGTCCTCACCGAGCACGCGCCGCAACATGGGCTCGACGCCGCGCACGACCTCGGTGAGGTCGAGCACCTCGGGGCGCATCATCTGCCGCCGGCTGAACGCGAGCAGCTGGCGCGTCAGGTCGCGCGCGCGCTGGCCCGCGATCGCGATCTGCTCGGCGTCCGCGCGCAGCGGATCCTCGGGCGACAGCGCCTCCATCATCATCGCGCTGTAGGACAGGATGATCGACAGCAGGTTGTTGAAGTCGTGCGCGATGCCGCCCGCGAGGCGACCGATGGCCTCCATCTTCTGCGACTGGCGCAGCTCCTCCTCGCTGCGGCGCAGGGCCTCCTCGGCGCGCTCGCGCACGGCGATCTGCTCACGCAGGTCGGCGTTGAGGCGCGTGAGCTCGGCCGTGCGCTCGTCGACGCGCCGCTCGAGCTGGCGGTGCGCCTCGACGCGCCGCTCGTCCGCCGTCTTGCGATCGGTGATGTCCTCCGAGATGCCGAGCAAATAGCGCGGCTCGCCCGAGGGCGAGAGGATCGGGATCTTCTTCGTGTGCAGCCAGCGCACGCCGTTGGGCGTCGTGATCGGCTCCTCGGGGATGTCGACGAGGCGGCGGTGCGCGAGCACCTCGCGATCCTTCTCTTGAAAAAAGGGCGCCTCTTCGGGGAAGAGCGCGACGTCGTCCTTGCCGAGCATGTCGTCGCGCGAGCGTCCCGTGAGCTCCTCGCCCGCGCGGTTGAAGCGCTCGTAGCGCAGCGTCGCGGCGTTCTTGACGAACACCATCGCCGGGATGTGCTCGATGATCGAATCGAGGAAGCTGTTGAGCGTCCGGATGTCGCGCGCCCCACTCAGCTCGTCGGAACCAGGCGCGCGCTCGACCGGGATGGCGCTCATGTCGTCGCGCTTGGTCACGGGGGGCTGACCAGTCTCGATCTCCTAGGGCCCGGTGTCTACACCCGCGTCGCGAATTGTAATTTGCCTTCCCCTTTGAGCGCAGGTAGATGGAATTATTCATATTCCAGCTCACTCTCCACAGGCGATCGGTCGATGGAATTCGATCGGCATGGAGAGCGGTTCGGTGTCCCTCACGACCTCGGCCACGGGGCTGCGCCCGGCGCACCCGCGCCTCGAGAGGTTCGGACGCTATTTCTTGCTGGAGAAGATCGCGACCGGCGGCATGGCCGAGGTCCATCGCGCGGTCACGCACGGGGTGGAGGGCTTCCGGCGCACGTTCGTCGTCAAGCGCATCCTGGCCGAGAACGCGGCGTCGCCGGCGTTCATCCGCATGTTCTGCGACGAGGCGCGCATCAGCGCCCTGCTGCACCACCCGAACATCGTCCAGGTCTACGACTTCGGCCACGTGTCGGGCAGCTACTTCCTCGCGATGGAGTACCTGCTCGGCAAGGATCTGTCGTCGCTCATGCGCTTCCTGCGGGCGGCCAAGGCGTCGGTGCCGCCGGCGCTCGCGGCCTTCATCGCGCGCGAAGCCGCGATCGGGCTGCACCACGCGCACACGCTGCGCGGGCCGTCGGGCCAGCCGCTCGGCATCGTTCACCGCGACGTGACGCCGTCGAACATCATGCTGCTCTACGCGGGCGGCGTGAAGCTGCTCGACTTCGGCATCGCGAAGGTGGGCGCCACGACGAGCGCGAGCAGCGAGGGCGAGGGCGTCAAGGGCAAGTTCGGGTACCTGTCGCCCGAGCAGGCGCGCGGCGCCGACGTCGACGGGCGCGCCGACGTCTTCGCGCTCGGCGTCACGCTGTGGGAGATGCTCGCGGGGCGACGTCTGTTCGCGGGCAAGAACGAGCTCGAGACGCTGCGTAACGTCCTGCAGCGACCTGTTCCGCCGCCGTCGTCGGTGCGGCCCGGCATTCCGCCCGCGCTCGATCGCATCGTGCTGCGCGCCCTCGAGCGCACGCGCGAGCGTCGCTACCAGACGGCCGACGAGCTGGCGCGCGACTGCGACGTCGTGCTGCGCGACGAGCGCGCCGACGGCCAGACGCTGCGCGCGTTCCTCAACGATCTGTTCGCGGAGGAGTCGAGCTCGCTGTCGCTCGAGATGCCCGAGCTCCCGGACGAGCTGTTCGCCGACGCCCTCTCGGTGCCCGTCCCTTCGGATTCGGCCGTGCCCCGCGACGACCAGTCGCTGGAGATCGAGGTCATCGATCAGACCGGGCCGCACGGCCGCGCGCGCACGCCCGCGCCGCCCTTCGGCGTCATCGCGGCCGACGGGGCCTCGCTGCGGGTCGCGGGGCGTCGGATCGTCGTCGGTCGCCGCGCGCTCGTCGCCGGCGCCGTGGGGCTCGCGGTCATCGCGCTCGTGTCCCTCGGGCTCGCGCGGCAGCGTCATCCCGCGCCGCCGCCCGCGGCGGCGACCGCGTCCGTTCGCGCGGCGGCGCCGGTGCCCTTCGCCGCGCGCGCGCCGGCGGCGGTCCTGCCCGCGCCGGCGCCCGTCGCGCCCACGTTCGACGCCGCCAAGACCGACGTCGCCGACAAGCCCGCGACGCATCACCGTCGTCGCCGCGCGCTGTCGTCGGACCTGACGCTCAATCCGTTCTGAGCGTCGTCATTCTCTCGCGGCTCGTTCGACAAACGAACAGCCGTCGCGTGCTGGTCCCGCGTGACGCAGGGACGCGCCGTCCAGTGGGGCGGCGCGTCCCGTTTTTTCGAGCGTCAGGCGCGAGGCGCCGCGCCTAGAAGCACAACCACTTGGCGTTGCGGCAGAGGCACGCGTTGCCGGTGCTCGGCTTGCAGACGGCGTCGCCGGTTGCGCACTTGGCGTTGTTCGCGACGCCCGCCGCGCAGGCAGGCAACGCGATCGCGTCCAAGGTAAATGCGTCGCGGGTGATCCCGGCGTCGCGGTTGCCACCGCGTCCCGCGGTGCCGCCGGCGTCGCGCGTGATCCCGGCGTCGCGGTTGCCGCCACGCCCCGCCGTGCCGCCAGCGTCGCGCGGACTACCGCCGTCGTCGTTTCCGCCACGCCCCGCGGCGCCGCCGCCCGTCGCGCCGGCCGTCCCGCCGCCGTTGTCACCCGCGGTGCCGCCGTTGTCACCCGCCGAGCCGCCGTTGTCACCCGCCGAGCCGCCCGTGTCGCCCGCGGTGCGACCGGTGTCGCCAGCCGTGCCGCCGGTGTCGCCCGCGGTGCCGGGCGTGCCCGCCGAGCTCCCGCCCCCGCAGCCCGCGCCGCAAACGAACAGCAGAGCGCCCAACGTCAACGTTCCGAGAACGTACCCACTCGTCGTCTTCCTCATCATCATCTGGCCCCTCCGCGACATGTGTCGTCGTGTTGGCAGGTGGGTGTCCTCCTCCCCCTAGGGGTCATCAAAAAAGTTCGTCGCAAAACGACAACACGCTCGTTTGCGGCGCGCGCATTTCAGGAACGAGATACGCGAGAGAGACGCTCGTCGCGCGGCGCTTGGCGCCCACCTCGAGATATGATAGGAAACCTTTCGGTTAACTATGCACCGCGCGCGCGCCTCCGCTGACGTCTTCCGAGCGATCGCCGATCCCACGCGGCGCGCGATCCTCGACCGCCTGCGCGCGGGCGCCGCGCCCGTCAACGCGCTGTCTGAAGACTTCGCCCAGAGCCGCCCAGCGATTTCAAAGCACCTGCGCGTGCTCCGACGGGCGCGGCTCGTCGTCGAGCACCGGTCGGGGCGCCAGCGTTTCTACGAGCTTCGGCCGGGCGGCCTCCAGCGCGCCGCCGGCTGGATCGAGGGCCATCGGCTCTTCTGGCAGAACAACCTCGATGCGCTGAAACGTCACCTGGAGGATACATGAGGATTTCGAAGGCAAAGCGCGCGGCCCGCGCCGTCGCGGACGTCGGCGAAGGGACGATCCTCGCCAAGGTCGAGATCGCCGCCGCGCCCGAGCGCGTCTATCTCGCGTTGACCTCGCCGGACGAGCTCGTCAAGTGGTGGGGATCCGACGACGACTACCGCACGACGGCCTGGACGGCCGACGTGAAGGTCGGCGGTCACTGGCGCGCGGAGGGAGTGGGCAAGGACGGCGCGCCGTTCCACGTCGAAGGCGAGTACCTCGAGCTCGAGTCGCCACGCACGATCGTCCACACGTGGAAGGCGCCGTGGGACGGCGGCAGCGTCACGACGGTGAGCTACCGCCTCGAGGCGATCGAGGGCGGGACGCGGGTCGTCGTGCGCCACGAGGGCTTCGAAGGCCGCGCGGACTCGTGCCGCGGACACGCCGACGGTTGGGAGCGCGTGCTCGCGTGGCTGAGCGGCCATGTGACGGCACCCGCCGCGGAGCGCTTCTATCTGCTGCGCCTGCTCGCGCCGCGGCCGACCTTCATGACGACGATGACCGACGACGAGC
>Ga0210396_10006784_pt1 | contig 10944 bp, 5 predicted proteins | sample IncBWH17OmetaG_FD_155466 | JGI IMG/M metagenome (GOLD analysis project Ga0210396, IMG submission 155466) | Forest soil microbial communities from Barre Woods Harvard Forest LTER site, Petersham, Massachusetts, United States - Inc-BW-H-17-O ... | reverse complement strand
CGCTCTATGTAAAGGGAAAAGAAAGATACGAAGTGGCGGGGCGGGTCGTTGCACAGGACTGGTTCCACACGCAATCGTCGCACATCTTCCCGCGGATGTGGGACCCCGGCAATGACCGGGGACAGCGAACAGCCTATCTCATCTATTCGGGGATGGAGGAAGGGGATAACCCGACGATGCTCGATAATATCAAATATTTTTTCGGCTATCAGAATTGGGAAATGTTCCTGCGCTATTTCTTTTGGAACTATTCAGGCAAACAGAACGATGTTCAGGGCTTTGGCAACATCCGCGACGGCAATGCCATTACCGGCATCCCTTTTCTCGACAATTGGTTCTTAAAAGCTGATCAGAGCCGGCTTCCGGACAGCATACATAAGAACAATAAATCCTACAACCGGATGTTCCTTCTGCCGGTCATCCTGGGCCTGATCGGCCTCTTCCTGCAGGCAAACCGCAACCGGGGAGATTTCCTGGTGACGATGCTGCTGTTCTTCTTCACCGGGTTTGCGATCGTCATCTATCTCAACCAGGCCGGCTTCCAGCCCCGTGAAAGGGACTATGCCTTCGCGGGCGCTTGCTACGCATTTGCGATCTGGATCGGTCTGGGCGTTATCAAGGTAGAGGAGTGGCTGGGGAAGTTGGCCTTCAAGGGCAGGGAAGATATGGCCGGGTATGCTGCCGCGGGACTTTGCTTTCTCGCGGTACCGGTTCTGATGGGCAGTCAGGAATGGGATGACCATGACCGCAGCCATAAAACCCTGCCCCGGGATATTGGCAAGGATTATCTGGAAAGCTGCCCTCCCAATGCTCTCCTCTTCGCCTTTGGCGACAATGACACCTATCCGCTCTGGTATGCGCAGGAGGTGGAGGGTATCCGTCCTGATGTCCGTGTCATGAACTACAGCCTGCTTGGAGAGGCCTGGTATATCAACCAGCTGCGCTACAAGGTGAACGAAAGCGGCCCCTTTGACGTGCTCTTCACACCGGAGCAGATCCAGGGCGATACCCGGGAGGCAGTGTATGTGAGTGCCCTCCCCGGCTTCGATCAGAGCAGGTATTATGATGCCTATACGATGTTAAAGGATGTCGTGGGCAGCGAAGATGCGAAGTATACAACGCAGGGCGAAGACGGTGAAACCTTGAATTTTCTGCCGGTCCGGCATTTATCTGTCCCGGTAGACACGAACCTCGTCCGGGCGAACGGCACGGTCAACCCCGGCGACAGCGTGGTCGGGGAACTGCATATCGATATCGCGGCGTCAAAGAATTTTCTGCTCAAAAACGAGTTGGCCGTGCTTGCGATCATTGCCACCAATAAATGGCAGCGGCCGATCTGCTTCAACTCCACCTATGAGATCGAGTCCCTGGGGCTGGCCAAATATGTGCGTCAGAACGGTCTCGCCGGCCAGTTGGTGCCGGTCCAGCCGAAGGACAATGCTTATGGCTCTTATAATAATGACCTGGCCTATACCAATATGATGACGAAATTCGGCTATGGCAATGCCAATATCCCCGGCGTTTATTATGATGAGGAGAACAGACGGCATCTCAACACGCTGCGGGCGGCGCACGCTCAGCTTGCATTAAGCCTGATCGACGATGGCAAATTGGATTCCGCCCGCAACCTGCTGGAGCATTTCGACCAGAATGTGCTGGAATCGAATTTTCCATATGGGATGACCAGCCGCGAGAACGAACAGAACCATATTTCCATGAGCTTCCTGATGGCCTGTTACCGGTCGAATGACCAAAAGCTGGCAGCAAAGGTGGCGGCTTCCGTCCGGAAAGATGCGGAACAGCAGCTTCGCTACTACAACGCCCTTGGCGAAAGCCAGCCGAATGAGCAGCTGGCGATCAACGCGCAGATGTATAAGGCGGGCAAGGGCGGGAACCTGAACGACCAGCAGCAAGGTTTTGCGGAGGACATCGTGCAGTCTTACGACATCCTGCAGGAGATAGACCGGTGGGCCAAGGAATTCGGCAACGCGCCGGCATCACCCTCAAAAGTTCCCGGACCACCGCGATAAGACCGGTTGTCCGGAAGCGTTCCAAAGGCCCGAAGCGGATCGAACAAAACCCCGGCCGATCTGTTATTATTATCGGAAATGCTTATATCAGAACAGTTCCCAATCGGGGACTGTTTTTGTCTGAAATAAAGTAGTAACTTGACTTTATGATCGGTTTTCATTTTAAGAAATATGATCCCAATGAGGAAGGGAGGGCGAAATTCGACCAGCTGCTGGATATCTTTATGCAGCTGCTCAGCTACACCAATGGGGATGTCGGGGAAGCACTGCAATGGATGAATCAGCTGGATAAAGAGTACCAGCTCACGGACGATGAATACGGTATGGGGGATTTTATCGACGAGCTGAAAGAGAAGGGATATATCGACGACAACAAGCAGACCGGGGAGATCCGGATCACGCCGAAGACCGAGCAGGGTATCCGGCGACGGTCCCTTGAAGAGATCTTCGGTAAGCTGAAAAAGACGAAGCAGGGAAATCACAACACCTTCAAGCCCGGCGCAGGCGACGAGACCAATCCTGAGACCCGGCCCTTTCGGTTCGGCGACCAGCTGGAGCAGATCGACTTCACCGAGTCCATCCGCAATGCGCAGATCAATCACGGCATCGAGTCGTTCAATATACAGGAGGATGACCTGAAGATCCGCGAGACGGATTTCAAGGCGCAGACCTCTACGGTACTTATGATCGATATCAGCCATTCCATGATCCTGTATGGCGAGGACCGTATTACGCCGGCCAAGAAGGTGGCGATGGCGCTCAGCGAGCTGATCACGACCAAGTATCCCAAGGACACGCTGGACATCGTCGTGTTCGGCAATGATGCGTGGCCCGTGGAGATCAAAGACCTCCCCTATCTGCAGGTAGGCCCTTATCACACCAACACCGTGGCGGGTCTCGAGCTGGCGATGGATATCCTGCGGCGGCGGCGGAATGCCAATAAACAGATCTTCATGATCACCGACGGCAAGCCCACCTGTCTGAAAGTGGGCAAGCGTTATTATAAGAACAGCTTCGGCCTGGACCGAAAGATCACCAGCCGTTGCCTGAACCTGGCTGCACAGTGCAAGAAGCTGAAGATCCCGATCACGACCTTTATGATCGCAAGCGACCCTTATCTGCAGCGGTTCGTCAATGAATTTACCGAAACGAACAATGGAAAGGCCTTTTTTGCCTCTCTCGACCGGTTAGGCAGCTTTATCTTCCGGGACTTCGAATCCGGCAAGCGCAAGACGGTCTATTGAGAAAATTGAAATCCTAAAACGAGCAAATGAACATCCCAAAGATTAATACATTCGGAGAACTTAAAAAAGCCGGTTACCATAACAGATCCGTAAAGGAAGAGATCCGTGTAAACCTTATCCGTAAGCTGAGAAATAAAGAAACAACCTTCCCGGGTATTCTTGGATATGAGGATTCCGTGATCCCGGATACGGAGCGGGCGCTCTTATCCCGTCACAATATTCTTTTCCTGGGTTTGCGCGGACAGGCTAAAACGCGGATGGCCCGGCAAATGGTAGACCTGCTGGATGAATATGTCCCCTATGTAGCGGGCAGTGAGGTTAATGACGACCCTTTTTCACCCATTTCCAAATTCGCACGGGACCTCGTTGCTGCGCGTGGCGACGATACGCCCATCAGCTGGCTCCATCGCGGCGACCGGTATGGCGAGAAGCTTGCTACGCCCGACGTCAGCGTCGCGGACCTCATCGGTGATATCGATCCGATAAAGGCCGCCAACCTGCGACTGAATTTCGCTGACGAACAGGTCATTCACTTCGGGATCATTCCCAAAAGCAACCGGGGCATTTTTGTTATCAACGAAATTCCCGATCTCCAGGCCCGGATCCAGGTGTCGTTGTTCAATATCCTGGAGGAGGGCGATATCCAGATCCGGGGTTTCAAGCTGCGCATGCCGCTGGACATGCTGTTTGTCTTTACGGCTAACCCGGAAGACTACACGAACAGGGGCTCCATCGTCACCCCGCTTAAGGACAGGATCGAAAGCCAGATACTCACCCACTATCCCAAGAGCCTGGAGACCGCACTGGCTATCACCGAGCAGGAAGCCGACGTTCATGAAGAGCAGAAGGGGATGGTGCTTGTCAGTGATTTGGTTAAACGGCTGATCGAACAGGTGTCTTTTGAAGCCCGGTCCAGCGAATATGTCGACAAGAAGAGCGGAGTCTCGGCCCGGCTGACGATTGCCGCATTCGAGAATGCAGTCAGCGCCGCGGAGCGCAGGGCGATACTCAACAACGAACGGCAGACGCAGATCTGGATGAGCGATCTGATCGGAATTGTTCCGTCCATCACCGGCAAGATCGAGCTGGTCTATGAGGGCGAGCAGGAAGGGCCCTATCAGGTAGCCTTCAACCTGCTGGAAAAAGCATTCCGTTCCCAGTTCGTCAACTACTTCCCCAATCCCGATCAGCTCAAGAAGCGGAAGGCCGACACGCGGGAGGAAAATCCCTTCCGGGCGGTCACACACTGGTTCGATAAGGGCAACCATCTGAACCTGTTCTTCAATACCCCCGATACGGAAAAGATCCAGCAGCTGTATAAAGTGGATGGACTTCATGCGCTGGTCAAAAAATACTTCAAACATACCAACGAAAAGGAAGCCGCCCTCCTGATGGAATTCGTGCTGCACGGGCTGGCAGCGTACTCGCTGATCAGCAAGAAGGTAGTGGAGGGAAAGATCGAGTTCAAGGACCTGATCGGCTCGATGGTCAATCTCGGCTCCTCCGGTACGAGCTTTGGCAACGAGGAGGACGACATAGAGGGAGAAGATTTCAACTAGGCTGTTCCGGTTCAGGAGCCGCCTGCGCGACCCGTCCGGACCGGCGCTTCATTCCGAGGAAGAATTGCTCAATCCCGAACCAGGATACGGTACCCGCCAGTACCGTTGCGGCGAAAGCCGCCAGCGGCAGGCGCCAGCCGGTCAGAGGCATTCCCGCACGCGCCCATGCCCGGACGATCAACGTGATCACCAGCACATGGAAGATATACATGCCGTAGCTGATCCGCCCCAGATACCTCAGCCAGGGATACTTCAGCTTTCCGATCAGGCTGGAAGACTGTGTCGCATGCAGGATGACCAGCGCAAACAGGAAGGCGGCAGCCCATCCGCCCGCAAGATTGCGGCCGGTGGCGATCAGGGCAACAGACAGGAGCAAAGCCACTATCTGCATCGTGCGGGTGGACAAGCCTTTGACGAGATCAGGCTGCTTTGCCCGGAAAAGAGCCATCATACCGCCCAGCGCAAAAAACCCCATGTTTGACCAATGGATAATCGCGCTGACCTTCGGGATATGGGACCAGCCTGACCACAGCACCAGCACGATGATAACCGAAAAAATCGTTAGCAGATGGCGACGCCCCAATTGAAGCACCAGTGGCCAGATGAGATAAAACTGTTCCTCTACACCAATACTCCAGGTGTAACCCATCAGGGGATTGACCGGCGAAACCGTGAGGAAAGCCAGGTTAGGCAGGAAGAGAAGATAGTACAGCGATGCCTGCCGGAAATTCAGTGCGGTCGGGTTGTAGACACTGTCGAGACCGAAGAGCCCGGTACAGGGGATAAGGAACTGGCTGACACCGACGATAATAAGGTAGAGGGGCCAGATGCGCAGGATGCGGCGCAGATAGAACTGCGGAATATTGATCCGTCGCCGTTCCTTCTGTTCGCCCAGCAGCAGATAAGTGATCAAAAAGCCGCTGAGGACAAAAAAGACGATCAGACCTATGCTGCCAAGTGCGGCAGGCGCCGACCAAACGTCCCGGACACCGAGGGCAGAAGCCACCGGGCCCAGATGCGCGGCGAATACAAGCATCATCGCAATCGCACGTATGGAGTCCAAGGCCGGGAAATATATTTTCCTTCCCGGCATCAGATGATATTGACCTCCCGCTCGAGGATGATTCCGAATTTTTTCTCCACGCTGTTAAGGATGTCTTCACTGAGGTCATAAATCTCACGGCCTGTGGCGTGACCATAATTGACAAGCACCAGCGCCTGCCGGGCATGAACACCGGCGTCACCGCGCCGGTAGCCCTTCCAGCCGCATTGCTCGATGAGCCAACCCGCCGCCACCTTGGTCACCGGGCCCCCAGGATCGGGATAGCCGACCAAATCGGGGAATTGAGTTTTGAGAGAGGCGAACTGAGCGTTGGGGATGATCGGGTTTTTGAAAAAACTGCCCGCATTACCGATTTCCGAAGGATCGGGCAGCCTGGCCGTCCGGATGCGGACAACGGCCTGCGAGACGGCGCGGATGCTTAGTTGCCGGATGTTCATCTTCTCCAACTCTTCCCGGATCGCGCCGTATTCGGTATGAAAGACGGGAACCCGATTTAGCCGGAGGGTAACATGGAGGATAACGAAGCGGCCCTTATATTCCTGTTTGAAAATGCTGTCCCGGTAGCCAAACCGGCAGTCGTTGAGCGTAAACATCCTTACTCTACCCTCCTGCAGATCCCAGGCTTCCAACTCATGAAAGACTTCTTTCAGCTCGACGCCATAGGCGCCGATATTTTGCATGGGCGCTGCTCCGACACTGCCGGGAATGAGGGAAAGGTTCTCGACCCCGGCCCAGTCCCGGTCAAGGCAATGTTGCACGAACCCATGCCAGCTCTCCCCGGCTCCGACATTCACATAAAGATACCGGTCGTCCTCGTCCACCAGGTCGATGCCTTTGATCCCGTTGATCAATACCCAGCCATTGATATCCCCGGTCAGGAGAATATTGCTGCCGCCGCCAAGTATGAGGGGTAACGCAGGAATCTCCGCCAGACGGACTGCCAGATCGTCCGTGCCGGCAAACCGGTAAAAATAACGGGCTTTAGCGTCGATCCGGAAGGTATTATACTCCTTCAGGGAAAATTGTTCCGTCCAGGTTGACATCGAATATATTTTCAAGCGCAAGTATACGTTATTAATAGAATAGATTATATTTTAGCCTTACAAACAAGTATGAAAAGAACCCTAACCATTTTGCTTTTGTTGCTGGCGGCGGCAGCCCGGCAAACTGTTGTCGGCCAAATTGGCAACGCCTTTATCCCGTCCGGCATTATTTTAGACTCCGGAATCACGCTGTATGATTCCGGTTCGTACCGGCAGGCGGTTGATGTCCTCAAAACAATCAACCGGAATGATACGAATTACGTAAAAGCGCTATACAATATTGGCCTCTGCTATTATGCCGACAGCCAGTATGAAAAATCGCTCTATTACAATCAGCAGGCTCTAACGGGTCACGCCGACCCCGAAAAAGAGCCGGAACTGTTGAACCAGATCGGAAATTCGGTCGATGCCGCGGGCGAAACGCTAAAGGCCATATCGATCTTCGATTCGGCCCTGCAAAAATACCCTGCCTATTCCCTGCTGGCTATGAATAAGGGCACCATGTATTTCAAATTGAAACGGTATGCTGAAGCCGAAGCGATTTTCAAGCAAAACCTTCTCATCGACCCCTATTCCTACGGCTCGCATTTCAAGCTGGGCATTTGCGCCCTGAACCAGGGAAAATTGGTACCGGCCATGTTGTGTTTTATCGGCTACCTCTTGCTGGACCCGGATGGAAAATATCACAATAACTGTATTACCATGCTGAAATCCATCGCCAATAACACGGATTTTATCCAGGATCTGGTGAACCACCGGAAAGAGACACCTTCGGAAGCCTACCAGCTGCTGGAGCAGATCCTGCAATCCAAAATTGCGCTGGACAACAATTACAAACCTCTTGTCCAGCCGGATGATCCCATCCTGCGACAGATCCAGGTACTTTTTGAAAAAATGCAATATGATCCTGCCGACAGCGACTTCTATATGCAATACTATATCCCGCATTTCAAAGCCTGTTTCGATCACCGGCAATTTGAGCTCTTCATCAACCAGGCCTTCTCCGGTGTCGATATCCCGGTCCTTGTGGAGTACCGGAAGCGGAACAAAAAGGATATGGCTGCCTTCGTGGATACAATCGTTGCGTATTTCAACCAGATCCGACAAACCCGCGAGCTCAATTTCCAGAGCCGGGATACGGCCGGCTGGATCTGGACTTTTAAGAACGGCAAGCTGAATGGTCACGGGAAGTACCTGGAAAAGGAACAGATATTCGTCGGTCCCTGGGAGTTCTATTACAGTCCGGGGAACCTCAGGGCAAAGGGGATGTACAACGACGCGGGGAAGCAGGAAGGACCCTGGATCTACTATTATTTCGATGGCACTGTCAGATCGAAAATTATTTTTGCCAATGGCTTGCAAACCGATCTCTGTACCTGGTATTTCAAAGATGGAACGGTCTCGAGTACGACCTTCTATAAAGGCGATCTGGCCGATGGCGAGTCGGTCTCCCATTACCTCACGGGCACGCCAAACGCGGTGACGCATTACCGGGCGGACAAGGAGGAGGGGCTTAAAGCAGGTTTCTTTGACAATGGGGACACCAGCTATATCGAATATTATTCCGCCGGCGTATTGAACGGGCCGGTAAAGACCTGGTACCGGAGCCGGCAAGTGGAAAGCGAATACCAGATGGTGAACGGCAAATGGGAAGGGCCTTATGTCAAATATTTCGAGAACGGCCGCATCTCGAGCCAGGGGAATTACAGCAAAGATGTACAGGACGGGGATTGGAAAACGTTCTATTCCAGCGGTCAGCTCAAGACGGAGCAGAATTATTCCAGCGGTAAACCGGACGGAGATGGGAAGGAGTACAACGAGAACGGAACGGTCAGCGAAACGTACACCTACAAACATGGAAAAATAGAAGGTCAGGCGCATTATTATGATGACGACGGGAAGCAATATGCCATCTTCCAATACGAGAAGGGGATGCTGCAGCATGCGACCTATTACGATAAGTCCGGAAAACCCATCAGCCAGTCACAACGCGACAAGGATAAAATCGACCTGAACGAATACTATCCGGATGGGCGTAAGAGAATGGAAGGAACCTTTAACGCCAATGACAATATTGCGGGCGTAGAGACCTTCTACTATCCTTCCGGCCAGACGCAGGAGACGGACGAATATATCGACGGTGACCAAAACGGGCGAAGCCTGGACTATTACCCGGACGGGACGAAGAAAACCGAAAGCTATTACAACGGCGGGAAACTGGACGGCTTCTACCGGAGCTATTACGCCAACGGCCAGACCCACGAGCAGGGATGGTACAGCGACAATGAACTTTGCGGCCCGTGGGTGGTCTATGATGACCTGGGTAGCCTGACCGATAGCACATTTTATTCCGACGGCGCGATGACGGGTTACAAAGAGTCGTATTCGCCGAATGGCAGAAGAGAGACGGAAGCCATCTACAAACAGGGATGGCTGCAGGAGGTGATCCAGTATGACAGCAACGGCAATCCGTTGACGGACCAGAAATTCCCTGGTGGAACTGGCAAGTATCAGCTGATCTACCCCGGTGGGCGGGTCATGGTTGACGGCCGCTATATCCGGGGAAAACTGGACGGGCCCTTCCTGTTCTATTATCCCGACGGGAAGGAAGTGTATAGCGAGACCTATGTTCACGGTGACCTGGAAGGGACATTCCGGAACTATTTTCATTCGGGTATTCTTGCCAGTGAGGGCCTTTATAGCCATGGTGAGAAGGTCGGCACCTGGAAGTATTATTATATCAGCGGCAAGCTCAAGACCACCGAAGAGTATACCAGGGGCAAGCTGAACGGGACGGAGGTCGGCTATTTTGAGAGCGGCCAGATCGAAACCAAAACCACCTATGCAGATGATGTGAAGACGGGGCCCTTCTACCGGTATGATCAGGACGGGACTCTGCTATACGAGATGATGAACAGGGACAATATCCCTGTCAGCTATACCTGGCTTGACAAGAACGGGACAAAGCTGCCCCCCACCCCGATCGTGGCCCAGGCGGCGAGGATCAAAACCTGGTTCCCCAACGGCAATGTGGCCGCTGAAATGGAATACAAGGACGGGCTGCTGACCGGACCTGTCCGGCTGTATTATACCAACGGCAAGCTGAGAAAGTCGTATGCGCTGCTCAACGGGAACCTGTCCGGACCGTTTACCCTCTATTACAGCGACGGGCAGGTGAAAGCCGAATATGGCTATTTCAACGATAACATGCATGGCGACTACAAGGAATATAATGAAAAGGGCGTTGTAACGGAAGACGGAAAATATTACGACGGATCGCCGCATGGCATCATCCGTATCTTTGATGACCACGGCAATCTCAAGGAGACATCGGTTTATTATTATGGGACCTTATTATCTGTAAAATGAGGCGAATTATTCCACTGTTGATCATGCTGTCCCTCGCCGTGCGGGGACACGCTCAGAGTCTGAAGGCGATCCAGCAAAAATTCCCCGGCGAGAATGCTGCCATGCTCGAGCATTCCATCAACTACCGGATCAGTCTGCTGAACGGCCAGCCGGTCGTCCAAAGCGACGAGACCCACCAGATCATCTACCTTTCTGCCAATTCGGGGGCCTATCTCAGCAAATACGGATTCACGCACAGCAGTTTTCACGAATTGCAAACCTATGCGGCGTATACCCGGACGGCAGCCGACAAGAAAGTAAAGGTTGACAATTATACCACGACAGACAGTAAATCCTCGGGGGTCTTCTACGATGATGTGAAGGAAACGACCTTCGATTTCCCGGATGTTTCCGCAGGGGCGGTCGGGAACCTGGAATTGTCTATCGTGCATAAGGACCCGCACCTGCTGTCTCCTTTCTACTTTACGCGCGGCATCCCGGTCGTCCATGCGCTGCTGAAGGTCACCTTTCCGCAGGATATGTCCCTGAGATACCAGATCAAAGGCACGCACGCGGATCAGGTCCAGTTTACCCGTGAAGAGCGGCACGGTGAGATCACCTATACCTTCCAGGCGAAGGCACTGGACGAGGATAAGA
>Ga0210396_10006783_pt1 | contig 10944 bp, 17 predicted proteins | sample IncBWH17OmetaG_FD_155466 | JGI IMG/M metagenome (GOLD analysis project Ga0210396, IMG submission 155466) | Forest soil microbial communities from Barre Woods Harvard Forest LTER site, Petersham, Massachusetts, United States - Inc-BW-H-17-O ... | reverse complement strand
TTGAACACTCGGCCGCTTTGGCGCTGCTGGGGCGATTATTCGGCGGGGCGTTGCTGACATTGGGCGTGATCCTCTGGCTCGCCAGGGACTTCCGTGACGAAGCCGCCGTGCGCACGGTGTTGGTCGGCGGCCTCGTAGGTGACGTCGTAAATCTCGTTGTGGCAACTATGGGCACCTTGGCGGGCACGACCAACGCGTTGGGATGGTCAACGGTGCTGATCTATCTTTTCGGGGCGGTCGGGAGCGGATACTTCCTGATCGCGCAATCGCGGCGGCCAGCGCATCTGTAAACCAGAGACCTTACCCAAAGCCGTCGCCGCTCAACCCGGCGGCGGCTCTTTGCCGGGCGTCCGGGACGATGAGAGGTGAGGGGGCCGTGCCCAGCTAGATAAGTGCGACTGCGAGCAAGCTCGAGAACAAAACCAGAAGGCCGGCCACGACTAACGCAAGGAATCCATCGGACACGAAGTCATGATTGCGCATGATACACCTGCCGCTCCGGATGCTGGTCCGAATTTATTAAAGATTTCGGAATCGGCCTTTTTGCATCAGGTGGCGGGAGGCGGCAGCAGATCGCCTGGCGGTCGGACTTTTACATGCCCCGGCACCGAATCCGCTGGCCCATCATCTTCGGGTGGCCATCGCTGTAGGCAATTTCGCGAGGCAGCTCAGGCGAAGGTATCCGCACCCGCTCTCCCCAGGGGCCGCCCAAGCTTCGCCCAGCTCTGCCGGGCTCATCAAATCATGGCAGGATGTCTTCGATATCCACGCGGTTGGTGAGTTTGATCAGACGCATTTTTATGTTGCGGGTTGTTGCCAGATCACGAGCAGCCGGCAGCATGCTTTCCAGCCGCGCGGTATCGGCGGCGATCAACGGCGCATAGCCGCCGCTTTGTAGTTTGGCCTGAACCACAACTTCCAGGCCTGCCTCATTGACGTAGGTCACGAGCCAAAGCTGACTAATGCGCTGGCCGTCGGGGCCCGGCATACTGAAATCGATTTGTTGTTGAGGGGCTGTCGAACTGAGAGCTGTCGCAAGACCCAATGTCAGAACTTTCGGGATCATGCTCATTTTGCTTTATCTTCCCGCGGATAGAGGAAGCACAAGCCGCGGCCCGACGTGCACCTGCCGGGTTTATTGTAAGCGCCCGGCGTAACCGGTGACAGGCCGCGATGTCTGTCCGTAATCCGACAAAGATGACGCGATGCGACGAAATTATCGATCCCGCGCCAGCTTCCGCTTTCCCCAACGCGTGTCTTTGCGATCGGGATTGAACACGCGCTCGACGTGACCGTTCACGGCAGAAGGCCAAGATGGCCATTCGCTGCCGTCGCAATTCTCGTGGCTACCTAATCTTCGACACGCACTCCTTCAGGCGTTCAAGCTCCGAACGGACTTGCGTTTCCATGGTGTCTTGTAATGCGAGCGTGCCCCTGCTGGACAATTCTGCGGAGGCCCTTTTGTCCAGATTCTGCTTCCAATCCCGGATTGCCTGCTTGGTGGCGCTTTGGGCCTCCGACGTGGCCTTAAGGTACGCCTTTATGCAGGCGTCGGCCATTGCGCAAGTCTTGCACTCCTGAGCGGCGGCAGCACTTGAAACAAGCAAGATAAGTGTCGCGGCAAGCACCCTCATTGCTGTTCTCCCGGTATTGGCCCCGGGCGGATGTTCTACTTGGTGGGGCTTGTTTGCAACGGCGGCCGCAGATTCACGCGAGTGAATCCGCCACCCGGCCGTCAGAGCCGAAATAGCGCACCGGCGGCGCTACCGCGTGGCGGGGCGGGTCCTATTTAAAATGAGACCTCTCAAATGCGAAGGAGTCCTGATCCCCCATGTTGATGCGAGTATCCCGAGCAGCGATTTGCGCGTTAGTGATATTTCCCGTCGTCTCGCCTGCTTACGGCCTGACCAGTCAGGAGGCTGTAGCCAGGCTCGAGGCATCTGGGTATTCGCAGGTCCGCGAAATGAAATCCGGAAAGATCATGACCTACAAGGCGGTCAAAGACGGGAAGGAAGTTTCCCTGGTAATTGACAGCTTCGGCAAGTTCAAAGAGCTGCCGTAGCAAGCAGTTTGGTCTCGGTTAACGGATTGAACGCTCTGAATGTGTTCAATAGCTTAGATGGCAAGGAAGTTTGGGTGCCGGGGCCTGGAACAGGCACTGCTCCGGGAACGATTAACTTCCCCGCCGTTACCTCAGACAGCTGGTCGCTCGGAATACGCCCGATATGCTGACGTACAAGACGATCAGCGGCAGCACGCTGTCGGCCACCCACGGGTGGCACGCCGCCACTGAGCGAGGCGAATTTCATCGCGCTCGGGATATGACGGCGTGCTCGTTTCTCGGCAATGCCTCCGGTGGAGCGGCGAACTACGCACCGTTCACGACGGGAAGCTTGACGCTTAAGTCGTCATGGGTGTGCCCCAAACAATACCTCGCCCTGTGCATTAAAGCTGCATTCTCCCGGAATATAACCAGGGTCAAAGTAGCAAGCATTGTCGAGCGTGGAGTCCCAAGCGCCGTGCTTCCGCCAGCTGCTCCAAGTTATGAAATCGCAATATTTGCTATGGGGATTTCCCGCTTGCCTGGTCGCACAAAAGATGCTCTCGGCGGGGTAGTACCCTGGCGCGTAGTACCCTGGAGTGTAGATTACTTGCCGGGCCATCGCTGGCGCTGCCAGCACAGAAAAAAGGACTGCGGCAACGCCAATCAATCTGAATTTCGTCATCCGTACCTCCTCTTGGTTTCCGGGAACACAAGTAACCAAGTTTGGGTGGGGTGCGACGGCGGGTTCCGCTAGTGACTAAATGAAAATTTATTCAACCGCGTCCGGCTGACCAGGCGTACGCTGGTACCGATCGGCTGGCGTATCAGCCCGCGAATCCCGGAGTCACCAGCGGAAGATCAATAGGTTAGGCCATCCGTGTTGCGCTGGTGTTGCTTTCATCGATCCGCAGAGCGCCGGAAACCGGAAAATGCCCAATAAAGCGCGTAGCCGACCATAAGCAGAGAAAGCGGTCCACCTATCGAGACCGCCAAATATTGCCAAGTGAAATATTGCCTCGGCATTTGAAAAGACGCGGCGACGTCACACCACGGTGCGCTTCTGTCTTTCGCGCACTCTTTGCGCAGCCATTTTGAGCCGGCAGATTTTTGAACGAATAGGGCGACTTCGTCTTCGGGGGTGCCTGGAGGGACATCCACCCTGTATTTCTCGTCGTTAGGGTCAGCGACTTCGTAGACCCGACTGGGTTGGAACCAGTGCCAATTGGTGGCCCCGAACCAGACGCAGCCCATCAGCCATATCGCCGTCAAGAGCACCCACAGCCGGAAAAGTCGACGCCACATATTCATGCGCGCCCCTTTCTTTGACGTTCAGGCGTACTGGCAGATAGCTAGGCGCCAAGCAATCGCAACTGGATTTCCTCGGCAGCGCGCTGATCGGCATCGTTGTCGGAAAACAGGTGGCCGTAGACGTCAAACGTCACCTTGATCGAGCCGTGGCCCATGAGCGTTTGTATCTGCTTGGGGTTGTGGCCTTGCTCAATCCACAGAGGCGCAGGCGTGGCGTAGGGCGTGTAGGCCGTACTCACCGTTCGCGGCCCTTCTCAACCCGTTTAACGGCGCGCTTCAGCTCAGGCGTGTTTCTATAGAGCTGTGGGAACAATCATCTTGACGCTCGCGACCCGAGCCAAAGCCCCGCAACGGCGCCGACGCCACTGAGCAGCACTCCCGAGTAGGAGAGCATGTCGCCGCCCCAAATCTCGGGAATGAGTCCGCCGATCGTAGAGCCGATGAAGATACCGATCCAGATGTATGATCCCATGCTCCATGTGTACCACGGCAAGATTTCAATCGCCGCATCGGATCCCCATGTTTGGGTGCATCCGGACGAGGAGAGGCGAGGCAGCGAGGGAATCACAGGTCCCGGAAAACGAAGTCTTCCTTCGCAGGGCGCCCTTCTTCCGGTCGTTTCTCCCGCGCCTCCTGCGCTCTAACGCCCTCGGACAACACATAGAGCAGCGAAGCAGAACCCCCACGAGGCGCACCTAAGTCGAACCTAGTTTCAGATTTGAAGTAGTGGCCAGCGAGGGCATTTAGAACGGCTCCCAATGCATCGAGGGCTTTCTTCACAGCCGCTCGGCTCCCCTCTGCAAGGGGCGTCGTTGGCTGATCGAGGGCAAGTTTCAGATCGCGGTGTGCTATATGACGATTCCGCCAATCGCGGCAAAAGTCAGTCGCCGCGATCGCCTCGTTGATTAGCGTGGCGACCGTCGCTTTGAACTCAGGCTCGGCAATGAGGTTGGGTAGAGACCGGATCGTAAGGTTCGTTCGTTCATTCCTACCGCGTGATACAGGGGCATCAGTGAGCCTGGCGAGGTGCAGAACTGACATCTCCAATAGCCCATCCTGGATCATTCGAAAGAAAAACGGCGCCGCGTCATTGAGTAATGTTATCCGCGCTGGTTTGTTGCCGAAAAGCTCGACGTATTCTCCCCAATGAAAATGCAGAGTGGCGATCTCCTGCCAAAGTGCAGAATAGATTTGGCCGAGCGGTTCCCCCAATCTTCGCGACGTTTTCTTTTTTGCTTTCGTCTGCGCTCAAGCTCGTCACACGCATCATCTCCTGGCAATGAATGCCATTTTGAGAACACATCACGAAGCGCCGTGTTGCGTGGACTGAGCGGGACTAAACGGGAAAGGCTGAAATCAAAGGGTTTTCTTCGTTACAGCCAGCTACACGGATTTCCTGAGAACAGACCGCGTATCTAATTGAAATCATTGGCGATCCCAGCATGCTCCAAACGTTACCCGGAAGCAATTGAAGGCGCTGCGGTTTCTCTGCGCGATTTGCGCCTTGGGATATTGTTTGGGATTAAGTTTCGGCCGCGCTCTTTTGGGCGGCCTTTTTGTTGGTTCCTGAGGGCAGCCTCGTCAGGAAGCCATCGACATCCGGGCGCCGCACCACGATCTTCTTGCCCAGCCGACGCGCGGGCAACAGCCCCGCCTCGATGGCCTCGCGAATCTTCGTCATGCCGATCCCGGTGAGGCCGCAGACCTCGGCGAGCGAGAGGCTGATCCGGCCGGTGGGAGGGATCGGGTATTCCTTGCGCACGGCTGGCTTCTTCTCATAGCGCGGCTTTTGCTCACTCATCTAACGTATCCTGAACGAAACTCGACGCCTCAGCTCACCGTTCGCCTTGGCGCTGCGTGACCTGCCGCTGTCGTTTGAAAATTCCAGTTAGATCTCTTCGCGACACCTCAACGCGCAAGAGATCTTTCGGAATTTCCTCTGATCCGAGTATTGCGGCGAGCATCGTGTGAAGGCTCTCACGTTTTTTCAATGGAGAGCTGCACATGTCCGACAAATTGCTGATTGATCTCTGGGGCGCGACCATCAGCGCCGACGGCATCTATGCCATCGTCGCTGCCGTGATCATCGTACTGGCGTTGGTGCGATGGCGATGGGCGGCTCGTGCCACCCTCCGCCTTTGCCGTCAGGTACGAACACCATCTGTATCTCCCCTTGCGATGTAGTCCGCAAGTGCTGCCTTAGCTCTCTCAATTTTTTTATGCCCATTTTGGGCATAGCATCATGGACATCTTCGCTATCGACCAGTAGATCGTCGCACGTTCGGTCTGTGAGGCAAGGAAGGCAAATCACGCGACCTGCCGCAACGGCCCCGCTTCGGCGTGGTCTTTTGCTCTGTTCGTCCTGCGGTAACGGTGTTCACCAGTCCCTGACGAGGTGCTCTATGGCATCTGTCGGATCCAGAAATGCCAAGGGGCGCCGCCGCGGGATGACGATCAAATTCTATGACGGCCAGCGCTACGAGTTGGTCAGGACTGAGCCATATACGCGCCTGGACGGTGGCCACACCACTCTTGCGGTATGGCGGCCTGCCTGCCCGACGTGCGGCGAGATGTTCGAAACTCGTACGCCCGTGCGCGCACGAAGGTTTTCGTGCCGTCGCTGTCCAAGACACAAGCGCCCCGGCGTGAGGGTGAACCGTCCGCGGGGCGCGGAGGCGTGCAAATGAGCGCGCCGTATCTTGGCGCCGATATGCCTCGCTGTGGCTCTTGCGCGCATAGCACCCACGTCGGCGATACCGGATCCGAACTGCGGACCCGATTAAGGTTGCCCTTCACGAGATTCTCACGGGCGCGGCAATCAGGCCGGGCCCGGAAAGCTGCGTCTCTGTGATCGCCTCCAATATCGCGCCTGCTGTCAGCCCGCGTTTCTTTATCCTCGGCCCGGCGACCTCTGGGTAAAAGCCGAAATGCTTCCACCCCAATCCTCGTTCGAACGAACGCGCTCGCCGCGTCGGGATCTCGTTCGTCCGATTCAGCAGAACGAAGATGCCGCAGTTTTGTCAATGTGTCCCAATTGTCACAACACGAGCCGGTGTTAAAAAACAGTTACCAACATCGCCTTTTTTTAAGTTCGTTTTTACTCGCATCGCAAAAGTTGCCTCCAGATACACACCGACCCTCAGGGGGCTTTCGTTGGCTCATTCTCCCTACCTTTCAACCCGCGACGCGGCGGTCAGGCTTTCGATCGGCGCAAGCACGCTGAAGAAACTTCGCGTGACCGGCGGCGGGCCTGCGTTCCACCGCATTGGTCGTCGCGTCGTCTATTCGATTGAGATTCTCGACGAATGGGCAACGCGATCAACATTCGAAAGCACCAGCGAATATCGCCGGGGGTGCTGACGTGAAGGCAACACATTCGGCGACCTCCGCGACGCATGCAAATAGCAAGCATCACAAATTCGCGTATGTAGATTTCAAGGCGGTCCGCGAAGCGACCAACCGGTCGATCGAGTCGGTATTGAGCTGCTATCTTCCTGGCGGCAGGTGGGAGAGCAACGAATACGTTGCACTTAACCCGACCCGCCAGGATGCGCGTCCGGGCTCGTTTAAGATCAATCGGAGCGGTGTCTGGAGTGATTTTGCGACCGGTGAAACAGGCGGCGACCTGATCGATCTTGCCGCCTACGTCTCCGGCAAGTCAAAAATCGAGGCCGCGCGCGACCTGGCCGTGCTTCTGAACGTGTCGCCGCGCCAGGGTTCGACATCATTCACCGGAAACGTGAAGGCCGATCCCAAGAACAAGAGGAAGTCCGCCAACATCGCTGCCAGTCCCGCTGAGGCCTCATGCGCGCCCAAACAGTTTCCCGGATGGACAGCGCCGAATGCGGAAGGGAAGCCGAAATTTCTCTGCTTGGGCGAAGACGGTCCGCGGAAGCGGGAAAACGAAAAGCGGCGGCACGTATATCGCCAGGGCGGCGTGCCGGTGAAGATTAAGATCATTCGCGCTGGTACAGGTGATGCCTATAACATTTACCGCGTGGTATCCGACAAGGGTGAGGCCGGTTGGCAGGCTAGGAAACCGCTGGATTTCCGCGCCATTCCCTACGTTGCTCCCAACTGCAGGCCCTTCGACGTTGACGGAGATCTCTGTTGGCCCGAGGGGGAGAAAGACGTCGAGACGCTGAGTGACGCAGGTCTTCCGGCATTCACGTTTGGCGGTATCGGCGACGGTCTGCCCGTCGGGTGCGAAGAGTATGTGCGCGACCTCGATGTAGTGATCTTCGCTGACAACGATGAGGCCGGTCGCAAGCACGCCGACGAGAAGGCCTTGCTGGCCTCAAGAACAGCAAAGAGCGTCCGCGTGGTGCATTTCCCCGAGCTTCAGGAGAAGGGCGACATTTCGGACTGGCTGCCGCTGCATTCTGTGCAGGAGCTGTTGGACCGCATGACTTCCACCCAGCCTTGGGCACCCGAGATCTCTACCAGCGAAGCAACCTTGGACCCCGCACAAACTGATCAGGGTTTCAAGTTGCCGACCGGCTATCGTTTCCGGGACGATGGACTTTTTTGGAGCGACCCCAACGATCCCGATAAGCCCGATCTGAAGTTGTCCGGTTGCTTCAACGTCCTGGCCGAGACCCGCGATGGTGAGGGGGCAAGTTGGGGATTACTGCTGCATTGGGTCGATCATGACGACCGTGATCACCAGTTCGCATTACCGAGGGCGATGCTCGCGGGGGACGGCGCCGAGGCGCGCAGGGTGCTGCTCGATGGCGGACTGTACGTAGCGCCAAGTCCGAAGGCGCGTGGCCTCTTCAATTCCTTTCTCCTGCAGGCCCGCTCGCCAAATCGTGCTCGCGCCACGCAAAGGATTGGGTGGCACGACAATGCGTTTGTCCTGCCGGACGAGAGTTTTGGCGGAACGCAGAACGACAGATTGCTTCTGCAAACGACAACAGCGCATGAGCACACGTTTCGACAATCGGGCACATTGGAGAGCTGGCAGCAGCAAGTCGCTCAACACGCCGTCGGCAACAGCCGTCTTATCTTGGCACTTTCTGCAGCGTTCGCGGGTCCGCTCATTGGACCCTGTTCAGCCGAGGGGGGTGGAGTACATTTTCGCGGGGCCTCTTCCACCGGCAAGTCTACGGCCCTCCATGTTGCTGCCAGTGTTTGGGGTGGCGGCGGCCTCACTGGGTTTGTTCGGTCCTGGCGTGCGACATCGAACGGACTTGAAGGCGTAGCACTCGCACATTGCGACACCCTGCTGTGCCTTGATGAATTGTCGCAACTCGCTGCGAAGGAGGCCGGAGAGGCCGCCTACATGCTCGCGAATGGCAGTGGCAAGGCCAGAAGCGCACGCGACGGATCTGCTCGGCGCCCGGCGACCTATCGAGTGTTATTCCTTTCATCGGGTGAAATCAGCCTTGCCGACAAGATTGCAGAAAATGGTCGCGACAGAAGAATGGCGGCAGGTCAGCGGGTGCGCATCGTTGATGTTTCGGCTGATGCGGGCGCTAGGATGGGGATGTTCGAAAATCTTCACGCATTTCAAACACCCGATGCCATGGCTCGACATCTGCGCGAAGCCGCGCAGCGGCACCACGGCGTAGCCGGCCGTGCCTATCTGAATGAGATCGTGCCCGTGATCGGAGAGCTGCAGAAGCAGGTGGCCGAAATTATCAAGTCGTTCTCTCAGCATTATGTCCCCCAGGGCGCCGATGGCCAGGTGGAGCGCGTAGCTCAGCGGTTTGCTCTGATCGCTGCTGGTGGCGAGGTTGCCGCGCGCGCCGGCATTCTCCCTTGGGAGCGGGGCGTCGCCCTGGAAGCCGCCGGTAAGATCTTCGAAGCGTGGATCGAGGAAAGGGGCGGCAGTGCCCCCGCCGAGGAGCGCGAGGGCGTCGAGGCCGTCAGGGCGTTCTTGCTGGCCAACGGTCAGGCCAGGTTTCTGGCCCCATGGGGAGCCGATGAAGACAAGCGTACGGTCTATGATCTTGCGGGCTTCAGGCAACAGCCGCAGGCAGGCGAGGGCTGGGACTACTACATCAACTCCGCTGGTTGGAAGGACATCTGCATCGGCCTCGATCCGCGTCGGACCGCCAGCGTTTTAGCGGCGAGGGGCTTCATCGATCATGATGGAGGGCGCTATTCCAAAACGGTCCGCGTGCCCGGCCATGGGGTCCAGCGCCTGTATCACGTCCGCTCCAGCCTTCTGGAGGAAGACGAAAATGCATAAACTTGAGACGCTCGCTGCCGACCTCGCCCCCTTCTTTAAGAAGGGTGGTAACAAAGGTTACAGTGGTGACGGTTCTTGTAAGCGGTTGAATTTGTGTGACTCTGCTGTCACCACTCGTCGCGGCAGGGTGTCACCAGTCAGCCCGCGGGTGGTAACAGGCCCAGAATCGAGTGGTGACGCAAAAGGCAAGCGATCACAGCCTTTTAATAAGGGTGTCACCACTGTCACCAGTGTCACCACCAGTTTTGAAGAAGGGGCAGCAGGTTCGCTGCCAGCCGATTGCCCCTCGGAATGGCAGACAATATGGGAAGAGCTAAGGCGCTCCGAACCGCCATCTTGGGCGTCTGCAAAGCGGTGGAGCGAACTTGTCGCCGACGCTGAAAGCTTCCTCGTAACCTGGGGCAAGACCGCCGATCGTCTCGGCTGGACGACGCTCGATTTGTTCGGTGTGCATCCGACAGCACCTACCGCCAGGTTCGATGTGATGGGATTGATCCCAATCCTTCGTGGGCGGAGCGTCTGTGTTCTGACCGAAAAGACCGCAACGATCGAATGCAAGTCTGGAGCAAGGTTGACCCTTTATCCGCCAACCGGAGCGGGCGCGGTGCTTGTCGCAGGGACCCTGCATGAGCCTTGAAGGCGAATCTTAGCAGGCGAGACGCAAACAAGCGACGACGAATTGTCAACGACATAAAGCGACAGGCAATGACCAAGACACTAACGACGGACGACATCCGGGATCTTTTGACTGGTTTTTCTGCGGCAATCGAATTAGATCAGATCCGCGTGGACGCGCTGCCCGCGGGAAAATTCCATCCTTACTACAGCTCCGGCATGTGGCGTAGGTGGCGGCGCTACCACCTCGACTATATCAATCAGTTACTCCCGACCGTGAATGGGATGCCGGCAACCCTGCTACAAGAGCTGACCCGAGTCGCGCTCACTCGCGACCCTCTGGCCGTGAGGGAAAAGGCGATCGAACTTTTCTCCAGTGCCGCAAGTGGCGATTGCCCCGAACAATTCGAAACAGCATCGTTGTTCTTTGGCTGGTTGATCGTGGACGTCAGCCGCGGATCAGAGATTAAACCGACAGTTGGTGACGCCAGAAGCTCGATGATGCGGTGGCTCTCAACCACTGACCCGCTGCGTATCGCTGAAGATCCCGAATGTGGCTATGGCCAGCCCGTTGGATTCGTGAGTTGACCGGCTCTGATGTCGGCTTTAGCCATCGTGATCGAGGTGCCCGATCACAATGAGCTATGTGTGCTAGAAGCTAACTCTCGTCCTCGTTGCGCAGACGTGGAGCACGGGACGATTTTTCCTGGAGTCAGGGCAGTACCGTTTGCACCTCGCGCCGAGACGGCAGAAGGAGCGGTCGCGCCCTTTTGCGCCGCTG
>Ga0210396_10006782_pt1 | contig 10945 bp, 10 predicted proteins | sample IncBWH17OmetaG_FD_155466 | JGI IMG/M metagenome (GOLD analysis project Ga0210396, IMG submission 155466) | Forest soil microbial communities from Barre Woods Harvard Forest LTER site, Petersham, Massachusetts, United States - Inc-BW-H-17-O ... | reverse complement strand
TCCTGCAGAAATGGAACGAGCAAGCGCCGATGAACCGTCTGGTCCGGCACGAGCAACTTCGCCTCTCCCGCAATATACAAGTGCGCGATCGTCGGCGGGTGCTTTCGGGACCGGCGTGCCCTGATGGTGGGGGCGATTGGGCTTCGCGAAGCCCCGGCCTGCGTGATCTGGTCGCCTGGTCGCTGTTCGCGGGCCTGCTGTTGATCGCCCTGGCCGCGGTAGTGATTACCACGTTTCCAGCCGTGGAACAACGCCCACCGTCGCCGCGCCGCCAGACTCCACCGACCACAGCCCGGCCACGGTCCAGCAACTGCCCGCTGACATCCCGCCGCCGCCGGGCTTTGTGTCGCTATCGACGCTGATGACAGGCAAGTGGGTCGAATCGCCGGGCAGCACGGTGAACGCCTTCATCCGCCGGATGACGTTGTTATGCCGTGTTGATCGGAGCTTCGAGATGCATGCGGTTCCGCTCAAGGGCGACGCGGCCCCGCAGCTGGCGCGGTGTAACGACGGTATAGATGACGATGCGACATACCGAGCGGCGTGTTTGCTGGCGGAGGCGGTGGGGGTTGAGTTAGAAGACGGATAGGTGCTTGACTCAACCCGCGGCTCTGGCATCCGCAGCATTGCACCAATCAGGAGTTGATTTTCGCCGCAGACTCACGAATTGGATTCAACTTGGAGACGGTCCACAGTCACCTTCTTGATCCGGCACAAAGCAACTGATACCCCGTTCCGTCCGCGAATCTTGCCCAATGGGACGCTGATTCGTCGTGGCCGTTGATCCGCAGTTGGACTTGCCCGAAGTACGGCAACGTCCGACTCTACCAGCAGCCACCTGGGAAATTCACGATCGTCGTGCGCGACGAACACACTCATGAATGGTGGGAACATCTAACGGCGTCAACCCAGGACGTGCTTCGATTCTATCTCACCGATTCCCGCGGGATGGCCTGGCAGGATTAGATTGAAGCGGCCCCGATGAATCACTTGCCCCAAATCGTTTCTTCACCGCCTCGCTCACCACATCCTTGAGCGTGTCACGGACAAACTGCGCCGCCTGCGGGCCGACCTTTCCCATGACCTTCCGCACCCTGCTGGCAGCAACCGGCGTAGCCGGTGTGTCCCTCACGATGTCGCCGACCGCGTTCTTGAATTGCTCGGCCTCGTCGCCTTGAAGGTTGCCTTCCTCCACCGAGAACTGGATGGCCGCTTGGATCGCCCTGTCGGTCCAGGGGAATGGTTTACCGCAGGCGTGGCAATAGGCCGGCGGCTTGTAATATGACAGACTGATGATGCCATCCGCGTGATACTCACCTCGGATCGACTTACTGCACACGGGGCATCGGATTAACGTCGCCTCTCCGCATTTCTCACAATGCGATCGGTTGAATTCGGGGTGTCTCTGCGTAGTTGCTGTTGGCGACGTGGCCGTTGGGACAAACCTGGGCGATGTCGAAGCCGCTCAACTCTACCTCCCGCGGGTTCTTTGGACTCGCGCTTGATTCAATTCATCGCCTGGCTCGGCCTGGCGGTTGACTCAAGATCGACGACGCTAAACAAGCTCCGAATCCGGTCATCGGCAACCAGATCAGGAATCGCATGCACTCCTTCCACCGCGACGCGGATCGGCTTCGATTTTGCCTTGCCGCTGCGGTCCTTCTTGGGTTGCCAGCCGCCGGCATGTTTCGACTGCCGATGACCGCTTCGGGATGTGACTGCGTTCGTCGCACGCTCAAAAGCCCGTTTGGTTTCGATGATCTGGTCGATGAACGCGACGAACTCGATGAAGGTCAACTGATCGTAGCTTTCGTCATACCACCTGACCCACCACACCGTGCCTTTGAGTTGCTCGTACACGCCGGCCCCCTCAATTACTTCGGGGCGTTGCAGGTATTCCCACGGCGGGTAAACGCGGAAGTGTACGCCCGGCTGGCCGGAGAGTGCAGCGTTAGCCTTCTTCTTCACCATCGAGAAGACGTGCTTCATCCGCTCCGATTCTATGCGGAGTTGGCCGGGCGTTTGTTGTTCAGCGTCACCCATCCCCGTTGTCCTCTCACGAAGGCAGTTCGTCCAGTCCTACCCGATCCGGACCGGCGATACCCTCAGTCGCGATCCAATGATCGAAGTCCTGCTTGATGACGGGGTACACCTCGAAGGCGTACTGGATTAACCCTCGGACAGCAAATCCGAACGTCACGAAGATGTGTGGTTGTCCATACTTCGTCAAGGCCTGCTTGAGACGTTCTTCGGTGTTGTCGTCCGATTGGCGGTGAACTTCGCCGCAGCCGTAGATGAGTAGGTCCAAAACCTCCTGCGTCGTGTGATTCTCGATCTGGAAGACGAATGGCTCGGTCGAGCGGGTCTCGTTGAACATCGATTTGCGCTCCTTAACCCAGAACTGCTTGCCGGCGTGGTCAACGTGTTGCAGGTAAGCATTGCATGCGAAGTTGAAGGCGTCGTCGTTTGAATATAACTGCCTTACCGGCAGCAGAATCTCGCGTGTCGCTCTGGTGCTCGGATGTTTCCAATTGAGCAGCTCGTTGGCTTGCAGGGTAACGCCAGGATCGGGCGTCTGTAGCGCGTATTCAATCGAGAGTGGACTGCGATACCACTCGCTTCGCGCGATTCGCTCAACGATGCGGAGGAAGTGAGCAACGTTGTTCGCTTTCTCCGCGGTCCACTTCTCTTTTTGCTTGATACCGGCAGGGCCGAGCCGCAATACACTGCCGACGTTGCCAAGGATGATCGGGTCGTCGTGACCCGAGAGGATTCGGACGACGCCGACCATGTTTAGCGGCTTGCCGTTCTCGTCCTCGAAGTAGTCGTCTAACCAGACGTTGCGGAAGTTCATCCCAAGAGAATTAAAGCTGCTCAGTTTCTCGTCGCTCACTTCCTTGAACGTCTGCCGGTGTTGAAGGATGCGCGGGTCTGACGGCGACGTGGCTGTGAGAGACAGGAGCAGTTGCCGCTCCGCCAACGGAAGGTCTGGCGTTTTGATGACGAGAAGCCGGTCAAAATACAACTTCGTCTGGCTGTTGATGCACCGGATTTTCCAGAAGATGAGCGTGCCGTTGTCGCCCTCGTCGAAGTCGCGCGCGGGGCCGTGGGGCGGAATACCAGAACTGATCGTGAGGCTCATGGTGAAGCATAATACGGCAAATATGGACCCTCGGTTCGGCAAAAGTTAAGCGGCGTCAAGTGGGTCCCATCGCCGACGGTTATTTATTAATAGCCGCATCCCGTGGCCGGCCCGGCCATGTCAGCGCAGGCAAATCGGAAACCTGACCTGCCTACGGTGACAACGACAACGGCCCTTCCGGATGTGACCCCTTGCAAGCCGAAAAGTACCCGCGACAGGACTCGAACCTGTGACCCGGGGCTTATGAAGCACAGGTTTGGCGGCGTGACGAAAATCCCTCAAAATATATCATATTGCAGGGCATGTAGTTGTGGCTGTCACGGCAAAGATGGAAAGACGGATTGTGCCGGTCGGCACGATCCGGCTTTCATGGTTCGCTGATACAGCAATCCGCCCGAGGGCAAGCCCATGTCGTGTTCGTCGGGCTCATAACCCGGAGGTCGGAGGTTCGAATCCTCCCCCCGCTACTTCTGATAGGACAGGGACTTGCGGCGACGCGAGTCCCTTCTTTTTTGCGCGTTTCGAGCCAGGTGTACCCTAAACTGTACCCTGCGATTTCAAAGCGAGTTTGCTCGCCGCCGAAGAAGGGATGAGCCAGGACGACATCTCCTGCACAGGAGACGCCCGATGGCCAGCCTCAAGAAACGCGGCCCCCTTTTCGATGCAGACTCTTACATCGCGCACTACACCGCCGGCGGAGGCCGGTGCGACAGGGTCTTCACCACTGCACGACGGGCCAGGAGCCACACCACAACTCTCTGAAGCAGCACAAGCACGGCGGTAATTCCAAAGGCCAATCCGAACAGCGTCACACTGCTGTTTTCGTCAGAATGCATCGCGAACGCCAGAGCCGTCGACACCGCGGGCGGGTGAACCGCGTCGAGCAGGATCATCAGCAGGATCGCCAGCGCCATCGAGCTTCCCGTCGCGGCATACCCCGTGCCAAGCAGCGTCCACATTGTCCATCCCACGCCCGCCGCCGTCATCTGGGAAATAATCAGCGTGCGAACCGCATTGGCCTGGTGCTCGGGGTCCAGGTAGATGAGAAAAGCGCTCGACGCCAGAGACGCGCAGAGCAAATGGTGTCGGCCGGACGATTCGATCAAGGCGATCATCGCCAGCACAATCCCGGTGGGAAGCAGCGCAAGCAGCAGTTCGTCCGAGACGCTCATGCTCCGCTCGGACTCGGTCGTCCTGAGGTCAGTCATCCCTGCTCCCTTGCACACCGGGCGATCTAACGCTTTGCCACTGCCCCAAGAGCGGCGTCTGCATTCGCAACTCGACCACGCGACGCCAGAGGGTGTTCGTTGCCTCGACCATTGTGCGAGATCTCCTTATCCAATGACGGTGACATCGGGACCTCAGAAATTGAAGACTACGTTCATTCCGACGGCTAGGGCGTTGGCAATCGCGTGATTGCCTCCAGGATTGACGATGTACTGCAAATCCGGTTGAACGAGCAAACCCGGCCTCACGGTCCAGCCGTAGGTCAACTCGACGGTCATTTCGAACGTCTGAACGCCGATGCCGGGATTGTGAAGCGCCTGCATCGTCTCCGCTTGCCGCAGGTCACCGCTGTAGGAGCCATAGGCGACTGCGACACCGGCATAATCGCGCGGGCGACCCGTCAGGAACCCATATGCCACGACGCCTGCGTCGAAGAAATAAGGCATTGGATTGACACGCTCGTCAGGCGCACAGACGAAGGCGGCGAAGACTCCGAGATGGCGATTCGATTGCGCATCGCCCCAGCGCACGATCGCCTGATCGCCCAACACATAGAATCCGTAGCGGCCCCGCACGGTTTCGGTCGTTTGCCCCGCCGCGCCGGACCCGAAGACCGCGGCGCTTCCGCCGTTCCAATATCCCCCGGCTTTGAGGTTGCCGGGAAGACCCGTCGTGTACTTTCCATAATTGCGGCGGAATCCGATCTCGCCAATGACAAAAGGGGGACCACGCATGGTGAAATCTGCGCCCTGATGATCGCCCTCCTTAACGCCTGGGTCGCCGTTGTAGCAGCCGACCATCGCGTAAAAGGAATCGGTCGGCTCGACTTTGACGCGCGCACCCCAAGTCGTGAGCGGGTATCCGAAGGCACCGGGGGCGTTCTCGAAGATACCCAGCGGAACCAGATCGAACGCGACCGAAGTGAACGCCTTGAAATACTGGGAGCCGGCGAACTCTTCGCCGTAAACACTGTTAATTGTGAGGCGGCCGAAGCGGATGCTGAGTTTGTCATCGAGCAGCGATTGCGTGTAACTGAGGTAAGTCAGCCTCGGAGCGGCGCTGGCGACATCGGCGAGTTGGATCGGAAAGTTGTTGCCGACGTAGTTGGTGGAAAGGCTCGTGCCCGAGTTGTTGGCGAAGCCGACGTGGACTTGGCCGCCCGGCCAGCCAATGAGCTTGTCGATCTCGAGAATCAGGTCCAATGCCAATAGATTGTACTCGCTAAAACCCCGCCGCAGACCGCCGCTTATGTTGCCGAAGGGATCGATGATGAAGAGTACCTGTGGTCTGATCCCGTGGGCGGCCAGATCGGAGCGCACTCCCAGCCAGTCGCCAAATAGATACTTGTCGCTGAAGTCCTCGTTGGTCTGCTGTATCGGCCGTGGGAACGGTTCGCGGAACAGGTAATCGGGGTACTCTCCCGGGAGCTGCGGCGCGGGCGTCTCGGAATGCGCCAGCGACGCCGGGCCAAAAGCAACCGCAAAGAAGATGATCGCACTTCGGAATCGCCGCCTTATCTGATCCTCTTTCCAACGGACGCGATTGTACAACCATGAAGCGATCCATTTGCAGAGGACGCCGACCGCGATTCCGGCCACCGTATCGGCACGTCGCAACACTGGCTGATGCCAGGCGTGTTGAGGACTGATGGCTGCCGCCACCATGACGACAGCCGTGGTTATTCCGGTCGTAGTGATGTCGTCACGGCGCCCGAGGCAAATCATGATCAGCGTGCCGAGACCGAGCAGCGCGGCCAGTCCTGCCGGATGAAAGGGCCAGATCGCCAGATAGGCCAGGCACAGGGCAAAGCTGATACAAGTTGCGATCAGCCCGTCCATTCCCGCCGACAGGCTGTCGGCCCGAGTGACGCGAAAGACGAACACCGTGGCGACCGTTGCCCACATGCCTCCCAGCAGGGCATCAGCCGGGTCGACCAGCGGTGAAAGGATGAACGTGACGACCCAGTAGCTGATCAGGTACGCGATCGCCATGTCCAACGCGTAGAAGAAATCCCAGGTCGACAACTTCTCAAGTCTGATGTTGTCGCGCTCAAGTTCCACGACGATTCCCGCGCTATGAAGCAATGAGCAGTCTGCCAATTTGCCGAGCGCCTTGATTCTGCGCAAGCGGCAAGCACCCACGGGCTTTCGGACGCTGGGAAACAACCTCCGAGAGCAACGGCTGCAATGGGTTCGGACGTCCAGCTACACGAGGCTGTGGTACTCAGGTTTGTACACGTGGCCGCGTATGAACGACTCTAAGTCGGCCGGTCGCGCGACACGGGCGAGATCGCTGTCGAACACCACCTTGGCTACGCGGACGGCAATCTTGATTTCGGTTTCCAGGATATTCGATTGGGGCGGATAGAGCAGTCCCTGTTTCAACTGCGATGGGGTTACCTGATCCGCAAGCGCCTGCGCCGCTTCAATGAACATCGCGTCGGTTACGCGTTTCGCCTGCGTGGCATAGATCGCCATGCCCACGGCCGGAAAGATGTAGAAGTTGTTGGCCTGGCCGGAAAGGAGCGTCTGGCCGTTAAAGGATACCGGCGGAAACTGCACGCCGCCAGCGTAGAGCGCCCGGCCATGTGACCAGCGGTAGGCCTCCTCGGGTGTGCACTCGGCGTGCTCGGTCGGATTAGAAAGCGCGAAGATGATCGGCCGCCTGTTAAGCCGGGCCATCGCCTCGATGACCGGCTGCGTGAACGTCTTGCCGACCGTGCTGACGCCGATCAGCGTCGTCGGCTTGATCGACTCGATGCAGGCGACCAGATCGCGGCTGGGCGCGTGTGCGTGCGCGTAGGGCTTCTGGAAATCGAACAAGTCCGTTCGGCCGGGCTCGAGCAGGCCGTTGACGTCGAACATGGAGATGCGGGCCTGTGCCTCCTTGAGGGAAAGACCCTTTTGCACCATGGCGGACTGGATCATTCCAGCCAGACCGATGGCGGCGGAACCGGCGCCCAGGAAAAAGATGCGCTGATTGCGGGTGTCGCCGCCGGTAACCCTGAGGGCAGCAAGCAGCCCGGCCAGCGTGACGCTGCCCGTGCCCTGGATGTCGTCGTTGTAGCAGCACACCTTGTCCCGATAGCGTTCGAGCAGGTGGACGGCATCGCTCCCGGTCCAATCCTCGAAGTGAATGCAGCACTTCGGAAACACTTCCTGCACGGCCTCCACGAACTCGTCGACAAAAGCGTAGAGTTCTTCGGTGGCCGGCCGCGACTTACGCAGTCCGACGTAAAGCGGGTCGTTCAGATAAGTCTCGTTGTTTGTGCCGGCGTCGAGCATCATCGGCAACAAGACTTGAGGCGGCACGCCGGCCGTCGCCGTGTAGAGCTGGAGTTTTCCCACCGGGATGGGCGTGCCGTTCGTGCCCAAGTCGCCCAGGCCAAGGATGCGACCGCCATCGGTCACGCAGATGACGCGTACGTCTTTCACGGGCCAGTTTCGCAACACGTCCTTGACGCGGCCCTTGCGGTTCATCGACAGGTATAGGCCGTGCGGACGGCGGTAGATGTGGCTGAACTTCAAACAAGCTTCCGCGATCGTCGGGTCATAGACGATCGGCAGGAACCGCGCGGGGTCAGACATCAGCGTGCGGTAAAACAGCACCTCGTCGTTGTCCAGGAGGCTGGCGAGGTAGATGTAGCGCTCCAGGTCGGTATTCTTATCTCCGAGCTGTTTCAGGACCCGTCGAAGCTGCAAGTCCTCCGACTCCGTTACCTCCGGCACCAACCCGACCAGCCCCAGCGCCTGACGCTCGGCCTCGGTGAAGGCGGTGCTCTTGTTAAGTTCGGGATCGCGGAGCAGTTCAATGCCGTGTTTGCCGTTGTTCGAACCGGGCGACGATCCCGGCACTTCCGTGGATTCCGTCATTGAAATGTCGCGATAAACAGTTGCGGTGGACATGGGGTCATCCTTTCCGGGTTAAAGAACCCTCTCGGGCCGGAAGGTTGGATTCAGTGTGCGGCGACGTAAGGTTTGACCATTTTTCGCGGGTCAACGATCCGGTCGAACTCTTCCACGCTAACCGCACGGAGCTGGAGTGCCGCTTGCCTCAGCGTGAGGTCGTGGTCTAAGGCGTAATGCGCAACCTGCGAGGCCTTCTCGTAGCCGATCACGGGGCTCAGTGCCGTGACCAGCATCAGGGAACGCTCGACGAAGTTGGCGATCTGCTTGTGGTTCGGCTCGGTGCCCTCCACGAGGAACTTGCGGAAGTTTGTGCACCCGTCGGTCAGGATCGTGATCGAGTGAGTGACGTTGAAGATGATCAAGGGCTTGTAGACGTTCATCTCGAGGTAGCCGCCGGCGCCGCCAAAGCCTACGGCGACGTCGTTGGCCATCACCTGGACCGCGATCATCGCGAGCGATTCGCACTGGGTCGGATTGACTTTCCCTGGCATGATCGACGAGCCCGGTTCGTTCTCGGGAATCACCAACTCAGCGAAGCCGGCCCGGGGGCCGCAGGACATGAGTCGGATGTCGTTGGCGATCTTGTAGAGCGAAACGGCCAGCGTGCGGAACGTTCCAGAAAGCTGTACCAGCGCGTCGTGAGCGCCTTGCACTGTGAACTTGTTGGGCGCAGTGACGAAGGGCAGATCGGTGAGCCTGGCAATTTCGGCTGCGACTGCTTCGGCGAATCCAGGCGCCGAGTTGATGCCCGTGCCCACCGCCGTGCCGCCGAGGGCAAGACGGTAGACGCCTTTCAGCGCATCTTCGATCCGATCGAGATCGTCCGCGAGCATCCCCTCGTAGCCCGACCACTCTTGTCCAAGCGTGAGGGGCGTCGCGTCCTGCATGTGCGTGCGGCCGATTTTGACGATGTCTTTCCATTGCTCGACTTTCGCAGCGATTGCTTCGCGTAGCGCCTTGACCGCCGGGAGCAGTCGCTGCTTCACGTTGACCGCCGCCGCGATGTTCATCGCGGAGGGGAACGAATCGTTGGACGACTGGGCCATGTTGACGTGATCGTTGGGGTGAACCGGCTTCTTGCTGCCGAGGGGCGTGCCCGCGAGTTGGCAGCAGCGGTTGGAGATCACCTCGTTCACGTTCATGTTGAATTGCGTCCCGCTGCCCGTCATCCATACGTGCAGGGGAAACATGTCCTGATGCTGACCGGCGAGGATTTCGTCGCAGACGGTGACGATCAATTTGTGGCGCTGGTCGTCGAGCCGCTTGCCGACATGGTTGGCATTGGCGGCGGCTTTCTTCAACGTCGCATAGGCAGCGACCATTTCGCGCGGAATCAAATCACTGCCGATACTGAAGTGCTCCAGCGATCGCTGGGTTTGAGCGCCCCAGAGTTTGTCGGCTGCGACGTTGACTGGACCGAGGCTGTCGTCTTCAACGCGCCTGGCGGTCGTCATAGGTCCGTTCACTCCGAGGTGACTTTCCTTTTCGAGTGCCTCTGTATTCACTGGTCTCATGGCTGCTCCTTAGTCGTTTGCGCTGGGTGCATCGGGATCGATCCGCCGAACCGTTCGGCCTGGGCGGTACTTCGTCCTTAGGAACGGCTTGGTCTCGACCGGGGCATCCATGCCCCAGCCGCTTTGAGCGTGTCCCAGATCCGATCCCGCGCAGACGGGCAGCGTGAGCACGGCGAGGATCGCGATCATCGCAATGACCACCAAGTCCAGACACGTTGAACCATTGGGGTCCCGCATTGGTCCGACTCCTCAAGGTATTCCTCCTAGTTGGTCCCTTTGCCGTTCCTGTCGCTTGATCGCCTGATTGGTTCCCCCAACTGATCAACCTGCTGCTGACCCTCTACACTCACCAGAATCACATCCAGTTTCGACTGGTGAAGGCGACGTGCGAAACGCACCACAAAGTCTTCCCATGCATCTCTCAGTGGCGGACTCCATCTTGGATGACCTTTGGTTTCTTTGAAGCTTCGCAGTTGCGCAAGAACGATCTGCTCAGGCGAGGTTAACGCTTCCGCACATGGTGGGGATGTTGTTTGTTCCATTGACGCCGTGTCCGTCTTGCGTCCTAAGCGCGTGGCCATGGCGAAACTCCTTCGAATTACAACCTGCCGACATGGCGCCGCCATCGACGTACGGCCGCATCAAAGAGGAAATAACGCCAAACTCTTTGTTTGAGAGCCACGCGTTACGCCCCCTTTAATCATGCTCACCAGCCACAAGCAAGCGCCGGCCCGAACGGCGAAGCGTCACGGCATTGACGGCAACGATGATCGACGACGCGGACATCAGCAGGGCGGAAACCTCGGGACGGAGCGACCAGCCCAATGCCGGGTACAAAACCCCCGCCGCGACGGGTATCGCCAGCAGGTTGTAGACGCTCGCCCACACAAGATTCTGTTTCATCTTCCGTACGGTGGCCTTTGACAGTATGATGGCGTTGGGGACGTCAAGGGGATCGGATTTCATCAAGACGATCTTTGCCGCCTCGATCGCCACGTCTGTACCGGCGCCAATGGCGATGCCGATGTCGGCCTGGGCCAGAGCGGGTGCGTCGTTCACGCCGTCGCCCACCATCGCCACGAATTTCTTGTCGCGCTGAAGCGTCTGGACATGCTCGGCCTTGTCCTGGGGAAGCACGTCAGCGAAAACGCGAT
>Ga0210396_10006781_pt1 | contig 10947 bp, 9 predicted proteins | sample IncBWH17OmetaG_FD_155466 | JGI IMG/M metagenome (GOLD analysis project Ga0210396, IMG submission 155466) | Forest soil microbial communities from Barre Woods Harvard Forest LTER site, Petersham, Massachusetts, United States - Inc-BW-H-17-O ... | reverse complement strand
GAGAATGTGACGGAGATCCGCGACACGACTTTCGGCATGGCCCGCACCGCCGTCGCCTGCACCGAGTGCGACGCCCACCTCGGCCATGTCTTCGACGATGGGCCTGAGCCCACCCATCTTCGCTACTGCATGAATTCCGCGTCGCTACGTTTCGTGAAGCAGGGCTAAGCGCGCCAGGCTAGAGTCGAGTCATGAATTCCGCCAGCTTCTTGAGCAACTCGATCTACCCCTTCTTTCGGGTTTGAACTGTCTGCCGCTTGTGGGCCTTCTCGCTAGGATCGGAGGGCGCCTCGAAGCCGATGCGGGTGCGGCTGGGCTCGGCGGGGTTCATCAGTTCGCGAATGGCCTCCACCAATTCCTGGATATCGGAGTCGTGAGCCTCCAACCGGTGTTCCAGTTCCGCCAGCTTGGTCAGGATGTGGCGGTTCCCGGCGATGGCGCGGCGCATGCGCACGAAAGCAAGAACGACGAACACGCTCATTTCAATCGCGCGTTCGGAGTTCACCACTGTCGCCGCCATGATGGCGCCGTGTTCGGTAAAGGCGTAGGGACGATAGCGCGCACCGCCGTGGCCTGCACTTGAGATCACATTTTGTGATCTCAAGATTTCCCATTCGTGCGGGGAGAGCTGAAAGCGAAAGGCGAGAGGAAACCGTTTCGCATTCCGCTTGACCTGCTGATTCAAATGCCGGACTTGCACGCCATAGAGTTCGGCGAGGTCGGCATCGAGAATGACTCTCTGCCCACGGAGAACGAAGATTTTCGAATCCACTTTTCTCGCCACTACGATCGCTGTTTTGGCCATATGCAGAGCTCGTCCTTAAACTCGAGATCACAAATTGTGATCTCAAGTTTTCGAGGGGCTTAGCAGCAGAATAGCAGCCGGCGGCGGGTTCGCGCACCGCGAAAGTTCATTTCGCGCGCGACCGATGCCGACTTAAGGAAGGGCGCTAAACCTGGTCAGGCCCCGGCTCCGGTAACAAAGTAGCTCTCGTCGGGCTTGATTTTATCTTTTTCTGGAGCGACGCCGGCGGTAACGTCCTGCACGAACTCGCGCCGGCGTTCGGACGAGCCCTTGCGCTCGACCGCGCGTACGCGGCGTGTAGGCATGTTGCTGGGCTCAAGGCTGACGATGCGGCCGTCGCGCACTTGAACCTGCGAGCGGAACCAGTCGGTGCGAAACATGCGGCCCGCGGCATAGAACGTCATCGACGCTGCGATCGGGCCCTCGAATTCGTGTCCGGTGCAGGCCAGAATGCGGCGCCCCATTTCCTGTGTCCAGGTCATGCCGCCGACCAGAGGATCGTTCAAGCGGCAGCGCTCGAAGGGCATGGCGTGAGAAATCTTGCGCAATTGCAGAAGCTGCAACAGGACCGACGTTTTCGCCAGATTGGTGACGATGACCTTCGCCTCGGTTCCGGAGATGCGCTCCATTTTGATGTGCAGGTCGGGCGACCACTCGCGCTCGAATTCTTCGCGGGCCAGGGCCAGGCCTTTGTCGGTGGCTTCAACGTAGCGCAGGGTAGCGCGGGCCAGAACCACACTGAAAAGGGTAGTAACGATGGTGGCAATGACCGGGATGTAACTGATCAGCGTGGAAAATGAGATGGCGAACGGGTTGGCCAGCTGCATGTGCATAGGCGCGCATTGCTCCTGCGGACTTAGTCTCGATACGAGCCGGGGATTCGAATGAGTCTAGCGAGGGATGGGCAGCGGCTCCAGATGCGCATGGTGCGAGGCGCGTAACCCGCTTAGGGCAGCGACTTTCGTAACCGGACGATTTGGTCGAGCCTACCGAAATTGCGATCGCACACTGTCGCGGCGCAGCACCATGCACCACCAAACACTTAGAGGCAGAAGAATAACGAGCGAACCGCCGCAGACCAGAAGCGGCATTAGAAAGACAGTGTTGTGAGTGCTAAAAGCAGCTGCCCAAAGAAGAAGCAGCATTCCAGAGAAGACGATGACAGTGACTGTCGAAAGAAGAATCGCAGCTTTCCTCGCTGCCTCGAATAAGCGCAAGAGACCGATAGCTGCGAGGATACCGATCAATCCGAAAGCAGTTTGAATCGCAATGACCGGCAGCAGGAAGATGCGCAGATCCGCGTTCAAAAACATGGAGTATATGCCCCCCGCCGGGATCAGGACGGACACAATGATAAGAACCGCGGCGATTGCGATAACAGAAGCTGGCGGTCTCAAGATGACTTCTCGCCTCAGGCTGTCACTCCAGCACGCTGTCGTCCAACTTCTTCTTGCCCCAGTCGGCGGCGGCCTGCACGAAAGCCAGCACGATGGGATGCGGTTTCTTCTCGGTGGACGAAAGCTGCGGCTGGAACAGAGTAGCCAGGAAAAAGCGGTGGGTGGGCGATTCGATAGCGCGAATTTCGCCCTCGGCGCCACGTGCTACCACCGGAAACCCAGCTTCCATGGCGGCCCACTCGAATTCAGGATTGATTTCGAAGTTGCAGAAAAATTCCTCGGTCGCCGTCTCCTGGTCTTTGCCATAGAACGACTGCAGGTAAGAGCCTGGTCGCAGTCGAATTTCCGGGACGCGGCCAGATAGTTTGGGAGCGTCGCCCTTGCGATCGGGCACAGCGCAAGCCACGGGATAAATCACGATGTTCTTGGAGCCGGAATTGTTTTCGGCGCTGTCAGCGTCTTTGACGCTTAGGACATTGCGCAGGAATTCAATGAAAGCATATTGGAATCCGCCGCAGGTGCCGAGGAAAGGCCAATCGCGGCGGCGCGCGAACTCAATGCCTTTGAGCATGCCGTCGAAACTCTTATACGGGCTGCCGGGCGAGGCCCACAAGCCGTCGAAACTCTCCAGCTTCTTTTCGGCTCCTGCGTCCATGAGCGAAGTCGTCGGAATCCACTCGGATTCGACCTTTAGTTTGAGCTTGCGGGCGGCATGCTGCAGGGCGTCGTTGGTGGCGTGGTGTGAGCGGAAATCAGCGTTGAAGTCGCCCAGGATTCCGATGCGGACGGCGTCGTCGCTCACGGCTTGATTGTACTAGAGGGCAAGCGTCGGGCTGGTAGCCGAGCTTGCCTGCGGGGTTTAGCAGGGTGGTGCGGGCTAGAACAGATTCTTAATGCCGAGAAAGAAATAAAGGCTAAGCAGTGCGAGCGCGGGGCCGCCCCAGATCATAAGTGTGCATTTCCATCCCAGAGAGCGGGCGACTTCCTGCTGGCTGCGCCACGAAATGAGGAAAGTTTTGTTGTTGATGCCCTTCATCAGCGCCACCGGCGGGTGTGGGTCGAAGCCGTTCGCTAGTGATGAGGAAGGTGACGACGAGACTGACGACGAGACTGACGACGAACTGATGTTCGAGGGGGAGCCGGTACCAACTACGGCAGAAGACGATGCGCCCGGGTCCGTAAGCACCTGCGTTCCGCCCGGTGTCGCTGCGCTGGTGGCGGAAACTCCCGCCGCCGCCCAGGTTCGCGGACTCGCGATGCCGGCTTTCAGCAAGGCGGCAGCAATCTTTTGTTGCTGGTTCATCTCTGAAATCTTCGCCGGCCCCGATTCCGGAGTGAGACGGATCACTTCAACGCGAGAATTGCTTGTGGGGCTGGTACGAAAATCTTCCGCGCCACTGCGCAGAGAAAACGAACGCGAATTGAACGACAGTGAGAATCCCGCGGCTGAGATTGATCTGCTGGCATCATCGTCCTGAATGGGCTGCGGTCCCACTTCCAGCCTCGGATTTTCACCCAGCGTACCCAGAATAAATAACGAATTCTTGGGCTTGATGCAGCATTCCTCGACCTTGATTTTGTTGCTCGTAGCCACTCCGTGGCGTGCCAGGAAGCTGTGCACATTCGGGGGAGCGGGCTGTTTCGTGGTGAAAAACGAATCGCAGAATTCCTGTTCGAAATCGCGGTGCAGATCGAGATCGGCGCCGCGCGGGTCGATCAGCAGGCGTCCAGTATTGTCGTCCACAAAGAAGGGCACATGCATGCTCTCGCTTGCGACCTTGACCCACTGTTTATTCTTGCCATGCTGTTTCCATTCCCAGACCTGCGTTCGGTAGTAGTAGCACGGCCGCGCTGTGATGGGGGCGATCATGGTGTAAGGCCCGACCGCTTGTCCGCTGACTTCCACCATTCCCATGGCAGCGCTGCGAATCTTCGAGAACGGAGTGTCGAGAATCAGGCGCCGGCGCTGCAGCAGGCGGAATCCGTAAATGAAAAGCCCAATGCCGGCGCAGAATCCAACAACACACCAGAGCAGAAGCCCGTTAGGGCTTGGCGAGCGGCGAATCAAAACTATCAAAGTAGAAAGGATCACCAGTCGAGTCCGCGGGCAGGCTGGCACACACCTCCCAGTGGTCAGGCTAGCGAAACGCGATTTCAGACGCAGCTTACGTTGGTAATAGCGGAAATGCGAACTGAACTGAGCACCCGAGAACGGGAGACTGAGGACCGAGGACGAGAAACTGAAGAACTGCTCTCCCTACCCGCCCGCCTTCAACTCCGTCAGCACTTGTTTGGCGATTTCTTTCAGCGTTTCAAAAACGCCGACGCCCTGGAAGGCGACTGCTTCGACGATGGCTTCATTTTTCTTGCGCAGTTCGGTGGCCAGCAGATCGACGGGAAGAATGTTGGGCAGGTCGCGCTTGTTCAACTGCAGCACGTAGGGAATTTTATTGAAGTCGTAGCCGTGTTCTTTCAGGTTCGACATCAGGTTCTCGAGCGCCTCGACGTTGGCGTCCATGCGCTGTTCCTGCGAGTCGGCCACGAAGACGATGCCGTCAACGCCCCGCAGAATCAGCTTGCGGCTGGCATCATAAAAGACCTGTCCGGGCACGGTATAGAGGTGGATTCGCGTTTTGAAGCCCCGCACCGAACCGAGGTCGAGCGGCAAAAAATCGAAGAACAGAGTACGCTCGGTTTCGGTGGCAAGCGAGATCATCTTGCCTTTTTGCTGGTCCGCAGTTTTCTGGTAGATCACCTGCAGGTTCGTGGTTTTGCCGCCGAGTCCGGCGCCGTAGTACACGATCTTGCAATTGATCTCACGCGCTGCGAAGTTGATGAAACTCAAGGCTTTCCTCAGATGCGGTGAACCCTTGCGGGCGGCCGCACACACTTTGGTCCTAATGGAGGCTCGCGGTCTTTATATCATACGGAAGGCGCTGGCCGCAGGTTACTCACGTGACCCCCGCCTACCGGGAGGTGCCACTCCGCAGGTGAGCGGAGCAGTAAAAGGGGCTAACGGGCGGTCGGGACCGCGAAATATCCATCTTTGGCGGCGACTTTCAGCCCTCTCTTGTCCACCAGCACTTCGATGCTGCGATAGGCCGAACTACCCGTTGTGGCTTGGGCGTTATATCCCAGCGTGTACTGGTTCCTCGCCTCGGAAGTGATTTCCGCATAGGCGTTTTCAATCGCGTTGCGGGAGAGTTCAGCCAGCGGCTCTGCGCCGCAGGTCGCCTTCACGTATCTCGTAAGCAGGTTGTCGCGGCCCTGGTCTGGCAGGTGGAATCTTTCGATTTGCTTGAAGATGGGTAAAGCGCCGCTGTCAACCAGCACTGCTCTCACCTGAATATTTCGCGTCTGAAGCAGGTGCAGTACGCCCTTGTAGCTGGCTTTGCTCCCCATTTCCCGGCCATCGCTGATGACGAAGATTACTTTCCGGCGGTCCGGCGGGCGCCTGCTCAAGTCCACCGCCGCCTGCAGGATGGCGTCATTCAAAACGTGATATTCGCGGGCCGGCGTATAGACCGGCGCAATGATCGGTCCCCCGGCTGGCGCTCCATTCACAGTGGGCCCTCCCGGCCCTAACGGGCCACCTAACACCGGCGGACCATTCTCGCGCCCGCGAACCTCTTTCATTTCCTGCAGTGCTGCTGTCAATCTCTCAGGCCGGGTTACGAAATCAGTAGCTTGGCTCACCGTGCTGCTGTAGGTATAAAGCGCAACCTCATCGTAGGGGCTGAAGGCTCCGGCTAGAGCTGAGTAAGTTTGGTTTACCTTCTGCAAGGCCACGTCGGCCATGCCGGTGTCGAGAACAATCGCAACCGAGAGCTGAAAGGGATCGCTGGTGAAGTAAGTCAGGGTCTGCTTCTTGCCGTTTTCCATCACCGTGAAATCTTTGGGAAGCAGGCCATCGACGCGGCGTCCGTCGGGGGTTTTAACCATCACAGGAATCTGTACGACGTTGACCGAGGTCGTGATCGTATAGAGACCTTCATTGGAAATCTGATTTCTGGGCGGCCTGCCCGAGGGAATCGTCTCCACCGGAGGCATGGGCGGAGGAGCAGTCTTGTCCTGATCTTGCGGATTTTGACCCGCCTGCTGCGGGGCGTCGCCGGGAAAGGGAATTGGATCATTCTTGCGCGGGCCGGGCTCCGGGGTCGGCAGGGCCGGCCTGGGAGCAGGCGGCTGGACAGTCGAGGGAGCATCCGGGATATCCTGCGTCGGTTGGGAAGTTGTGGGCGCCGTTTGCGGCTGCGTCTGACCGCCGCTGGCCTGCGCTTGCAGTGCCGGGGGCATCAACGTCATCGCCATCGACAGAGTTATCAGCGAGCTCCCTAAAAGCCTTTGCCATGTGTTATATGTCTTCACCGGCGCCATCGCTTCCCTCGTCTGAGAAAAAACCACTTTCCACCCTGTAAGATGCCCAACCAGCCCTATTTGGTGCATCTAACGCTACAGGATTAGACTAACACTACCAAGAAAATCGTGAGAGTGTCCCGAATGCCCAAGTTTCTCTTTCCTCAGCGCCGCATCCTGGCCGTAGTAGTCCTGACTATGGTGTCCATGGCGGCGTCGTTCGCTGGGGCGCAACAACCAGCGGGCCAGCAGCCGAGCTCGCCGACTCCGGCCAATCAACCGGCGACCGGCCAGCAACCTGCTTCTCAGCAGCAAAAGCCTGGAGATCAGAAACCGCAGGACCAGACCTCCGAAGACTCTCAGCAGCCCACCGAAACCTTGAAGGTGAACGTCAGCATCGTGCAGCTTTTCTTCAACGTCAAAGACAAGCACGGCACGCTCATGCCCAACCTGACGAAAGATGATTTTGAACTCTCTGAGGATGGCAAGCAGCAGACGGTGAAGTATTTCACGCCGGAGACGAACCTGCCGCTCACGCTCGGCATGTTGATCGACTCAAGCGGCAGTCAGTTGCGAGTCCTCGACATGGAGAAAGAAGTGGGCGGGGCGTTTCTGAAGCAGATCCTGACCGACAAAGACGAGGCGTTCGTCATCGACTTCAACGTTGATGCCAGCCTGTTGCAGGACTTCACCCGCGACGTTCATAGCCTGCAGAAGGCCCTTAATTCAGTGAAGATCAATACCGGAGTCACGATGCCGACACTGCCCGGGGCCGGTGGCGGGCCAGTGCCCACTGCACAGCAGGCCGGCACGGTGTTGTTCGACGCAGTTTATCTCTCTGCCCATGACATGCTGGCGAAAGAAGTTGGGCGCAAGGCGATGATTCTCCTCACCGACGGCGAAGATGAAGGCAGCCGGTTGAAGATCAAAGATGCGATTGAAGCCGCACAGAAAGCGGATGCCATCGTTTATGTTCTGCTGTGCGCCGACCGTGGGTTCTATGGCGGCATGACGGGCGGCTATTCCGGCGAATACGATATGCGCAAATTGACCGAGGCCACCGGAGGCCGCGTCATCAACGTGGGCAACAAGTTCGACAAACTCCGCGACGCGTTCGATCAGATCGCGGCCGAACTGCGCAGCCAGTACAACATCGGCTTCACCTCGACCAACACGAAACTCGACGGAACCTACCGCAAGGTCGAGATCAAGAACAAACAGGGCTACAAGATTCAGGCCCGGGCCGGGTATTACGCCGGACGCAAAGAAGATTAGCTCGTGTGGAGCGGGCACTCTTGCCCGCTCCTGTTGACGTTGCCGTTGTTCGCGATTTTTCCTGCATTCAAGCAAGATCAAGCTCAAAGGCAGCTGGCAAGAGTGCCCGCTCCACTCGAACCCGCTTCGCACGAATACTGATACACTCCCTTGCGGAGGGTCCCATGCCCCGTTTCTCCCGGCGTTCATTTCTGCACCTGTCGGCTGCTGCATCCGCGGCGACTGCCTTCCGAGGGATGACCGAACCCATGCTGGCGGCCGCGGCCCGTCGTCGTCCGCACGCAAAAGACGCGATTCTGATCGACTCCAACGAGAATCCTCTTGGTCCCTGCCAGGCTGCGCGCGACGCCGTCGCCGCGATCATCCCTCAGGGCGGGCGCTACTCCGATAATCTGACCGACGACCTCGTCGGCATTTGTGCTCAGCAGGAGGGCCTGAAACCCGACTGGATATACTGCACCGCCGGGTCCACGCCGCCGCTGATGTTGACTGTGCTGGCGTTCACCTCACCGCAGAAGAGTTACGTCACCGCCGATCCGTGTTTCGAGACCGGCATGATGATGGCCTCGCTTGCCGGAGCGCGGGTGGTCAAAGTTCCGCTCACCAAGACCTACGCGCACGACGTGAAGGCGATGCTGGCGGCCGGTCCCGACGGCGGCATTTTCTACATGTGCAATCCGAACAACCCCACCGGCACCCTGACGCCGCATGCGGACATTGAATATCTGGTCGCCAACAAGCCCAAGGATTCGATCGTTCTGGTGGACGAGGCCTATATTCATCTGACCGATGCCGCGCCCACCGCGCTCGACCTGGTCAAGGACGGCAAAGACGTCATCGTGCTGCGCACGTTCTCCAAGGTCTATGGTTTGGCCGGTATGCGCTGCGGATTTGTGATTGCGCGCCCCGACCTGCTCGAAAAAGTCATCGCTCGCGGCCAGAATTTTATGCCCATCACTGCGGTCGTCGCCGCGACTGCCAGCCTGAACGATCCCACCGTGGTTGCCGAACGGCGGCGCATCAACGCCACGATCCGCCAACAAACCTTTCAGTGGCTCGATCGCAACGGTTACACTTACATTCCTTCTGAGGCCAACCATTTCATGCTCGACACCAAGCGGCCAGGGAAGGACGTAAGAGATGCCATGGCGAAGGAAAATGTGATGATTGGCCGAACCTGGCCCATCATGCCGACCTGGGTTCGGATTACCGTCGGCACCCAGGAGGAAATGGAAAAGTTCCAGGCGGCGTTTCAGAAGGTAATGAAAAGCTGAGAGGAAGAATTCCTGCTACTGGCTCGCAGACGAACCAGCCGCCCCGAAAGTTTCTGGCGGATCAAAATAGGATTGATGCCAGAGAGCGGAGTCCGACAACTTGCCCGCTTTCCACTCCTCCAGCGTGCTGAGCGTAGTCGCGATCATGCCCCCGTCGGCGGAGTCGAAAATCAGCACGATCCCCGCCAGTCCCTTGGTGTTCTTCTCGAGCTCAGCGTAGTTTTTGTCGAGCAGGGATTTTGCGAATTCCAATTTGAGTTTTCCATCCCCGCTCGCCGCTGACTCGTTGGTCTTCTGCACTGAAATAATCTTTACGGTTTTGTTGCGAAGGGGTTCCCAGTCGCCGGGGAACGCGGCTGTCTCTTCGCGGCTGACCCGGAAGAGTTCATCGAGAGTCGGGACCGGAGCGGTGCCTTGAGCGCTGACTTCAGGAATTCCTTCCGGCATTTCCAGACCCGTGCGCCAGATCCATCCCCTGGACAAACCGGAAATTTGCACGTGTACCCAGTCCGCGGTGTAGTCGAGCATCTTGAACTCGTCGTGAGCGCTGGCCATGAATAAGGTTTTCGCAGTCAGACTCGGAGTTGCCACCACCGCCGTACCCGACTTCTTCACGGCTACCAGGTCCTTGGGATGAGTTTGATTCTTGAGAACCTCTTCCAGGCTATCCGCCTCTGCTTTCAGTTCGCGCTGATTGGGGTCTGACGGGGGAATATGTGCGGCGTCAGACGCGCCGGAGCGCTCGGCTGCCAGGCCGTGTTCCAGCGACGAAGAAAATGTTCCTGTCTCCGGCAATCGGGGAGCCGGTGCCGCCGGAGTTGAGTCCGCGGGCTGGGCTGATGCGATTGTCGGGGCTGGAGCAGCTGGCCGTGCGGAGGGCGAGGGTGATGTTGCCGGGGACGGCCGCGCAGGAGATGAAGATGCAATGGACGGCGAGGCGGGCGCTGATGATACAGGCGTGGACGATACAGGCGGCACAGACGCGGCCGATGTTGCGGGAGGTTGCGGCTGAGGCTGTGGATTCGAGTTGCTCTCCACCGGAACAGGTGCAGCTGCCGGTCTCTTCGCCAGCTCCGCGCCGAGTTCATCGAGCAGATCCGCCTCAAGACGCCCGTTCGAAGTCAACAACTGATATCCCGAGCGGGAAGGAATCGGATCGGAATACCACGCTGTCACTTTGGTGCTGACATGGACGACCGCTCCTCCCGAAGCCGTAGCCGTCACCAGGATGGTCGATTGGAAATAACCGCGCTGGTAGCGATCGAGAGATCGGTCGCCGGTGACGGCAAAACCGTCCAGTACAGGAAGCCGGCCCGCGATCGAAGACTGCATCTCTTTCAGAGTTTTTTCAACGGTCGTTTTCGACTCGGCGAAAGTGCGTTCGTAGCCGGCGCCCTGGGCGCTACCGCGTCCGGCGAGCAGGGCCACGGACATCAATGTCACGGCCATTATTTCCCATAGCGTGTGCCGTACTGACCGGCGCGACGCATACCGTCGGTCTGGATATTGGCGCCTCTGGTTCATGGCAGTGGCTCCAGGTCGTCGCGGTAGATCCAGCCATGCTGCCCCTCCCGGGTTTCCACGCCATACCAGTAGGGAGTCGAAATCAGGATCAGAACCTCCGTGCCGGTCGGCAGCGGGCTTAGAACACTCGCCGTGTGAAACGGAGCCGACTTGAGCGGAGCCCCCGGCGCTTTTACCAGTCGCTCCACTTGGTGGCGCAAATCCTGAATATGCTGCTCCAGAGTCTGATCCGGGGAAGCCTGATCCGGAGACAATTCTGCGGGGTTTCGCGCGGCTGGGCTAGCGTCACTTGGGACCGAGGCATTCGCCGCCACGG
>Ga0210396_10006776_pt1 | contig 10949 bp, 2 predicted proteins | sample IncBWH17OmetaG_FD_155466 | JGI IMG/M metagenome (GOLD analysis project Ga0210396, IMG submission 155466) | Forest soil microbial communities from Barre Woods Harvard Forest LTER site, Petersham, Massachusetts, United States - Inc-BW-H-17-O ... | reverse complement strand
CGCGCTCGCGCGCGAGCTCTCCAAGAACATCACGCCCGAGGAAGCGATCGCGAACGTCAAACGCCGTTTCGGCGAACCGCGGGACCTGGCGCGTCGACTCTGGGTGGACGCGATGAAGGATACGATCATGTCGAAGCGACTCACGCTGGCCGCGATGGCATTGATGACGGTGATGTGTCTGTCGTCCGGCTGGATCGCGTGGAGCGCCCATCGCGCCAGTCAGGAAACGGCCGAATCAATCACTCGCGCCAACGGCGCACTCATCGCACAACTGTCGGCGCTTCTGGCGGTCCGGCCCGCGCCGGCTGCCAGTGCCGGTCCCGAGCGGGCCGACGTGCATTTCCATTTGATCTGCGACGACGCCCAGAAGTCGCCGGCCAAAGGCTTCAGCGGCAAGCTCTACCTGTCTGGAGCGGGCTCGTCGCTCAATCCCTTGCTGCGGACCTCCGACGAACAGGGAAACCTGGATTTCGGAATGCTGCCCGCCGGCTCGTACATTCTTCGCGTGACGGCGCCGTGGAACGAGTTCGCATTCGTCCCCGTCGAAGTTTCGCCCGCCTTTCCGATTACGTCTCCCATCATCTGCCCGGCCCGGGACTGGCAGCCGGCCGACGTCCAGTTCGACTTCGAGGGACTACCGTCCCTCAAGGACCGGGACGCGCTGATCGTGTTGCACATTAACGCAGTGCAAGGTCGCATGGTGGGAGCCAGTTATTCCTGGATGCACGACGCCGAAACCCACGGCCATACCGCGTACGACGTGGTGTTGGACCCGAACGGTCACCTCCTCTATTTCTCGGAGTGGACTAGCCAGAACAGAATGTCGCAGGGCGTCGGCCGCATGATGCCTCCCCGCTGGGGCGGCTCGTGGCTCGGCAATGCGCCCGGAGTTCAATTGCAGGCCACGGATCAGTTCTCTTGGCTGGCGGCCGCGCTCAATCAGAAGCCGCAACCGGGCTTTTCCGACAGGCGTTACGAGATCAGCTCAATTACCGTCCTGCTCGCGCCGGACATTCGCTCGAGGGCCGGAGAAACCCCCGACCCGAGCCACCTCCCTTTCACGCTGCACACGCAGCGCGGTTACACGCCGATTGCCGAGACGATGATCTCCCTCGGAAATTCGGAGGCGCCGCCGTTGCAGCCAGTTCACGGACAGAAGAACGTTTGGAGAATTCACCTCTCCCGAAACTTTTCGGCTGAGGTCGATCGCCTGCTGATGTCGTCGGCCAGTCGTCTACCAGACGCGAAAGACGCCGCCGCGGCAAAGGCGGAATCCACAACGGGGGCCGATTTGCTCAAGACGCTCGGCATTGCCACCGCCACCCCCGATCACACGGCCGACGGGCTCACCGGGTTAAAGCTCGGCGCGATCGCGGACAAGCTGCCGGCCAAGTACGCCGGCTTTCAGGAGGGCGACCTGCTGCTGGGCGTGAACGGTTGGAACGTGAACAACGATCGCGAGCTGGGCGTGGCGGCGCGGGGATATCCGTTGTCCGCCGACAAGGCCCGCGCGGCGGCCGCTGCAACGTCGAGCGAGGAGAGTCTGAACGGCGAAGGGATTTCGCCGCTATCGCTCGTCGCGCTCGTTCGTCGGGGTACGGAGATGATGCTCTATGAAGTGAAGCCTCCCGGCTCGCCGGCTCCCAAGGAGAAGAAAATGATACCGGTCAAACCGGCCGAAAGCATCGTCGTCCCAGGAGGCTTCCGCAATCGTCGACGGTTGGGGAGCCCGTGATTTGTGTGGCTCAAGGTCCGAGCCGGATCGAAATTGACAGCCCGGCCCCGCAAAGTCGACAATGGCCCGCGTTGCTGATCACTCACGCGCGGCGAGCGGATCGATGTGGAACGTCTGGGGAGGTCGGGCCCGACTTTGCGATGGACTGACGCGGCGCGAAGTGCTCCGCATCGGCGGCCTCAGCGCATTCGGGTTATCGCTGCCTCATTTGTTGCGCGGCCAGGCGCAGGCTGCGGCGAGCAGCCGTCCCCTCCCCGTGACCAGCCGGGCGCGGGCCAAGAGTTGCATCGTTCTGTTCCTGATGGGCGGTCCGCCGCAGCATTCACTGTGGGACCCCAAGCCGGATGCCCCGGCAGAAATCCGCGGCGAGTTTGCCCCCATCACAACCAGCGTGCCCGGTCTGCATTTGGGCGAGCTGTTGCCGCAGACCGCGCGGCAGGCCCAGCACATCTGTGTTTTGCGGGCCGTGTCGAGCGGCGACAACGCTCATTCCTCCAGCGGCTACTACATGCTCACCGGCCGGCCGCACACGCCGACCAATTTCGAGAATGCCAATCCCGGCGCGCCGAACGATTTTCCGAGCCTGGGCGGCGTCGTGCGGGCGATGAATCCGACGCACGGCGCAGTGCCGCCCGCAGTCACCTTGCCGCATCACATCTTTAATACCAACGGCAGCGTCTGGCCCGGTCAGGATGCGGGCTTTCTGGGCCGGGCCGTCGACCCTTGGCTGGTCAACTGCCTGCCCAGCGCCGAGCCGTTCCGCATCGAAGGGCTGAGTCTGCCCCGCGAAATCCCCGCGCTGCGCATGTCACGTCGGCAATCGCTGCTCGCGCAATTCGATCAGCAACGCGCGGCCGTCCTGCGATCCGACCTGCTCACGGCCTTTGACGCCGACACGCGGCAAGCCTTCGATCTGCTCTCGTCCGGACGATCGGCTCAGGCCTTTCGGCTCGACGACGAACCGCCGAAGATTCGCGATCGCTACGGTCGGTCGCCCTTCGGCCAAAGCGTGCTCTTGTCGCGGCGGCTGGTCGAGGCGGGCGTGAAACTCGTGCAAGTGAACTGGTATCGCTCGGCCGACGAGCCGATGGCCAACCCCTGCTGGGACAGCCACACCGACGAAGCCCGGCGGCTGCGCACCGCCCTCGCGCCGGCCACCGATCAGGCTTACTCGGCACTGCTCGAAGACCTCGCTCAGCGCGGCCTGCTCGACGAAACGCTCGTCGTCTGCATGGCCGAGTTCGGTCGCAGCCCTCGGATCAACGCGGCGGCTGGTCGCGACCACTGGGGCTCGGTCTATTCGGTTGCCCTGGCCGGCGGCGGCGTCCGCGGCGGACAAGCCTACGGGGCCTCCGACGCCATCGGCGGACAGCCCCGCGAAGGCCGCGTCCGCCCTGAAGAACTGACGGCGACGGTCTTCGACTGCCTCGGCTACCGGCCGGAAACTCTCGTCCACGATTCGCTCGGCCGCCCCTTGCCAATCAGCACCGGCGAACCGATCGCCGCGATTTTTTGAGCGGCGACGGGTCGCCGAGATTCCAGCTATTGGCGACGCTCGCGGCCCACCCGCCGCAACCTTTCGTCATTTCATCACAGGTCATTTCATCACATGGAACAGCGGTGCCAGCATCGTGCCGAGCCAATCGAAGGCTCCGGGAAAGGCGTAGTTGATGGAGACGAAGACTGGAAGCAACAGCAAGACCACCGATTGCACAATGAAGGCCCAGTCGAATTGCACGTTGCCTGGAGTCGTGCCCGAAAACCGGCTCAAGAGTTCGCTGCGCTCGGTCCTCCAGACTAAGATTCCGGTCAAGACACCGAGCAAGATGGTCATGCCCACTGCGGTGGTCCCGAAAAACCCTTGAGGCTGAGCGCCGTAAGACGCGATCGCGAGCAGAAACAGTAGAGTTGCGCCGGCGACGCAATAGAACGAGCGCCAGGCGTGCCGGAGAAGGGGATTGCAAAAGTAAATGAGCTGAATCAGGACGAAATCATCGGCCAATGCCAAAGTGGGAATCCTGGGTTCCTTGGTGACAACGCCGATTTTTGACTCGGTGGTCCAGCGGCCAGTCTGCTTCGGGGCTCCGTCGGCGTCATTCTCCTCGACGACCGTCGTGTCCGTTTTCTCTGCGCTGAGTGTATTCTCTGATCCTTCGCCTCCGCCGATTGCAAAAGCACGATCGGGACTGCGGTTTTGCCATTCATCAATTAGATTTTTCTCCCAAAGAGTCTGAGCGACTACGTTGAGCGCATCACGGCACGGGCGCTTCGTCGGTCCGCTCAACTTGTCGCCGCTGAACTTTTTACCGGTCAACTCCTCTCCAAAAGCGCGGTTCCAGTTCGTTGCCTCAACCTTGCTCATGTTTGCGACGGCTGTGCCGATCGAATCTTTCCGCTCCTTCAAGGCGTTCAAATAAGTGATCGCGATTCGTCGATCGTCCGTCCGCAGGTAATGAATTCGAAACAGCACTCGCCCAAAATAGGGTGCCAGAGAATCTGGTAGTCGCTTGAACGAATCGAGGAACGGCAGCGTCGTAATGCGGTCAAAGAGCCGTTCCAGCTCCTTAAAATAGGTAACGATCGAGTACAACCAAAAAACCCAAACCCAGAAAAATAAACTGAGCCCAGTCCAATAGACCGCGGAATACCAATTGTCATACATCCAGGGCGCGATCTTCGTGACAAGCATGGCAGACCACAACACGATGATCCCCACGAGCATGCAGAGGGACCCCGAATGGTCTTTCCATAAGCGCGTCAACGGATGGCACAATAACTCACCCAATGCCTGACGCGAATTTTCGAATTGGGCTGTCACATGCTTGATCCAAGAATGACTCTCGCTGATGTCTTTGCTGAGGTTGGGCCACGGAGGCTCCGCAGAAAGGCCTTCCTCATCCAAGAGCATTCCTTGTTCTTGTTGATACGCAAAGAGGTAGAATGCGCCCGCCAACAATAAAAGCGCGCTCCACAGGGACACCCCATTGAGCGCATGGGCGCTGCGCTCATAGAAAAACACCAAACCGTGCCGCCGGGCATCAACATAAGTTCCAGCGAGACACGGCAGAAGTGCGACGATAACCGCCATGAGCGTCGCGATTCCGTTTTCCAGTCCGCCCGGGGCTGCCGCAGACGCCTCCCACGCCAAGAATCGGACAATTCCGGCTGTGACGACGCATCCTAAGACGAATAGTCCCAAGTCGACGACGAACAAGAAGTAGATCAACGTGCGCTGCTCGGCCGGTTCCGCGCGATGATTGGTAGAAATGACCAACCCGAGGAACTGCTCCAGGCAAAGCGCGCCGATGACAACAAAAAACGCGCCGACGGCGAGCAAGAGGTAGGTTGTCCGTCTTGAAAACCGCCCGCCGACGTCCTCCGAACAAAACAACCAGGCAACTCCCGCCAGCTCGAAAGACACAACGGCCGCGGGCACGAACCACCAGATGTCGCGGTCGATTCGCGGAAACTGATTCACTTCGTCGGAAATGCGAATTGCCAAGAGCCACGTCGCAAATGAAGTCACTGCCATCACGGCGACCGCTTGCAGAACAAACCACGTCGCCGCGGTAATGCGAGTTTTTATCGAATCAACGCTTCTTGGCAGCTCCAAATCATCGAATTGCTTCCAAAACGACTTTCTACGCGAGTGCCGGGTCACTTCGTAGAGGCCGAAAAACAACACAACGCAAAACAGCGTGCGGTCGAACGCGTTCAGATGGGTGCGAACCAACGGGCCCGAATCGATTCGTTCAGCATTGGGAAGGTTATCGTTTGCGCGCGGGTCGCCCGTCCCGACCAAATCGAGATTGGGCCATGTACTGAACGTGTAATTCAGCAGCTCTCTCAGATCTTGCTCTTTTCTGTCTTGCTCGCTCGTCGGCGGAGGACACTCGACTTGTGATTGCCGCGCGATTGCAAGATCGACGGTCGGATCCAAGTTGAATAACCGCTCGGCCGCGGATTCGATCGAGCAATGTTCGAGCGGCCAAAGTTCGTCGTTTCCTACGACGGAGAGCCAAATGCCAGGCTGGCGGACCGTGGGTGGAATGCGGCCCTGGTTGTCTTTCGAAAGTTTGTCCTTCTGGGGAGCCCAAATCGTCTCATAGCCGCGCAGCGCATGCCGAAGCGGGTTGCCCTCCGTCGGCGGCCCCGGCGCGCGGTTCGCGGAGTCAAAATTCATATCGAAGCATTCGTAATTTCGCAAAATGATCGCGGCGTTATACATGCCCTGGCAGTAGTCGGTCGGAAATTCGATATGCCTCCCTTCGGGCCGGCTGCGCTCTTCCGGGCCCAAGCGACCTTGCTGCGTGACGGCGTAGCTCGAGGCGATGATCGCGCCTTTCATGAATGACCGGCTCTCGGGATGCGTAAAGAGCAAGTCGGATTCGATAATCAGCAGCTGGACGTCGGGACAAGCCTTGCGGATATAACCCGCGAGAAAGATCCGATCGCGCGCATCGGTCGCCGTGATCCCCACATATCGGAAACGGGCGCGTGCGATCGTCGTCATGATCTGATTCAGCAGCAATTCGGCAGTCGTCGCGGTCATCCCGGGCGTGAACTCGGGAATCACATCACGCGCGGGCTGGGAATCTTCGAATGGAATTCTTAGCCGCAACCGCGAGGTTGATAGATTCGGGACGTCCTGCTGAGCGGTCTGCGCGGCGTCGCTGAAACTGCCGCGCACTCGGGAGATGTGAATCGGAAACGGTAAGTCGACAAGACTGTAGTCCGCCACTTTCGGCGGGTTTTCCGGTTTGACTTGTTTCAAAACGCCGAACCCGGTGTTGGACTCGGTCAGCCAGGCAATTTTCTGCTTCGAGTTGGTCCAATCACGATCATGGTCGCGCACGAAATCGATCAAACTCGATTTGAGCAAGTCCGCACGTACGAGCGTCGCGTGAAACTCGGCCTTTGCCGGTAAGCAGCGTTTCACGAACGCGCTCTTGTCAACATTCATCGCGCCGCCCGCAACGACTCGAAATGACCATGCTTTGTCGCGAAGCTTGTACTCGGAGATCGACAGCGCGAGAGAATCCGCGGAGCCTGAAAAATATGGGCCCAGCACCGAAACTTGCTGTGGCTGCTTGAAACTGAATAGATGCGGTGCCTGTGTTTGACGTTTGGGCAAGTCTTTAAGAATGATTTGTACGGCCGTCGAAAAAGCCTGCTTGTAGACCCCGGAGAGCGGGTTCTCTCCGACCAGCAGCATCAGGATCAGCTCCTTATTGCAGGGGTCGGTCCCGCGAAACAGCAGCGCCCCTGGGTGTTTGCCGTAGGTCCGCTCGCTGAGCTTCACCTTCAGTTTCGGGTCGACGGAGAGTCGGTCTTGATAGTCGAACCACGGAAGGCGATAGCGATCGAGCACAAAGCCCTCCGCCGACATCGCGAATTGCAGCGATTCGACCACCGCGTCGAAGTGATAGCTCACGGCCGATTCGATCGGATTCGGAACGTCCACGATCATCGTTTGGAGCTTCCAGGGGGCGTCCAACCTTGGTGGCGTGGAAGGCTTCTCTTTCGGCGGGCCGCGATCGTCGCCCGACAGTTTTTGAAGGGCCTGGCAGACGCAGCGCTCAAAAGCGCTCTGCTCTTCGGGCGGCAAATCGGGAAGTTTGTTCAGAAGGAACGACTCGACCACCTGCAGTGCCGGCTCCTGTTCGGTTTGCGACGACAGGGAGCCCTGAATGCCCTTACTGGCGGATTCACTAGAGGGCGACGGATTGACCACGGTCGGGCCGCCGCCACGCATGTTCGAGATCCCGAAGATCCCCAGCACGGCCACAACCATCGGCCACCAGGCCTGGCCCCCGCCTTTGTCGTTCACAATTTGGCCCTCAAAATCTCGCCGTCAGTGGGCCTCCTTGCACCGATCGATGATCGGCGTTCTCTCCGAGTCTTGAAACGATCGCGACGGCGAGCCGTGCCGTCACAACAAACGACGAGCCGCGCCGACCCGTGCCGGCTCTCCCGAGAAGCAGGGAGGGCCACCGGTGTGCGGCAAAATGATCGGCGCGCTTATCGACGTTTTTGGATCAGTCCGCGGGTCGAAGCGCACGATATCCGCTCGAAAGACGATTCTCGTCCCTTCGACTGGAAGGCAGGACAAAAGCCCGGAGATGGATCGGGGAAGGCTGATTCTCACACGGCTTCCACGGAATTGCAATAAAATTCCCTCTGACGTCTCATTGCGTTTTTGCGATTCTCGACGCAAGAAATTGCGGTCAGTTTCCCTTCGTCCTGAATGCCGGGGTTCGGAAGCGCGCAGTCAATTCATTGGGCGTGATTGACGCGGCTCGTGCCCTGTGGGAGGCTTTCCACGACGGACAGCGTTTCGCAGCAGGACGGCTGATGCGACGGACGCGCCGGTCTCCCTTGAAACACGAATCGTCGACATTGCAATGAGATTCCCTTTGCCAACGCGAGTTGATTCGGTCCCCGCGGTGCGATTGCGTCGCCTCTGTTTCTCCCTGCTTGCGATTCTTGCCCTTTTGCGAAGCGTCTCGCTGGGCGCCGACACCCCGCTCAACGGCCACGTCTTCACCCTCCCCGACGGCTTCGAGATTGAGCTGATCGCCGGGCCGCCGTTGGTCAATCGGCCGATTACCGGCGCGTTCGATGAACAAGGTCGGCTGTACGTTGCCGATTCGTCGGGATCGAACGATCCAGTCCAAAAGCAGCTGGCCGAGCGGCCGCATCGCATCTTGCGGCTCGATGATACCGACGGCGACGGAAGGTTCGATCGGCACACCGTGTTTGCCGACAAGATGATGTTCCCCGAGGGGACGATGTGGCTCGACGGTTCGCTCTACGTCTCCGCCGCCCCCACCATCTGGAAGCTCACCGACACCAACGGCGACGGCGTGGCCGACCGACGTGAGGAGTGGCTGACCCGCACCCTCACGGGCTGCGCGAACGATCTGCATGGTCCCTACCCGGGCCCGGACGGCTGGATCTATTGGTGTAAGGGGGCCTTCGCCCGCCAGACCTACCAGCTGCCGGGACACGAGCGGGTCGCGTCGGCGGCGGCACACATCTTTCGCGCGCGGCGTGACGGTTCGGGGCTTGAGCCGGTGATGACCGGAGGCATGGATAACCCGGTCGACGTCGTCTTCACGCCGGGCGGCGAGCGGATCTTCACGACGACGTTCCTGGTGCATCCGCAGGAGGGCCAGCGCGACGGGCTAATCCATGCCATCTACGGCGGCGTCTACGGGAAGGATCACCACGTCATTAACGGGCACCCGCGGACCGGCGACCTGATGCCGCCGCTGGTGCACCTCGGGCCCGCGGCCCCCTGCGGCCTTGTCCGTTACGAATCGACGGCATTCGGCAAGGATTACTGCGACAATCTCTTCGCCTGCTGCTTCAACATGCGGAAGATCACGCGGCACGTGCTGAAGCCGGACGGCGCTACGTTCCAGGCCGCGACCACGGACTTCCTCGTTTCCAACAATCTCGATTTTCACCCGACCGATATTTTGGAAGACGCCGACGGCAGCCTGATCGTGATCGACACCGGCGGCTGGTACAAACTCTGCTGCCCGACTTCACAACTTTGGAAACCAGACATCCTCGGGGGCATCTATCGTATCCGCCGCAAAGGCGCGCCGAAGATCGACGACCCGCGCGGCCTGAAGCTGGGTTGGAAAACGGCTTCGATCGAGTCGATCGCCAAACGCGCGAGCAGCTCGCAGCCGGTACTCGACCCGGAGGCCGATTCGCTCGAATCGCTGGCGAAACGGCTGGGCGATCCGCGGCCCGTGGTTCGTCACCGGGCGATTGAGGAGTTGGGGACGCGCGGCGCGCACGCCGTGCCAGTCCTCGCCGCCGCGCAGCACGAGCCGAGCATCGAAGCGCGCCGCAATGCGCTGTGGGCATTGGTGCGGATCGACGAGCCGGCTGCCCGCGCCGCGGTTCGTGCCGGGCTTTCCGATCCGGATGAAACGGTTCGCCAGGTCGCGACCCATTGTGTCAGCTTGCTCCGCGATGCCGCGGCCGTTCCTCAGCTCCTCGAATTGCTCAAACAGAACGATCCGCAGAATCAGCGAGTCGCCGCCGAAGCCCTCGGCCGGATTGGCGACAAGTCGGCGGTGAAGCCGCTCTTGGAAACGGCCGGAAAACTAATCCCGCCGATGTATGACCAGCCGGATGGCGGACTGGTTTTGTCATCCCTGGCCTGGCCGGAGGCACGCATCCTCGAACACTCACTGATTTATGCCCTGATCGAGATTGCCGATCCGACTGGGACTCGCGCGGGCCTTGCCAGCAACGATGCGTCCATCCAGCATGCCGCGCTCATTGCCCTCGATCAGATGCCGGGCGGTGGATCGGATCCCAAGGCGGTCTTTGCCTTGTTGACCTCTTCCCATCCGTGGTTGAAGCAGGCCGCGGCGTGGATCATCGGACGGCACCCCGAATGGGGTGATGCGTTGGCCGACAATCTGCATGAGCGGATGTCGAAAGCAGGAGACGGCTATTCTCAATGGGCCGAAATCGAGCCCTATCTCGCGCAATTCTCGGGAAGTGCTGCCGTGCAGGCGCTACTGGCCAAAGCGCTCGCTGATCCGCATCAGCCGCGCGCGGCCCGGCTCGCCGTACTCAACGCAATGCGCGCGGCGAGGCTCAAGCAGTTGCCGTCGGCTTGGGTCGATGCTCTGTTGCCGCTGCTCAAGCGAAACGACTTCTTCCTGGCTGGGGTTGTGGTCTCGATCTTCCGCGGAACGCCGCCCGCGAAGGATCGGTCAGCCGCGACGGGACAGGCACTGTTCGACCTGGCGAACTTGCCCAACGTGCCGAGCGACATCCGGCTCGATGCGCTAGCCGCCGTCCCCGGAGGATTGCCGCAGGTCGACACGTCCACGTTTGCGTTTCTCCGAGCGAACCTCAATCCTGAGCTGCCCGTCGTCACGCGAGCGGCCGCTGCCAGCGTCCTCTCGAGCGCTCGGCTGACTTCGTCGCAGCTGTCCGAGTTGACTGACTCGCTCAAAACGGTCGGGCCGCTCGAGATCGATCGCTTGCTCTCGGCCTACGAAAACTGTGCGGATGAGGCGATCGGGCTCAAGCTGATTGCCGCACTCAAGGCGTCGCCCACTCTGGGGGCGCTGCACGTCGACTCGGTGCAGCAGCGGATCAAGCACCAGCCGGCGTCGGTGCAAGCGCAGGCCGAGCAGCTCTATCGGCTGATCAACGTCGATATCGAGAAACAGCG
>Ga0210396_10006775_pt1 | contig 10950 bp, 8 predicted proteins | sample IncBWH17OmetaG_FD_155466 | JGI IMG/M metagenome (GOLD analysis project Ga0210396, IMG submission 155466) | Forest soil microbial communities from Barre Woods Harvard Forest LTER site, Petersham, Massachusetts, United States - Inc-BW-H-17-O ... | reverse complement strand
TCACACCAAGAGTTCACCGGCGCAGCTGATTTCGGTTTCTACGTTGTGAAGTTCCCCGACGCTGTTGACGTTGAATTCTCCGCCAAAGGACTGGAGGGCTGATTTGTTGTACGAATCTTTTGGAGCAGCTTGGGAGCAACACAAGGATGGCCAGAACTCGAAAGCGCAACCGAAGCAACGGCTTAGATTGAAGTAGCGACTCCTTAGAAGGCAGACGCTCTATCCAACTGAGCTACGGGCGCGTCGTTTCGCCATTGTAACATTGAGTTACACGCATCTGCGCGGTCTGTGGTTTTGCGCGTCTCAGGCAACCGAGTTGGGCTACTGTTTGTGCCTATGCTTTTTGAGTCTCGCAACTAGTCGCGCGGAAGCGGGAGGATGAAGTATTCCGTGTCTCCCACTTTTTTCCAGCCCATGAACACCGCCGTTTCCGGCACTTCCCGCGCGACTAGCACTCGCGCCCCGGTCGCTGTTAACCAATTTTCTACTCCCGCTCGCTGCTCTTGGTCAGCCGCCCAAAATCTCAACATGTCCTCTGCAGGTATTTCCGCCGATATTCGGACGCGCGCCAAATGTGCCCAGGCATGGTTTGTCAATCCGTATCCCATATAGCTGACGTGCGCACCCGGCTCAACACCCATTTGCTGCAGCGCACTTGCGACTTGCCAATCGGGATAATTCGCCCTACGGGATTTGCACACTTCGTGTCCCGCCATAATCACCGTTTGGCCTATCAGCACCACGGACACTACGACTGCTACGATTCGGCCGAACTTTCGCGCCGCGTCCGTATCGTCTATCCGCAATGCCGCGACACACGCGAAGAACAGGCCGACCGTAAATCCCGCCAGCATTCGCCCTTCCGCCCGCACCAGCGCATATAGTGCCAAGCCCGAAACGGCGGGGAACCACAGAACAGGCAGACGCACGAATCGCTCCAAGAACTTTCGAACCGATCCTCCCATACCGACAAATATCAATATTCCGGTGGTCAGTGGCGCGAGCGACACAACGTACAAGTCGAAACAATATCGCAGCACAATGTGTGTTCGATTGAGCTGCCGTCGCAAATCGAATCGCAACCTAGTTCCAGTATATCCATAAGAAGGATCGGCCCAGGGTGGATACGTGCCCAGGCTCAGGGTGTTCTCATAGCTTTGAATGTGCGGCGTCGCCGAGGGCGTTCCGAGCACCTGCACGCCATCCGGCTTGGCATCAATTTCTGCCTGCCGATCCATGCCCATGATGTGCAGGTAATTCACCGCTCCCACATCACCGAATGTCAGTCGTCCTTTGCTTTTCGACAGTTCGAAAATAAACGGAGCGCTCACTGCCGCAAAGACGACCGCCGTCAATGCGACTCCCGGCAAAGCTCGCTTCCATTCCTTCCGCAGAAGGAGCGCCACAATAAACGTGAAAGCCAGCGGAAACATCACCGCCTTCACTAAATAAGCTGTTCCCAGCACTCCGCCCAACAATGGGTAGCGCCACACCATTTATTCGTGCTCGAGACCACTCGCAAACACAGCCCAGCAGCAATCAGGTACAGGATGAATACCAAAATGTCCGGTTGCTCGAGGTACGGCGGCGTGAGAAAGGTCGTAATCCAAAAAAACAGCGCGTAGCCAAGAAGCCGCAGATCTTTCTCTGCCAGGAACCCTTGCCGTTCGGTCACGACATCTTCGCGAAGCTTTTTCTCAGCATCGAAATATGCGGAAAGAAAAAATTCGAAGCTTGCCAACGCCAGCATCAATCTGACTACCGTCAACATGTGCACGGCCAGCGGTTCGTGATACGGGCTGACGTGGAACAGACGCAGCCAAAACGCCAACAGAAACGGGTAGCCCGGGCTCCAATAGCCATGAACTAGTGCGTGCCAATTTCCGGAAAGGCAGGAATACGCTATATCAAGGTAAGAGACCGCATCCGCGTCCAGTGGATTGTTTGCTGCAAAAGCCTGGGCCAGCCAGGCCGCAAGCATCGCTGTCCAGATCGCAACTCTGGCGGTCCAAGAAATCTCAGATTTAATTGTCAACAGGGCTGCCCTGCTCTACAAGAATTGGAAGATCATTCACGCCCAGCGAGGCTGGTAGCAAGTCCGAGTTGGAGTTTTGCCTTTTCATTAACAGAAGTTCTAGCATTCCCGGTCAGCTTATAGTAGCTCTCCCGCAAGAGCCAGAGAATGCTCGCGGCCTGAATTCGATTCAAGTTGGCCACATTTTCGTGTGTGCGCGGCCGTTTCGCTTCAACTCCAAGAGTCATCTCCTTCCATCTCTCATCCGAAGAACGTTCGATTTTGTGTCGAGTTGCCAACATCCAAAGTACTATTGGCGCTGGAACTTCGACTTCAAAATCGCCTTCTTCGCAATTCATGACAACTCCCCATCTCGGCGGCGCAACGCTGTCAAACCGCCTGTAACTCTCTAAGAGTGAGGTATTTGCTGACCTCGCGGAGCTCCCGCGAGGCTTCTACTCACCCGCATAATCCGAAAACCTTGGTAACTGTCCCGCTAGCACGCCAGGCCGGGTGGCACCCCACTGCTCTGAACCCGTCCCTTCGTCCAGTTGTTGGCTCACAAAGGACTGAGTTAACTCTTATGTAGGACCGAGTATCGGCGGAGCGGGTGTATCCGGCGCTGCATCTGGCATTAGCCACTTACCCTGGCGTATTTGCAGGGACTTGTGGCCGGAAGCTTCAAAGATTATCGGTGTCGCGTTTTTAAAGTCGAATGTCTTACTCACTTGAATCGGAGTCGCCCATGATTGGCAAAGTTCGAAGACAGCAGGGCTTCTCGCTTCTAGAAACCCTCATCGTGATCGCAGTCATGTCCATCCTGGCTGGCATCACCATGATCAAAAGTTTCGGCTCCATGGAAAGCTATCGCGCCAATGCCGCCCTTGACGTGGTCGCTAGCCAGTTACGCGTTGCTCGACAGATTGCCATAAGCCAACGCCGCAACGTCAAAGTGACATTCAACACCGCCGCTTCCCCGCAGACCATCACGTATCAAGTGCAACCTGGCCTCGGCGTCAATGCCAGTGCCGCCGGGCCAAACATTACAATGCCGCTGCCCAATCAGACCCAGTTTGTTTTCGAAAGCGGCGTGCCGGATACGCCGATGGGCTTTGGCACTTGCTCGGGCGCTTCTCCCGTATGCATCAGCGGTTCCGGCAGCCTTACCAACATGGTCTTCACGCCCACCGGCCAGTTCTCCGACGGCGGCAACAACATCTATAACGGAACGGTTTTCCTTGGCATTCCTGGGCAAATCGCCACGGCGCGCGCCGTCACCATTATGGGTAACACCGGACGCGTTCGCCCCTATACCTACATTGGGCCCGTGGGCGGCACGTCTCTACAAGTTTGGATCGAATAGGGAGCTTCAGCATGCAAAAGAAAATTCTTCGAAACGATAAGGGATTCACCTTGGTGGAAGTCATGATTGCCATGGCTGTTATGAGCTTTGGCATCCTGTCCCTCGTTTCCGTTTTCACCCAGGGGCTCGTCTCTTCCAACCAGACGCAAATCCAATATATCGCCCAGCAGAAAGCTCAGGAAGCGATGGAGACCATCTTTACTTCGCGTGACACCCGACTGCTCAACTGGGCACAGCTCGGGAATATCAGCGCCGGTGGAATCTTCAAGGATGGTCCGCAGCCGCTTTGCGCTCCGGGACCTGATGGCTTGTTCGGAACCGCCGACGATGACTTGACTACTCCTGATGTGATCATCACCGGTCCTGGGGCTGACAAGGTTTTTGGGACCAGCGATGATGTTGGCACTAACCTCAACCCCTGGATGACTCGCACCATTTCCTTCGTACCGGTGGCGAATACTGCCAATCTTCAATCGGTCACCGTCACCATGAACTGGCAAACTCAAGGCAAGAATTTCTCGTATGCAATTTCGAGTCTGATCTCGAATTTCCAGTGAGGCTTATGATTACATCTCATCCAAAAAAGAAACTCGCTGGCTTCACGCTGATCGAATTGATGATCGCCATGGGCGTCACCATGGTCCTGCTCTACGCTGCCGTCTCTGTCTTCCGCGACGCATCAAATTCCAACCAGGTCGTCACCCAAGCGGCGGACATGGGCGAAAACTTCCGCGCCGGCATGAACATGATGCAACTCGATCTTCAGCAAGTTGGCTCCGGAATTCCTACCGGCGGTATAAACATTCCTTTCACCGCTCCCTGTGGTACGACGCTGCCGATTAACCGTCCGGCATTGACCGCGGGAATGACGTTTCCATACCCTGGCGCCACATGTGAATCCACTATTCCTGCTGTCGAGCCCGGCAGCATGATGGGCCCAGCAATCACCGCCCCTGACGCCACTTCGGGGACACCAGCGAATCCGAATAGCATCACCGACGAAATCACGATGATGTACGCGGACAATGCGGCCGGCCTCGACGGACTACCGATCAATCAGCCCGCTACGCCGGGTCCGCCTTACAACGCAGGCTGCCCGAACGGTAAACTGGTTCTGAGCGGAACAACTCTTACGGTCACGCTGGATCCGACGTGTCTGAATCTGGCGAACAACCCAAACAACGTTCAGATCAATACCGGCGACCTCATCATGTTCAGCAACACGCTGGGCAACACGCTGATGTACGTCAGCGCGGTCCACACCTCCGCCAATACCATCACGTTTACGCAGGGCGATCCCTTCGATTTGAATGGGCGAACGGAAACCGGTGGCACCATCAAGCAATTACAGTCCGGTGGAGTTTTTCCTGTCACCCTGGCTACTCGTATTTGGATGATCAGCTATTACCTGGACAATGTCAGCAGCCCGCCCTACATTCGCCTGATTCGTCAGGTAAATTTCAATCCTCCTACGCCGGTCGGTGAAACCCTGGAAAATCTCCAGTTCACCTACAACTTCATCGACGGTGCAACCAACCCTTCGAATCAAGTTTCCGTCCCAACGGGAAACTCCGAGTCCAATATTCGCTCGGTCAACGTTTATCTTGGCGCGCGCGGCGCGCGCCCTGTCTGGCAAGGCAGTAACTCCATCTATGCGCGAACCAATCTCATGACCCAGGTCAGCCTTCGCAGTTTGGCTGCCGTGAATCGTTACAAATAAGAGGAGCCAGCAATGAGCACAACTCTTTCCAGGAAATCGGCGCGTTTTCGTAAAGACGCAGGCGTTGCCCTCATCACTTCGCTGCTCCTGCTCTTTCTCATGTCCAGCCTGCTGGTTGGCTTCTGCATTCTGCTGATCTCAAACCAGCAGCTTGCGGGTTCCAACAACGACGACGTAACCGCTTTCTACAGCGCGGAAGCGGGCTTGGAGCAGATGACGGCAGGCCTTGGCGACCTTTTCGCCCAGACCTATTCGCCCACGCAAACTCAGATCAATACCATTCAATTGAATCCGCCACTCATTCCCAACATTCAATTTCTCAATGGCGACGGATCAAGTGGCTACACCATTACAACTCCGGCGCACGATGCTTACGGGAATCCTGCTCCTACCATCTCTACGATTAAGTCCGGCACCTATGCGGGCATGACCGCATTGCTCACCGAATACACCATGGTCGTGAATGCGCGCACCACCGCCGGACGCGAAGTAAAGTTGCAGCGCACCACACAGACTGTCGGTATTCCTATGTTCCAGTTCGGCATCTTCTCCGACACCGACCTTAGCTTCTTCCCTGGTCCTAATTTCAACTTTGGTGGGCGTACACATACCAACGGCAATCTTTTCTTGGCTGCCGGATCCACTCTGACTCTTTCCGACAAGGTTGACGCCTATAAGGACGTGATTCGCGCGACGTTGGAAAATGGCTGGCCAACGAGTACGAACTATACCGGCACAGTGCAAATTACAACGCAGCCTGGCGGGTCAAATTACCGAACTCTCAGCCCAACCGAAGGAAGTCTCACCGGGGGTCTTGGTTCCAGCGCTGACACCAACTGGCCTACAATTTCTACCGGCAGCGCGCCGACGGACTACAACAGCAACTTGCTGGACGGCCCGGGGGACCCGGCCCACCGGAGCGCTTCTTTTCCGTACAACACGGGTGCGAAGCAGCTCAACCTTGGTATCGTCACCATCGGCGGCGGCGCCACCCAATCGATCGACCTGCTTCGCCGTCCTTATTCTGGCGAAGCCTCGAACGTCACCGGTGAGCGTTATTTTGCCCAAGCCAGCTTGCAAGTTCTTTTGTCGGACGACCCGAACGACATAATGAATATGCCTTGTGTTGATACCGGCACGCCGCCATTTGATTTGAGCCTGATGACGACCGACCCCAGTACCTGGGCTGCTTCTACGAATACGACATTGGTAAAAATCTACAACAATCTGATCGCCAATGGTGTCACGCCTCTGCCTCTTGCAGCTTCGGGAGCGCTAGGTGGGAAAGGCGGAGCGTATAACTCTACGGATGGGTATTGGTTGCCAAATGGATATCCTGTGATCCGGGGCTATATCAAGATCGAAGAGCAACTTCAGCCCTACGGCAGCCCGTGCGGAACGCTCAAGGACGTGACCGCAGAGGTGTTGGGCTATGGATATGTTGGCCGGAACATCGATCCCGTGCCACAGTCGCTCGACGGTGTGAATCTGAATCCGCAGTGGCCGGGCACGACCTCGCAAATGGACCCGATACTGTATAACAACAACAACAACAACGGCACATGGAGCGTCAGCGCTTCAACCGCTACGCCTCCCAACCAGTTGAGCATAACAAGGGGTTATTACGGCTTGCCAAATCTTCCTTTGAACACCGCCAAAACCGCTCCCGTCGAACTCGCATATCAAAATGGAACGGCACTGGCGGCAGGAAACTTTTCGGCAGTTGACACTCTCGCCGCTCCAACTGGAACTTGTCTGGATCCGCATCCGTTGGCGCTAATCCGTCTGGAGAGGATCCGCGATAATCCCTCGTCGCTGTACGTCGGGGGATATGTTGCACAGGGAGCGTGGAACTCTTCCTCCAACAAAGCCAAGCAGGCACCTGTTGCCTATGTGTGTGGCGTCGATCCGAACACAGGGAAGCTCGTGGTGCTGCCAAACGGTAAGCCTTGGAGTCCACAGGTTTACGATTTTTGGCCCAACGTGCTATTCGATACACGCGAAGGGACCCTGCGAGACAGCGCTATGGACACCGCGACGCCGATTAACCGCCCGACGCTGAACGGCTCGATGCACTACATCGAGTTGGATGGCGCCAACGTGGCGGCGTGGTTCAGCGGAAAACTGGGTACGATCACGACCTCGGGCTTAGGGACGAAAGACCCCAGCGTCGCGCCCAACAACTTTGTGGTGTACGTCTCCGACCGGCGAGGGAACTACTCGCTATCGCAAACGATCGCGGGAGGATGGCCTCCGCTTTCCTATACGCAAAAAGAAACGGGTGAGTATGGCTGGAACGACCTGGTCAACTTTCCGGCGAACTCCACAACCGGCTGCCCAACATCGGTACTCGAAACGGGTGAGGACGCTGACGGTACAAACGTTCTTTACACGTATGGAGCAAATCAGCAATACATCCACGCCGCGGCAGCTATACCGACACTCCCGGCCATTTATCTCCCGTATGGGCAAATTGGTATATTCAGCGGCCTGGTTCCAAGTGCGATCACCAATAACGTCAGCTGCTCCACGGTGCCTTCGTATGTTCCAGACGGCATCTGGCCGATGATGGTAGCGACCAGTTCGAACGCAGCCCGCGAAAATCCAGCGCTGTTCTTCCGGCGCGCGGTGAAAATCGTTAACGGCAACAATCTTTCGGCTGTCGGTACTTGCCCCGGCGGCAACAACTGTGGGTTGACCATCACAGCGGAGAACCCGATTTACATCCAAGGCGACTACAACGCGAACTTCGGCGGCATTGGCTTCGGCAGCTCGCCGACGACCGTTGCCGCTTCCGTAGCGGGGGACGCCGTTACGCTGCTTTCCAATAATTGGAATGACATCAACTCGTTTGCCAGCCCGTACGCGCAGACGACGCGCAGCGGCGTGACCACGTGGTACCGCGTGGCAATCATTGGCGGCGCGACACCGTACTTCTCGAACCCGACGGGCGTGGTCAGCCAGGACTACGGCACCGATGGTGGCGTGCACAACTTCCTGCGCTATATCGAGAACTGGGGCGCTTCGGCGAACAACCAGTTGAACTACGAAGGATCGATCGTCGACTTGTTCTATAGCCGGCAAGCCAATGCGACCTTTAAGTGCTGCAACACGGTGTACAGCCCGCCCTCTCGTGGCTACAACTTTGATACCAACTTCCTGACTCCTGCGTTGCTCCCACCGCGGACGCCGCTCTTTCGCGACGTTAACACCACCGGTTGGACTCGCTTGCTGGAGCCCAACTCGAACTTGAACCAGTAACTCAGTTAACTAGCTTCCTTTGCAACCGCCCCGGTCTATCCGCCGGGGCGTTTGCGTTTCCACCGGCCCCGCGCTCGCCGCGCCATGTGCCCCATTTCGTGCTAACGTAAATAAGCCTGTCAGCCCGCGAGCGGCCCCTTTGGACGCGCAGTCATGAACCCTCTGCAAACACTTAGCCTCGTGCTTGGCGCGGGTTTTTCCTCTGGCCTTAACCTCTACGCCACCGTGGCTACGCTGGGCCTTCTGCAGCGCTTTGGCGTAATTCACCTGCCTGCGCAGCTCCATGTGTTGTCGCATCCGTTGGTCCTCGGCATCGCCGGCGTGCTCTACCTGGTCGAATTTCTCGCCGACAAGATTCCCTACATCGATTCCGTATGGCAGGCCATTCACACCTTCATCAGCCCGCCTGCCGCAGCGCTCTTGGCTTTCAGCGCCACGACTTCAGCGCCAGAGGCTTGGCGTTGGGGTGCCGCACTGCTTGCCGGCAGTATCGCGCTCACCTCGCACGGCACAAAAGCCAGCGCGCGCGCCGCAGCCAATATGAGCCCCGAGCCGGCCAGCAATTGGGCCCTCAGTTTTGGGGAAGATGTTCTTTCCGTATGGTTAACGTGGTTTGCAACGGCTCATCCCACTGCCGCCATCATCGTGGTGGTCGTGCTATTCGCGATCTCGCTCTTCCTGCTTTACCACCTGTTCCGCTTCCTCCGCCGCACTCTCAACAAACTTGCTGAGATCTGATCCTCAGGCCGCCGTTCACACGAGCCCCAATCTCGCCCGGCGCCTGCGCTTACTTGCCATTCTGATCAGAGCACGCGAGTGCATCCGTCCTCTACTTCACGTACGTCGCTAACCAATCCAAAAACGTCTTATACCAAAGCTGGCTGTTCTGCGGCTTCAGCACCCAATGCCCTTCATCCGGGAAAACCACCAACTTGGACGGCACGCCCAGCCGCTGTAGTGTATTGAAAAACTCCAGAGACTGCGTGTATGGCACGCGATAATCCCTCTCTCCCGCAATCACCAAGGTTGGCGTTTTGTACTTTCCCAAGTCTCCCGCAAATGTCGAAGGCGACGCCTTCTTGTAATTCTCCGGCGCGGCCCACGGCGTTCCCTGCATGTCGTGTTCTTCGAACCACAACTCCTCGGTCGCATACATGGAAGTCATGTCATACACACCCGCGTGGCTCACAATCGCTCTAAACCGCCCGGTGTGTGTTGCCAGCCAGTCCGCCATGAACCCGCCATACGACCCGCCCGCCGCCGCCAATTTTGTTTTATCGATATACAAATATTTCGTCAGCGCCGCGTCAATTCCTTTCATTACATCCGTGTATGCTTTGCCGCCCCAATCGTTCGCGATCTCATCGGTGAACTTCTGACCGTAGCCGGTCGATCCGCGGCGGTTGATCATCAGCGTCACGTAGCCCGCGCCAGAAAATACTTCCGCATTCCACCGGTATCCCCACGCATTCGACCACATCGTCTGCGGTCCACCGTGCAGCAACACCAGCATCGGATACTTCTTCGTCGCCACAAATTGCGGCGGCTTCACGATCATTGCCTGCACCTTTGTGCCTTCTGCCCCTTCAAACCAGAACGTTTCCGGCCCGTTCATTTCCACATTCGCCAGCAGCGCATCGTTTGCGTGCGTCAGTTGCTTGAGCCCGCTGCTGTCACCCGCGGCCACGAATAATTCGCCCGGCATCGTCAAGCTGGTGCGTTCCACAACCAGCCATTTTCCATCACCGCCGAAGGAATACGTGCTGTTGAATCCATCCAAAACTTTCTTTGGCGTCGCCCCCGCGTGCGCTTCCATTACATACAGTGGCTGCAGCGTTTCGTTCTCCGCCAGAAAATAAAGTGATTTGCTATCTGGAGACCAAGTCAACTCGCCGGCGCTCCGGTCGAATTCTGCCGAAATGTCCTCAGCCTTTCCCGCTTGCCGTTCGTACAACATTACTCGCCAGCGGTCCGCTTCATATCCCGGAGTGACTTGCGCGTGATAGGCGATGTATTTGCCATCTGGCGAATACACTGGATTGCCATCAAATCCTGGATTCGTGGTAATCCGCTTCGGGTCGCCGCCGGCCGTTGGAATTAGGAACAAGTCGCCGTTGGTGCTTAGCGCTTCTACCTTATCCGTCACTGCCGTAAAACAAATTTCGTTTCCATCCGGTGAAAAATTAATGTCGGAGCTGCTCCCGCGTTCGTCGGGAGGGATATCGTACTCGGCCCCGGGAGTCAGATCTCGCGCCGCAGTGCTTGCATCCACGGGCTCTACAAACAAGTGGCTGCGCTTGCTCTCCGACCAGTGGTCCCAGTGCCGGTACAGCAAATGATCGTAAATGCGCGCCTTGACCTTACTTTTTTCCTTTTCTTCATCGCGCTTGCTGTTGCACGCATCATCCTTGCAATCCGGATACACCGATGAAGTAAACGCAAAAGTCTTTCCATCCGGCGACCACTTGAACAGATCGACACCCGACGAAAGGGAAGTCACCTTCTTCGCTTCGCCTCCTTCCATCGACAGCAAATAAATCTGCGAAATTCCGTCGCGCGCGGAAAGAAATGCCAGCGTCTTGCCATCAGGTG
>Ga0210396_10006772_pt1 | contig 10955 bp, 7 predicted proteins | sample IncBWH17OmetaG_FD_155466 | JGI IMG/M metagenome (GOLD analysis project Ga0210396, IMG submission 155466) | Forest soil microbial communities from Barre Woods Harvard Forest LTER site, Petersham, Massachusetts, United States - Inc-BW-H-17-O ... | reverse complement strand
TCCGACGAGCTGGCGAAAGTTCGTTTCCGTTTCCCAGGCGGCCATGGCGTGTTCCTGGACCCACTTGTAGGCGTCTTCGCGCGGGGCGCCTGCCTCGATCAAGTCCAGGAGCAGCTGGCCGGAGAAGACCAGACCGCCGGTCGCGTCCAGGTTCCGGCGCATGCGTTCGGGGAAGACGCGCATTCCGGAAACGATGTCGGTCATGCGCGCGAGCAGGTAGTCGGCGAGGACGGTCGAATCGGGCAGGATCACGCGCTCGACCGAGCTGTGCGAAATGTCGCGCTCGTGCCAGAGGGCGATGTTTTCAAACGCCGCGCCGGCGTTGGCGCGCACGACTCGCGCGAGGCCGCACACCTGTTCGCTGGAGACCGGATTGCGTTTGTGCGGCATGGCCGAACTGCCGCGCTGCTCGCCGCCGAAGGGCTCCTCGGCTTCGCGCACTTCGGTGCGCTGCAGGTGGCGGATTTCGAGGGCGATTTTTTCAAGCGTGGCCGTGAGGATCGCCAGCGCGGAAAGATATTGCGCGTGGCGGTCGCGCTGGATCACTTGCGAAGCGACTGGAGCAACGTCCAGACCCAGGCGCTTGCAGATGGCTTCTTCGGCATCGGGGCCCAGGTGCGACGCGTTGCCGACGGCGCCGGAAATTTTTCCCACGGCCATTTGCCGCGCGGCCTGGCCGAAGCGCTCGAGGTTGCGGCGATTTTCGGCGAACCAGTTGGCAACCTTCAGGCCGAAGGTGATGGGCTCGGCGTGCACGCCGTGCGTGCGCCCGATTTGCGGCGTGTGCTGAAATTCATGCGCGCGGCGGTCGAGCACTTCACCGAAGCGAATGAGACCGTGCTCGATCAGGCGCGAAGCCTCGCGAATCTGCAGGGCCTGCGCGGTGTCCACGACGTCATTCGAGGTCAGGCCGTAGTGCAGCCAGCGCGCGGCGTCAGGATCGCCAATCGTTTCTCCCACGGCCATGGTGAAGGCGATCACGTCGTGTTTCACCTTGGCTTCGTGTTCGTTGATGCGCTTGACCACGGCGGCATCCACGCGCGCTTTCTCCCTGATTTTCGCGGCAGCCGCGGCGGGGACGACTCCCGTTTCGGCCAGCGTTTCCGTGGCGGCCAGCTCGACTTCCAGCCAGCGGCGGAATTTTCCCTCCTCGCTCCAGACTCGGCCCATCTCTTCGCGCGTGTATCGTGAAATCAATCGAAACTCCCTCGGGGCGCACGCCATCGAAATCGGGCGCAGCGGATGATTAAAAATGAGTGGGGAAGTGTCCCTGGATGATGATACCCGAATTCCGCTCTGAAGTGGCGCAGGCTTCACGGGCAGCGGAAAGAATCCCCTACCATTTTGTCTTTCCGAGCGTAGCGAGGAATCTCTCCTTGTTTTCGCGGGCCTGAACCGAGGAGAGATCCCTCGCTGCGCTCAGGATGACAAAATGGACTACTTGTTCCGCTGCCAGTTCAGCCTGCGGGGGTTCGCCGGAGCAGGATCGTACCTTCTGCAACCAAAATCCACAGGCTGAAGCCTGCGCCACCAGACACGATTCTTAACTGGGTTAAACTGGAGCTGATGAAGAGCCGCAAAAATATTTCTATTCTTTTAATCGGTTTCTTGGCGCTTCTTGTCGTCGCATGGTTCATCCGCACTCAAATTCGCCCGTCAGGAAACAGTTCACCAGCCAATAGCGAATCGGTCGCAGCGCATGTTGGCCCGGCGGACATTTAGCCCGACCCGGTGCGAACTCCGGGCGCGACGAATCCCGACATTACCCAGGAAAATATCCGGGAAACGATCTGCAATCCGCGGTGGTCCACGAAAACCGTCCGGCCGGAAGAGAGCTATACGCATCGGCTGAAAATCGAGCAAATCGGCGAATACGGTTACTCCGATTCGCGCTTGAAAGATTACGAAGAGGACCATTTCATTCCGCTCGAACTCGGCGGGAATCCCACCGATCCGAAGAATCTCTGGCCGGAACCGTTCGAGACATCCATCCCGGACGGTGGCGCGCATGCCAAGGACAAGGTGGAAAATTACCTGCACGCGGAGGTTTGCTCGGGAAGCCTGACGCTCGAAGAGGCGCAGCACGAAATTGCCGAGGATTGGTACCGCGTCTATCAAACGGCCGTGCCGCATTGATGAAATGAGCCCGGCTGTTGTATTGTTCCGCCAGTTGTCGAGCCCAGTCCGCTCCAACGAAGCCCCCGCGGTGCCTTGAAAAGCGGCAACGAAGCCGTTCATTTCGCAAGGAGCATTCGATGAAAATGAAACTTTGGGTGATTGGCGTGATCGCTCTAGCGGCGTCTTCCTTGCTCGCGGCCGGCGCGCAGGACGGAACGCGCTGGTGGTCCTACGTCGAATATCTCGCCTCGGACAAACTGGAAGGGCGCAACACCGGCAGCGAAGGGCACCGCAAAGCCGCGGAATATGTGGCCGCGCAATTTGCGCGCGACGGCTTGAAGCCGGCCGGAACGCAAGGTTACATCCAGCCCGTGCCGTTCACCACCAAGGAACTCGATGAGAGCGAGTCGAGCCTGGCGCTCGAACGCGGCGGCAAGACGCAAACGCTGGTGCTCGGAGAAGACGCCATCATCGGCACGCGCGTCGATCCGGCGCCGTCCGTGGACGCCCGGCTGGCCTTCGTCGGCTACGGGCTGCGCGTTCCGGACAATGACTATGACGACTTCGCGGGTCTCGACACCAAAGGAAAAATTGCGGTGTACCTTGGCGGGGCGCCCAGCTCGATGTCCAGCGCGCTCGCCGCGCACTATCAATCGGGCGGGCAGCGCTGGGCCGCGCTCAAAAGCGCCGGGATGATCGGCGCGATTGGGATTCCGAATCCGAATCATATGGATGTTCCGTGGCCGCGCATTGCGCTGAGCCGGTCTCAGACCACCATGCAGCTGGCCGGGCCGGGCATGGATGAAAGCGCCGGGGAGCAGATTGCGATTGCCTGGAACCCCGCGCACGCCGACGAACTTTTTGCCGGCAGCGGGCACACGTTTGACGAACTTGTGGCCATCGCGGAATCCGGAAAGCAGCTGCCGCGTTTCGCTCTCGCGCCGACGCTGAAAGCGAAGACGGCGGTGAAGCACGGCAGCGTCGTCTCGCAAAACCTCGCGGCGATTTACGAGGGAACGGACCCGAAACTGAAGGACGAATACGTCGTGATGTCTGCGCACATCGATCACCTGGGAATCGGCAAGCCGATCAACGGCGACGCGATTTACAACGGAGCGATGGACAACGCTTCCGGCGTGGCCTCGATCCTGGAGCTGGCCGACCACTTCAAGGAAGCGAATGTGAAGATGAAGCGATCGGTGCTGTTCGTGGTGGTGACGGGGGAAGAAAAGGGATTGCTGGGGTCCCGATATTATTCGCTGAATCCGACCGTGCCGGCGCACAGCATGGTGGCGGACATCAACACGGACATGTTTCTGCCGCTGTATCCCTTCAAAATATTGACGGTGTACGGCCTCGACGAATCGACGGTGGGCGACGATGCGCGCGCGGTGGCTACGCAAATGGGAATCAAAACGCAGCCCGATCCAGAGCCGGCGCGCAATGTTTTTATTCGCAGCGACCAGTACAGCTTCGTACGCATCGGAATTCCGTCCGTGATGGTCGACTTCGGAAACGAGAAAGGTTCTCCGGAAGCGGCCATCGAAAAACAGTGGCTTACCGAACGCTACCACGCGCCTTCCGACGATGTGAATCAGCCGGTGGACAAGCCTGCGGCGGCGCAATTCAACCTGCTGCTCGAAGGGTTGATCGAGCGAATCGCGGACGCCAACACGAGGCCGGCGTGGAAGCCGAATTCGTTTTTCCGGCGGTATGTAGCAAATTAGCTTGCGTCGCGAATCCCTGAAATCTCAATCGGTGATGGATCCGCGCTATGGCGGCAAGCCAAAGGATGCGACGACGCCGTTACTTGGAGTAAGATTGGGTTATGAGCGGAATCCAGTACGTCACCGATGAAAAGGGCCGCAAGGTCGCCGTTCAAATCGACCTGACGAAACACGGCGAGCTGTGGAAGGACATCCAGGATGTCCTGGTCTCGCGGTCGCGACGGCATGAAAAGCGAGTTCCTCTGGAAAAGGTAAAAGCAAAACTCATCAAGAGCGGCAAGCTTTCAAGTGAGTAGCTATCGCGTCGCGTTAACTTCGAGCGCGGAAAAAGAATTAACTGGGCTACCCAAGAAAGTTATTGCGCGCATTGTGGCGCGTCTCGAACGGTTGGTGTCAGTTCCCCGTCCTCCCGGCTGTAAAAAACTCAAAGGCGGCGACAAGGAATGGCGCATTCGCGTGGGTGACTATCGAATCGTCTATGTCATTGACGACTCGGGCCGCGCCGTCGATGTAACCCGAATTGCCCATCGGCGCGATGTATACGAGTAGGCGTGAATGGGTTTGGATGCGTGCGATCCTTGAACTAGCGGATGAAATCGTAGGGCTACTCTACAAATTCAGTGTGGGTAGCGGCGAGGCTTGCATGGCGACGATGAGTTCGCCATTAAACGCGGCGGCGCCGGTGCGCCGGCCCAGTGCTTCTTCAGCGGAGATGCGCGCGACGTCGGGATTGTTGTTGTTCTCGGAGAGATGCGCGAGGACCACGTAGCGTGCGTGGGCGTCGAAAGCTTCCGCATCGGAAAGAAATTCGCTGACCGTGTGATTCGAGAGGTGCCCCGTGCGGCTCATCACGCGCTGCTTGATGTGCCAGGGATACGGCCCGACCTTCAGCATTTCGAGATCGTGATTGGATTCCAGCATCAGGCAATCGGAATCGCGCAAGTGAACTTTCACGAGTTCGGGCAGGTAGCCGAGGTCGGTGACGATCGCGACTTTCGTTCCGCTTGCGCGAAAAGTAAAACCGAGAGGGTCGACCGCGTCGTGCGGAATCGAAAACGGAGAGACTTCGATGTCGCCGACGAGGAAACGCTGGCCGGCGCGAATGTGCTCCACGCGATCCAGGCGCTTGTGTGAAGTTTCGGGCAGGATGCGCATCACTTCGGTGTGCGTGGCTTCATTCAGGTAAACCGTGGTGCGCCACTGGCCCAGAACCTGCGCGAGCGAGCCGATGTGATCCGAATGTTCGTGGGAGATGACGATGCCGTCGAGGCGGTCGACGTCGCGGCCCACCGCGGCCAGGCGCCGCAGCGTTTCTTTTTTGCCGAGCCCCGCGTCGACCAGCAGCCGGGTCCCGGACGTCTCGAGCAAAGTGCAATTGCCCGAACTGCCCGATCCCAGAATCGTTACGCGCAGACTGATAAATTCCCCCGGCGGGCAGGCACGTGAAAAGCGCAGGCCCAACGCATCATGACAAACGAGAGCGCCTGCGTCAATCGGGCAATCGCAGTCAGGTGACTTTAAGTAGGATAGGCTTCAGCCTGTCTGGTTTTCTGCGGGAATGAGAAAACCAAAACCGGACAGGCTGAAGCCTATCCTACAATCACGCGAGCAATTCCCGCGTGGCGCGAAAACCGTTCAGGCTGCCGAGCACGGTGAGCGTGATGCGGCTGGGCTCGAAGAAATCGCGCGCGATGGCGTGCACCTCCTCGCGCGTCACCGCTTCGATCGAGGAAAGCATTTCGTCCAGCGAAATGAAGCGGTGCAGGTACATGGCCTGGCGCGCGAGGTTGGACATGCGCGCGCTCGTCGATTCGAGCGAGAGCATCATCGAGCCCTTGAGATGGTCTTTCGCGCGGCGCAATTCCTCGTCGCTGACGCCGTCGGCGCGCACGCTGCGGAATTCATCGCACACCGAGCGAATCAGCTTGGCCGCGGATTCGCGCGAAGTCCCGGCATAAACGGAAAGCACGCCCGAATCGGTGTAAGGCGAGAGGTCGCTTTCGATCGCGTAGGCCAGGCCCTGCCGCTCGCGAATATTTTGAAACAGCCGCGAGGACATGCCGCCGCCGAGAATCACGTTCAAGAGCGACGCGGCGTAGCGCCGTTCGTGCGCCAGCGGATAGGACGGAACGCCCAGCACGATGTGCACCTGCTCGAGTTCTTTTTTGTCGCGCTGCTCGACGCAGGCGTGCGTTTCGGGCGGCATGGCCTTGGCGGGAGCGGCCGAGCGCGCCGCGCCGCCAAACTCGCTGGCAACGAGGTCCACAAGTCGCGCGTGTTCCAAGTTCCCCGCCGCGGTGATCACCACGCGGTTCGGCGCGTACCACTCCTCGAAATATTTGGACACCGCGTCTCGCGAAAATTGCGACACCGTTTCGGGAGAGCCGAGGATCGGCATGGCCAGCGGATGCCCGCGCCAGAAATTCTGAGTGAAAAGTTCGTGGATCAGATATTCGGGGTTGTCCTCTTCCATCTTGATTTCCTCGAGGACCACCTGTTTTTCCTTGGCGATATCTTCGGCGTCAAAGCGCGGGCGCAGCACGAGGTCGGAAAGCACGTCGACGGCGACGGGCAAGTGCTCGTCGAGCACCTTGGCGTTGAAGCAGGTCATCTCCTTGCCCGTGAACGCGTCAAGCATTCCACCGACGGAATCCACCGACTGCGCAATTTGCTCGGCGGTGCGTTTGCGCGTGCCCTTGAACACCATGTGCTCGATGAAATGAGCGATGCCGTTGCGTTCGGAGGATTCCGCGCGCGATCCCGTGGCGAGCCAAATGCCCACGGAGACCGAGCGCACGTGCGGCATCTTTTCCGTGACGATCGTCAAACCGTTCGGCAGTTCCGCCTGCTGGATATCTCGCACCGGCTGATTCATGTGTCTATTGTGGCACACGAGCGGCTGTAAGCGCGACTCGCCCGGTGCGCCAGCGGTGACCAATTGTGATTGCGAATGGGAACAAATGCTGCCCGCCCACAAAACGCGCTGCCTCTGCAAAACCATGCGCGACAGCTGGCTTCGCAAATGCCTCTCCCCAGCCCCTAAAATGCGCGCGGTTTATTTAACTGTGCGGATGGCTGATTACGCGCTGTGCGGTGCGGCTCACATGGCACGCCAAGGATTTCTTCGCCGAGCAATACGGCAAGAATATATAAGTGCGTGCCGCCCGAAACATGCCAGTGGCGAGGCAGGTTTACGTGGCGCCGGCGTCCCGCCGGCGGTTTTTGCGCCGCCCCACGAACACCAAAATCGCCGGCGGGACGCCGGCGCCACAAAAACCCCTGAGCGCCACGCCGATGCCAGCAGGTGTTCACTGCCCCGCAGATGATGGAGAGTAAGGCGCCACAGTCCCATCGTCTTCGTCCGGTTCGTACAGCCACACATCCCGATTCTTAAAATAATGAAACAGGGGCACGAGGTCGATTCCCGGAATCTCTCGCGCCCAAACCGTTTTCGCGTGGTCGATGTCCGCGTCGTTGTAAACGTACTCCTCGCCGGAATTGTGGTCTTTCGAATAGCGCACTACGACGAGGTGCTCCCCGGGCAAGGCCGCGAGCTGCTCCTCCACCGGCTTTCGAAACGGTTCGTTCAGGTCGTCCACATACGGAAAAGCATCCGCGTACAGATTCCTTTGCATCTCGCAGACTTGCAGCACGATGGCAATCACCAGCAGGAGTTCGCAGCCCGCGCCCAGAGATGCCCGCCGCGGCGCCACAGACTCTCTGGCGCGCGATAAACACGCGCGCAGGAGCAGCAAGGCCAGAAGCGGCAGCGCGAGCGCTAATAGGCTGTGGCGATGCAGCCATTCGAACAATGCGCTCGGCTGGGAAATGACGGAGTACGCGAAATAGACCGGCCCAACAAGCAGACTGAACAGAATTACAAGCCGCGTCAACGCGACGCCCACAGGCCTGCCAAGAATGCGCAATCGCCGCAAGGTGCGCAGGCACTGCATCATCAGCACGAACACCGTGGCCATCAAAGGCGCGGCATAATGCGCGTGGTAGTAGACAACGACCCAAAGCCCAAGCGCCGATAGAATAACCTGCGCGAACAGCAAGCGGTTCCGTGGTTCCTTTAATACCCACGGCAGCGCGAGGAACGGAATCGAGAGCGCCGGGCCCAGAAAAAATTCCCAGAAATCCGTGGACTTGTACCACCACTGCCCTTCGGCCGCGGGCCAGCTGGCCTGATACAAGCTCGGCAGAAAATTGTGGTAGAAATCCGCGAATTGCGGGTTGTCGTAAGCGATGGGCGGCTTGTCATGCTGCCACAGAAAAATGGCCGTGGTGATTTCCCGCTGCTCGATGAAGTGCGGGAACACCACGGGGCTGCCCGTCACGCGCCAATTATAAAAGCCGACGAAGCCTGCAGCGCATGCGAGCAATGCCGCGGCCGGAAGGACAAGGTGCCGCAACGCAGCGTCGCGCGCATGAGCGTCCTGCCACAGCACCCACCAAAGAAGGGCAAAGCCGAACGGAACGAAAAAAATGGCCCCTTCAAGCGGTCTGCTGACGGCGAGAATGCCCGCGCCCAAACCAAAAAGAGTCGCATCGCGCGCCCGCCGCTGATCCCAAATGCGCGGCAACGCTCCGAGGACCAGGGCAGCGCCCGTCGCGGCCACCGCCCCGCCCCAATAGCTATTCACCCAGTAGCTAAACACGCCAAAACGCGCCCAGACCAGCAGACCGCCAACGAGCGCCCATTGCGCCGGCACCCACCCCTGCAGCATCCAGGTAAATGCCATGCACATGGCGGCAACGCTTAGAAGCACGCCGATCCACGGTTGGCCGAGCAATTTGCCAACTGCCAATGCCATGCCCTGCGCCGGCGGGTACATCGACGCGTAGGTTGGGTGCTGGATGACGTGAAAAGTGTCGAAGAAAATCCACATCGGGTGAGGGGGATTGGCGAGGCGCCCGTGCGCAAAAGTATCTCCGGCGAGCAGGTAGCTGAATTCGTCATGCACCTTGGGCTGTGGCACATGCTGCCAGGGCAAAAGCGCCACCCGTACGAGTATTGTTACCGCGCCAGTTGCCAATATGGAGAGCGGCTTGTTTTGCGCGAACCGGGAAAAAGCGCCCTCAGTCCAGGCCAGGATCGGTTCACCCAAGCCTGGCTTGGGCCAGACGAGGACTACGCACACCGCGAGAAGGATCCAGTTGATGTACGGCACGGAAGATTCAGCCACGTTACGGAAGAGATGCGGCGCGAATTCGCGGGCTCAAAATCGCCACAGCTCCTTGGATTCCTATCATTCGGTGATGAAATTCGCTTTTCAGCACCTCGACCATTTCAACAAGGACTACGAGCATATCCTCCGCTTGCAGGAATCCCAAACAAAAATCCGGTCATGAGTCAGGAGTCCGGCATGATTCCGATGAAGGCTGTGCGCGTGCGGCAGCGGGCTCGGACTTTGGACCTTTCGCTTCGCCGCAACACAATAGCCTGTGTTTTGAATGGCTTAGAAGCTCATTCTTCTTTGCTGGCGGTTTGAATCGGCGTGGGCAGGCTATCTCTATTGGACACGCCCGGCCTGAATGGCTATTCCCAGCAGTGCAAAAGGAAACTAGTCTCTTAACAGTAGGTCAGAGTCCGCGTGCGGACCAAATTCAAATGCGATACGACGAAATTCTTGGGTTGCTCCCGCGCCTGAAGGGGATCGGAAATTATTCCGGCCTGCGCCTGTTCGGACTGGAGCTTTTGTTTTGGGCCATCGTCGTGATTCTTACCCTTGCCCTGGTACGGTTTCGCCCCGCCCTGCTTGAGAAAGCCGAAGTCAAATTGCGTGAGGTCAGCTGCCACACGCATTTCTGGCTGGCCGCGTTCTTCCTGGGTGTGTTCTTCGTCCGTCTCGCACTGCTTCCGTGGGTGCCGATTCCCGCTCCTCAAGTGCATGACGAGTTCAGCTATCTTCTTGCTTCGGACACCTTCGCGCACGGACGGCTGACAAATCCAACTAATCCCATGTGGGTGCATTTTGAATCCTTTCACATCAATATGCAGCCGACGTATCAATCCATGTACCCGCCGGCACAAGGCCTGCTGCTAGCGGCGGGGCAAGTGATGACGGGTGTGCCCTGGTTCGGAGTCTTGCTGAGCGTGGCCTTAATGTGCGCCGCCATCTACTGGATGCTGCTGGGGTGGATGTCCGCGCCATGGGCGTGGCTCGGAGGTCTCTTTGCCTGTATACGGTTCGGAATTTTTTCCTATTGGATCAATTCCTATTGGGGCGGGGCCATTGCGGCGCTGGGCGGCGCGCTGGTTCTCGGGGCGCTGCCGCGAATTCGCAACGGCCCGAAAATCCGGACGTCTCTGATCCTTGCTTCCGGGCTGCTGCTCCTGGCGAATAGCCGCCCTCTGGAGGGTCTGCTGTTCAGCATACCCCTCGTGCTCGCCGCCATCGCCGCGCTGATCGAAGGGATCCGAAATGGCAAGACGGCCTGGGGCTCGGCCGCGAAAATCGCTTTCCCGGCGGCGGCACTGCTCGTCGTTGGAGCGGCTTGGATGCTGTATTACAACTGGCGTGGAACCGGAAATCCGCTGGTCATGCCCTACCAGGTAAATTTCCAGACCTACCATTTCGTCAAGCCGTTTCCCTTCATGAAGCCCGATCCGATTCCCGAGTACCGGCACCCGTCGATGCGCATGTTTTACGTATATTACGAATTACCTACTTTGTTGAGATATAAATACACATATGACCTGGGATCGGTCGCCCAGCAGAGCGTCGCCCAATACTACGGATTTTTTATCTGGCCTTTCTCGCTCCTGATTCTGCCGTGCGCCTACGCCATGTGGCGCAGCCGGATGAGAGCGGCCCTCGTTTCCATCGCACTGGTCGCCGCCTGCGTATTTGCGCAAGTCTGGTATCCCCGCGCGCATTATGCGGCACCGGTTACCAGCGCGCTGATACTTTGGTTCCTGTTCAGCGTTCGGCACTTCAGGAATACACGATCCCGATACGCAATCTGGGGCTCGCGGGCCCTCGCGATTGTGTTTGCCGTGTGGATGATCAGCCCCATTGCGGAAATCGTGCGGGACCCCTTTGTGCTCCGGCCGCGATTCATGGGTTCCAGCGCGGATGAATTCGAGGCCAGCACCCTGCCTTA
>Ga0210396_10006771_pt1 | contig 10956 bp, 7 predicted proteins | sample IncBWH17OmetaG_FD_155466 | JGI IMG/M metagenome (GOLD analysis project Ga0210396, IMG submission 155466) | Forest soil microbial communities from Barre Woods Harvard Forest LTER site, Petersham, Massachusetts, United States - Inc-BW-H-17-O ... | reverse complement strand
AACGGCGTCACCGTGAAATTCATCGCCTTTCCCATACCTGGACACGAAGCCGGCGATCCCGTCCACGAGTCGGACACAGACCGCCTTTGGCTCGACTGGTTAGACAAATATTTGAAGTAGCCCTGCATCCCAGCTAGCAGTGCCTCGTCGAAGTAAAATTGAAGTGGAAGCCCTTCAGAACTTGGTCACTTCAGTGAAATTAAACTCGCGGACTTTCATGGCGGGCACAACCATGTCGAACGACTCTTCCCCGCAGGACCGAACGGGCACGCTCATGGCTTCGACACACGAGAGCATATGGATCAGGCTTTGGTTGAAACGGAAGTTGCGCAGGCCGCGTTGAACTTTTCCGTTTTCCACCAGGAACGTACCGTCGCGGGTCATGCCGGTAACGATTTTCTCGTAAGGATCGACTTCGCGGATGTACCAAAGCCGCGTGACCAGCACGCCACGCTCGGTGGAGGCAATCATCTGTTCGAGAGTTTGGGGATTCTGCGGAGCGGCGAACACAATGTTGAGCGGCATCTCACCCATTTCGTTAGGCAAGGCGAATCCGTGGCCAGTAGCTTCGACCGGTCCAACCTTGTCTTTATATTCTGAATTCTTCATGCGCACCGCCGTTCCCCGCGCGTAGACAACTCGCTTGACCACTCCGTTCTCAACCAGCGGGACCCGCAGCCGCCGCATGCCTTCACCATCAAACGGAGATCCGGTCTGCAGGGGATGCGTGACGTCGTCCCAGATAGTGATGTTCTCACCGAAGAGTTGGGTGCCGATACGGCCGCTGAGGAACGAGCGCTGGTCGAGGATCGCCATGCCCGAGTAATCCCAGAACATGAAACCAACGATGTCGAGCACGGCGGCAGGCTCGAGAATCACCGTGTACTTCCCTGCTGGAATCTCCTCCGGATGCGTTGAATCGAGCGCCTTCTTCGCCGCGGTCTCGGCCAGCCCGAGCGGATCGAGGTTGCTCACGTCGGGCGAGTTGGCCTTCTGCCACCCGGAAGAATCCGTGCCCATCATGGTGATGGAAACTTCCGCCAAGGTTTGCGTGTGCCAGTCGCTCAGGCCACGCGAATTGAAAATACCTTCGACCGATTCAGAACTCGAATAGATGCCGGCTGCGGTGAGTTTGTGCTTCTGTGCTACTTCAACGATCTTCTTCACGCCAGCGGCGCGAACCTGGGGAGTGATGGCCGATGTCGCGGCAAAGTGGCGCGACGGGATTAGTGTGGAGCGGACGCCTTCGCCCCCGATGCCAGCAGCTTCGCGACTGTCAGGCATGGGCAAAATGTCAGAATCGGGATGCTGCACCTTAGCCAGCGCTTCCGAAGATTCAACCACACGGCGCAAGCTCTCGTCGTCAAGCTTGTTCGTAGAGGCACGAGCCGTTCGTCCTCCAAACACCGTACGCACCGAGACGAGATGGTTTTCGTCCGCAACATTTTGATGAATCGTATTGTTGGCAAAGCGCGTAAGCGCAAAGTTGCTGCCCGAGAAAAGAACCTCAGTCTCATCAGCAGCCGAGAATTTCTTGATCCGATCGAAGATGTCGGCGGCTTGTTCCCTGGTTAGCATTCAGAATGGCTTTGGCTCTTCTCTGTGTCTCTGCGGTGACTAGCTTTTGACCTAGCTTCCCTTATAAGCGCTCCCCACCTTGATCCCCCGAAACCTCGACGGCGCTGCCCCGTGTCCAGTGCCCATCACCTGTTGCGGCTGGCCTTTGCCGCAATTCGGTGTGCCCCAAAGCGTCCACTCATCGCGCGAGCAGATCGCGTCGAGCGAATTCCAGAACTCAGTCGTGATCCCGGAGTAAGACGGATTCTTCACCATCCGCACGCGCTTGCCGTGCTTTATCTCCCAGCCAATCTCGCACCCAAATTGAAAGTTATAACGCCGGTCGTCGATCGACCACGAACGATTCGTCTGCATCAGAATGCCCTGATCGGTGGAGGCGATCAACTGCTCGAGTGACAGCGGCTTTTCGCCCGGCAGCAGGCTGATATTGGTCATGCGAATCATGGGCAAGCGGTTCCAGCCTTCTGCACGCAATGTTCCGCCGGAGCGACTCTCGCCGATAGTGTGCGCAGTCTCGCGCGAACTGAGATACCCGGTGAATAATCCGTTGGTGATGATCGGCGTGCACTGCGCGGCAACACCTTCGTCGTCGAAACCGAAAGTTCCAAGGCCCGGACCGTGCTCCTGGCGCGCATCCGCCACCACATTCACCAACTCGCTGCCATAGCGCAGCGTCCGCAGCTTGTCGAGCGTCAAGAAAGAAGTCCCCGCGAAATTCGCCTCCATGCCCAGCACTCGATCAAGTTCTATCGGATGCCCGACCGATTCGTGGATCTGCAATCCGAGCTGCGAGCTATCAAGAATAATGTCAAACTTGCCTTCGGGGCACTGATCCGCATGATGCAGGGCAACTGCTTCTTCCGCGATGCGGCGGGCGTTCTCGACCAGCTTCAACTCTTCAATCAGCTCGTATCCTTTATTCTGCCACTGCCCCCCGTAAGAATTAGGATAAGACCGTTTCTGAATCTCGTTGCCGGCGAACGCATATGCGGCGTAACCCGCGCCGGCGGAATACTTGGTCTGGTGAACGTCGGTTCCCTCCGACGACACAAACCATTGCTCCTCGCGATTGAAGTTGAGGTTGCTTTCGGCCAGCGTGATGCCCGCAACCGCGCGCAACTCGGAGTCGATGCTCAGCAACAGCGCAATGTTTTGCTCGACCGAAATCGAGAAGGGATCGATCACATGCGGGGTAGTCCACTCCGCAGTGACAGGCTTTTCAGGAGCAAGGAGGACATCCTTCTGCTTCACTTGCGCCGACGCACGGGCAATCTCAACCGCGCGGGCTGCGGTAGCTTCAACCCCAGTGCGCGACAGGTCTTCGGAGGCGGCGAATCCCCACGCGCCATAAGCAAGCACGCGCACGCTCATCCCGGCAGACTCGGCGTCAGACGCGCTGCCAACCTTGCCGTTCTTCGTAGTGAGCGCACGGCTTCTCTGGCTGACGACGCGCGCATCGGCATAGCTCGCGCCGCGCATCGTGGCAACATTCAAAGCCCAGCTGGCAATTTCCTTCATGGGAACTTCAAATCTACCACGGAGACACCTTTCGATCACCTTGATGGCAGGTACGCCCTCTCTAGGCGAGAAGATGCTCTAATAGATGTTCGAGGAAACGTACTTGTCTGGAAACACAGCGGTCCCAATCAATGAGGCCTATAGAAACTACAAGCCACGCGTTAGTGTCAGCAACACGGTGCGCAAACTTCTTGACCGAGTGCCGCCTGAATATACGCGTGGGCTGCACTGCGTCGTCTTGACCAACCTATCCGGGCAGCCGCGCAGAAGTCGATTAGGTAAGGCAACTCCTCGGGGACGCCGCATTTCAGCGTCGCGTATTGCCGGGCTTTATCACCAAGAGTGGAAAGGCCAGCCGCCATGGATCGAACTATATGTTGACCAGATTCTTGGGCACTGGAAGCCCCTGCCCATGTGGATTCCAGTTCTCCGCGACTTTGCAGTCGCCAGGACTCTTTATCACGAGCTAGGACACCATGTACATCTCTTCATCCGCCCGGAGTATAGAGAAAAGGAGGATGTCGCAGACGCCTGGAGAGACAAGTTGATGAGGATGGTCTTAAGGAGAAAATATTGGTACCTGATACCGTTCTTCAAGCTTCGCAAGATGATCCTAAGGAAGCGAACTTAACCATCTGGGACGCCATGATTCCCGTCTAAGGCGTGGCCCGCGCCAAATCCAACGCTTTCCTCACTGCAAGCAACTCCTTCAACACTTCGCGCAGCTTGGTGGATTCCAGCGCGTTAGCTCCGTCGGACTTCGCTTCTTTGGGCCTGTCGTGCACTTCCAGAAAAACGCCATCCACGCCGGCGGCGACTGCCGCACGCGCCAGCACCGCGATGAATTCAGGCTGGCCGCCACTAACGGCGACGGCAGCGTTGCCATCGTCGGCCCGAGCAGAAGGCAACTGGACGGAATGCGTCGCGTCGAAAACCACCGGCGCAAACTTGCGCATGATCGCGAGCGAGCGCATGTCGACGACCAGGTTGTTGTATCCAAAACTCGTGCCGCGCTCAGTCAGAAAGACTTGCGAGTTGCCTGCCTGACGGCACTTCTCGACCGCGTGCCGCATATCCCAGGGCGAAACGAATTGTCCTTTCTTGATGTTCACCGCGCGGCCGCTGAGGGCCGCCGCCACAACGAGATCGGTTTGGCGACACAGAAACGCAGGAATCTGCAGCACGTCGACGACCTCCGCAACCTTGGCCACGTCGGCCACTTCGTGAACGTCAGTCAGCACCGGCAACTGAAGATCGTCTTTGATCTTTCTTAGAATCCGCAGACCCTCCTTGATTCCGGGCCCGCGATAACTGCGAATCGAGGTGCGATTGGCTTTGTCGTAGCTGGCTTTAAAGATGAAAGGAAAACCGAGCGCCCGGGTCACGCCCTTGATGATCTCGGCCATGCGAATGGCGTGCTCTTCACTCTCAATCACGCAGGGGCCGGCAATGAGGAAGAGATTCCCCGAGCCGATGTGCACATCGCCGACTTGGAAGGAGGAAATCAAGAGCGAAAACCTCTCACCGCCGAGCACGCAGAGAGCGCCGAGATAAAACTGAGAAAACTCGAGATCGCTATTGCCTTTCTCGGCGGACTCGGCGATCTCGGCGGTAAATCGTCTTGCCTATCTGCGCGCCACTTTTTCCGGACGATGAAACATTTCCACCGCCGCCGTTTCTTTCTGCGCCCGCCGCTTCGAGCCATGTTCATACGCCGCCGCAACAAACGTGCTGAACAAAGGATGCGGCTCCAGCGGCTTTGATTTGAACTCAGGATGAAACTGGCATCCGATGAAATGCGGATGGTCCGGCAGTTCGATCATCTCGACGTATGTGGCGTCGGGAGTTGAACCAGAAATTCGCAGCCCCGCGGCCACCATGGGCTCCTCGTATTCGCGATTGAATTCGTAGCGATGGCGGTGGCGCTCGCTGATTTCAAGCTTGCCATAGATCTTGTGGGCCAGCGTGTTGGGTTCGATCTTGCAAGTCCACGCGCCCAAACGCATAGTGCCGCCAAGTTCTTCCACGCCTCGCAACTCGCGCAGTTTGTAGATCACTCGATGCGGAGTCGCCTGATCGAACTCGCTCGAATTGGCGTCGGCAAGTCCCACCACGTTGCGGGCAAACTCCACGCAAGCGGTCTGCATTCCCAGGCAAATGCCAAAGTAAGGAACCTTATTCTCGCGGGCATAGCGAATCGCGATCAGCATGCCTTCAATCCCACGCTTGCCAAAACCGCCCGGAACCAGCAACCCGTCATAACCCTCGAGTTGCGCTTCGATGCTGCTCTGGTCGCTCGTCTCCAGTCCCTCGGCCTCAATCCAGTTCAACTGAAGTTTCAGGTTGTGCGCCAGCGCACCGTGCACCAACGCCTCTTTCAGCGATTTATACGAATCTTCATACTCGACATACTTGCCCACAATCCCTATCGTGACCGTGTCTTTGGGGTTGTAGACGCGGTGCACAATGTCTTCCCACTTCGAAAGGTCGCGATCCTTCGCTTCCATGTGCAGATATTTGAGCGCCAGCGTGTCCACGCCTTCGTTTGCGAACACCAGCGGCACTTCATACACCGAAGCCACGTCCTTAGCGGTAATCACCGCTTCTTCCTGCACGTTGCAGAAGAGCGCAATCTTCGACTTCAGCTCCTTGGCAAGAAAACGGTCGGTACGGCAAAGCAAAATGTCAGGCTGAATTCCAATGCTGAGTAGTTCCTTCACCGAGTGCTGCGTAGGCTTGGTTTTAAGTTCCTGGGCCGCGGCGATGAACGGAACCAGCGTCACGTGGACAAACAGCGTGTCTTCGCGCCCCAGTTCCTGGCGCATCTGGCGAATCGCCTCCATGAACGGCAAGGACTCGATGTCGCCCACCGTGCCGCCGATTTCCACGATCGCCACATCCACGTCCTGCGCCACCTTCTTCATCGCCGCCTTGATTTCATTCGTCACGTGCGGAATCACCTGCACCGTCTTGCCCAGATAATCGCCGCGGCGCTCCTTCGCAATGATCTGCTCATAGAGGCGGCCCGTGGTCCAGTTGTTGTCGCGGGAAAGTTTGGCGTGGGTGAAGCGCTCGTAGTGTCCGAGGTCGAGATCGGTTTCAGCTCCGTCGTCGGTCACGAATACCTCGCCATGCTGAAATGGCGACATCGTTCCCGGATCGACGTTGAGATAAGGATCAAACTTCATCAGGTTGACCTTCAGCCCACGGCTTTCCAGCAGGCAGCCGATGGAGGCCGCCGCTAGTCCCTTGCCCAGGGAAGACACAACTCCGCCCGTTACAAAGATGTACTTCGCTGGCATCTGTTCCTCGCTCTAAATTGTGTTTGAAAAATTGTGCAGGTGGGGTGCACGATCAATTATGCCAGAACCTGCCTGTGGAAACAAACAGAAGAATCCGCGCGCGTTGACTATCCCGGTAATGTGGGCGAAAATGATTTGAGTACCTCCCTCGGGAGTACTTCCCTCAACCCCGATTTTTCGGGCTTTCGGCTTTTTGTCTTCAATCGTGGGCCTGTGGCGCAGCTGGGAGCGCGCTTCCATGGCATGGAAGAGGTCGTCGGTTCGATCCCGACCAGGTCCACCAATTCCCTCCAACAACTTAGACCGGAACACAGGGTCGCTTGAGCGACCAAACGTGCGAGCTACGAGCTCGCGAGTTGATCGGGATTGGTCAACACAAGCGTGGTTTACGGTACTTATGTGTCCTCAAGGCCGTTCGGGTAGTCTTGAAGCTGGAGAAGGCACTTGACCTTTACAAGAGGACTCAATCATGACGAATAGAGAAGCCGGAATCAATGTAGTCCGCGAAATGATGGGTGACCAGGCGGCCGGAAAACTCAGCTCTTCCGCTGACTCAGACACCTTCGGTGCCCCGATCGCCGCCTACGCGCTCGACCAAGTCTTTGCAGATATCTGGACTCGTCCCGGTCTCGACAGGCGCTCCCGTAGCCTGGTCTCGATGTCTGTCATGATTGCCATGCGTCAACCCCATGAATTCGCCATCCACATGGGGGCCGGGCTCAATAACGGCCTCACATTGAAAGAAATCGAGGAAGTTCTCATCCAGGCGCTGCCATACGTTGGCTATCCTGCCATCGCAACAGCACTTGCTGCTGCTGCCGAGGTTATCAAGGAGCGTGGTCTGGACGTCGACGAAAACTACGCTGGCCACCGCGGCCTGCTTTGACACTAAACGGTATCCGCACTGCCGGTGTTGAACGACGCTTTCTCATTGTTGTTGGCTCCAACAGAGAAATGTCAGCAAGGCGCATGATCCAGCAGCGATCGCCGTCGCGCACAAAGATCTGATGAACCGCTGATGCGTCCTCGGTGTTGAAGCGCTCTTTTAGAATCGCGGCCAAGCTATCAAGCTAAGGAACGGCAAGCAAGTTGAGATTTCGCGCCGGCAATCCAGAAGTCTGAAAAAGCTTCTGAGTCTCTGAGACGGCTGCTGTTTTTCATGAAAAAAGTAACGATTTTCCACTCTCGCCGTTGAGCGTACTTCGTGAAACCGGCCGAGTCGGAGACGACGATCGAACTGTCAAACAAAGTGACTCCGACACAGTCGGTGCAGCGACAAACGGTTTAGCGTGACATTAGAAATTGGACTTCCTGTTCGATTTCCGAGATTACGATTGGAGCGAGACCTGCTTCAGATAATTGCTGATTAAGCCGCCGAAGTTTAGTCGTCTTGAACTCGCTCCATTCTGCGATGGCAATTTTTACCTGCTCGCTCGACTCATGGTAAACCGCAATTGCTTGCGAAGGCACCGCGCGATCCCCAACTTCGACAACGCGCAGTGCCGATGCCATATCGGCGAAAGCGTCCTGCAGACCTGCGGCCTGCGCAACGCCTCCCGGCCTGGTTTCTATCTTTGAAATTTCAGTTTGAGCATCGGCCAGCGCCAACTTAATAGCCGAATCCTTCGCGCCAACCTTCTGCGCCACATCAAGAAGCTGTTTCCGTAGCGAGCCGATCTCAGCAAGTGCGCGCCGTGCTTCCATGGTTTCGGCAAAAATCTGTTGACCGAGTTGCAACTGCTGGAGAAGAATTTCTGGAGTGGCGGGGGAACGGGGGTCCATAACGACTTCTAGAGACTGAATCTGCGCCTTTCCGTCAACCGTGAGTCTGACTGAGTAGTTCCCCGGCACCGCTCTAGGGCCTCTGGGATTACGGAATTCGGTTTCTTCGTCCACGCCCGGTCCTCCGGAGCTGCTCCAACTGAGATCCCAGACAAAGCGGTGCATCCCAGGATTAGTTTCGAGGACTTCCGGCCTGGGGAACCAACGCTCGGCAATGGGAAGAAGTGGGTGCTTTTCCGGGTGTGTGTCTTCAGAAGAGAATCTGTGGACGAGTTTCTGTTGCGCATCAAGAATCTCCAGCGAGACTTTGCTAGCGGAAGACTTGAGGAAATAGTCAATGATGGCGCCGGCAGGCGGGTTCTCGGCCGTTGGTTCTTCCGGTGGGAGTGGAGTGCCGGGGAAGGAATCGTTATCGATGCGATATGCTGGCGCCGGACGGTAAAGCCAGAACGCGTTATCCTTTTCGGCATCGTACGCCTGGCGAAGCGGCGTGATGTCGTCCAGAATCCAAAAAGAGCGTCCGTGCGTACCCACGACCAGATCGTCGCCGTGAATCGTAAGGTCGCGGACAGAAGTTACAGGCAGATTAAGTTGCAAAGAGTGCCAACTGCCGCCATCGTCGAATGATACGTAAACCCCCAATTCAGTTGCAGCAAAGAGCAGTCCCTTTTTCTCAGTGTCTTCACGAACGCCGCGCAGAAAAGCATGTGTTCCAATGCCGTTGGTAATGAGTTCCCATGTAGCTCCATAATCGCGGGTTCGATAAAGAGAGGGTGTCTGATCATCAAGCCGGCTGCGATCCACAGCCGCATAGGCAACCGCGGGATCAAAATGCGAAGCCTCGATAAACGAGATCTTGCTCCAGGCTGTCAGGCCGGCGGGCGTGACGTTTCTCCAGGTTTTCCCACCATCACGGGTGATATGGATTAGTCCGGTATCGCTTCCTGCCCAGATTGTGTCGCGGTCTAGAGCTGATGGCGCAATGGTGAATACTACGCCATAGCCTCGTTGCTTCGCGTTCTCGGTGGTCGGCGCCCCCTCCGCTTTGTCTCCAGGCTGCTGTGTCGATCCGGTAAGATCGGGGCTGATGGTCTGCCAATGCAGTCCACCATCAATAGTTTTCATCACATATTGCGTCCCGAGGTAAAGCGCCGTGGAGTCAGCGGGGGAAAAAATGAGAACCGGGGTCCAAGGGTCCCTATATTTGCGCTGATTAATCTCGGAACCAAATGTCGGCACCGGCCACGGAGTTACATCCTGGCTGAGTCCGGTTCGCCTGTTGTAACGGCTAACCGAACCGTAGGTTCCGCTCAGATAGATGATGTTCGGATCCTTGGGATCGGGCGCCATGTATCCACTCTCGCTTCCGCCCGCGGGAAACCAATCGCGCGCCGTGATCTGATTGTGATCCGTGCGGCTGGGCACGGCAGCGCTTCCGCTATCTTGTTGCGCGCCGTACACGATGTAGGGAAACTCGTTGTCGGTGATGACATGATAGAGCTGCGCAGTGGGCTGGTTGTACCACGTGCTCCAGGTCTGACCGCGGTCGAGGCTGACTGTGGTGCCCTGATCAGTCCCGAGAACCATGCTGTTGGAATTCTTGGGATCGATCCAGATCTGGTGGTAATCGTCCCCGCCCGGCGCACCCCGGACAATTGAAATTGTCTTTCCTCCATCGACCGATCGATAAAGAGCAACGTTCGGAATGTAGATCACATCGGGATTCTGCTGGTCAACGGTTATGCTGTTGAAGTACCAGGCACGGCTGGTGAGCCGAGGGTCCGCGTTCTCCAAGGTCCAGGTATCGCCACCATCGTCGGAGCGATACAAACCTGCCTTCTTTGCCTGGATGAGAGCGTAAACGCGTTTACCATCTGGCGCGACGTCGACTCCAATGCGTCCCCAGTCGCCTTCAGGCAAACCATTATTTACGCGAGACCAGGTTTTGCCGGCATCTCGAGAGCGGTAAAGGCCGCCGCCGGGTCCGTCGATGGGAGCATAAGTACTCCAAGGGGGACGATGCGTATTCCATGTGCCCGCAAACAATAACTGCGCGTTGCCAGAACAGATCGCGAGGTCTGAAATACCGATTTCGGATCCTGCGTCCAGGACCTTGGCCCAATGCGCTCCTCCATCGACGGATTTGTAAACCCCGCGCTGCTCGCTTGGTCCGTAAGCATCACCGAGAACACCCACATAAACTACGTTCGGGTCTCGCGGGTCAACCACGATCCGGCTGGTTTGGCGCGTTTCCTCTAAGCCCGCGTGCGTCCACGTCGAGCCAGCATCAACGGATTTGTAAACCCCATTGCCGGACGACAAGTCAGAGCGAATATCCGACTCGCCCGTTCCGGCGTAGATTGTCTTTGGGTCCGACGGCGCCACAGCGATGGCGCCGATCGAACCGACAGGCTGGCCATCAAAAATCGGCTTCCAAACCGTTCCTGCATCGGATGTTTTCCAAATACCGCCGTTGACCGCGCCGAAATAGTAGGTCGTCGAGTCGCCCAGAACGCCTGCGACGGCAACCACTCGGCCTCCGCGGAATGGGCCAATGAGTCGCCATTTGAGGCCGCTGATTAGTTGCGGAACCGATTGGGCGCCTGCGGAGCCCGCAAGTAAAAGAAGGAGTCCTGCGATGAAACTCTGGTGCAAATACGACTTAAGTTTTTCCAAGTGACAATCCCTCGCTGGCTAGCCAGTTTACTGGAAAACGCAATATTGCATCCGGCCGGGAGGAGGGTTGAAAAAGCTTTCCGGATTGGCCTATCACCAA
>Ga0210396_10006770_pt1 | contig 10959 bp, 9 predicted proteins | sample IncBWH17OmetaG_FD_155466 | JGI IMG/M metagenome (GOLD analysis project Ga0210396, IMG submission 155466) | Forest soil microbial communities from Barre Woods Harvard Forest LTER site, Petersham, Massachusetts, United States - Inc-BW-H-17-O ... | reverse complement strand
GGAAGCTTCGTCCGATTCATACAACATATACCTCATCAACCCGGAAAGGCGAATCAGGGAAGGCTCCAGCTGGTCTGATTTCAATCTCGCCATTGCCACCATATTATTCAGCACATTGAAAAGAAAATGAGGACTAACCTGTGACCTTAAAAAAGAAAGCTCCGTTTTCAGGTTTTCGTTTTCTTTTTCCTTCATAAGTTGCTCAGTCCTTATCTTATCAGTAACAAACCAGTAAACGGTACTCATTGCCCAGACAAACAAATAAGGAAATATGGTAAACAGTGTCTCTCTGTGAAATCCGATTTTCTCACCAGATCTTGGAAAAATATTTACAGCGGTTATAAAAACAGCCAGTAGTAACAGGTGCAGACTGATATAAATACCAATTCTTTTCCGGTTCAAAAATTTGGGAATCAGTACGAGCAGATTAAAATAAAAAGTTAGAATCCAGCAGGCATCAAATATCAGAAACCGGATGATAAACATCCCCTTTAAATTTATATGCTGCTGGTCCGGTTCCCGATGGAAAAGCGTAGGCAAAGTAAACACAATCACCCAGGCGATGATGTGAAAGAAAACAATGGCAAATTTAGACCTGTACCAGCGTGTACTCATGGGAAATTTAATCTGACGCAATGTCCGAATTTCCTGTCCACCCCGGCAGCCGATGCGACAAAAAGCTCATTTTCCGCGATGAAGGGGAACGCTGAAGGCTCAACGCGGAACGCTCAACGCGCAAACCTTTTAATATTTGAACGAAAAAGGTCCCGACAATAATTGTGGGACCTCGGTATAACATTACATTTTTTACAAAATCAGGCGTTTAGCCTTCGGCCTTAAGCCTTAAGCCTTAAGCCTTTTAAGATTTCGGCATCACAAAAATGGATGGATCTATTGTCTTATTTACTTCAATCTTGTTTACCGTAGTCGTAACGGTGAATTGCCCTCCATAACTTATCTCATATGAATATGGAAAATACACTCCGACAGGATCCACTTTTTTATAGTTGGAGTAAGTAGTGATGACTTCCATGGTCTGTCCCATCATCTGCGCTGATGAAACAGATTTTGTAACGAAGTAGGTGGTTGCATCAACATATAGCGTAGTTTCTATACTGTCGGCATTGGTTATTTTTAATTTAAAAGCATTGCCGTCTTTCCCCTGCAATTCAATTTTGTTTCCTTTGGCAGCATAATTATAAAGCGGCCCGAAGGGATCCAGCCTTCCTTTGCTTTGCTTGAGCATTTCTTCCGGCATCGGCGCCGGTGCAGTTGCTCCCTGAAATGGATTCACCTGCCAACCCCCTTTGTCTGTAACTGCAATAATTAGTGACTGACCATTAAATTCAGAGACCATTTTAAATCCAACTCCTGTAACCAGATTGATAGTACTGGGACCTTCATTTCCCATAGCAGAAGACGTGTTTTCCATATAAACGGTTTTTACCTGCGAGAGCTTGTCTTTTCCACCCAGGGCATCAATATACTTGTTCACAATTTCATCTACGGTCTGGGCATGCGTAGCCGTGAAACACGCGAAAGCTAAAAAAAGAGCAACACCTATTTTTGCCAATTTCATATGTATATTTTTAATTTAAAGATAAAGATGCCGATTTTTTCTTAAACGACCAGAAGCAATGGATTTGATCAAAAAATTAATTTTCGCCATTATGTAGAAAATTTTTCCGATACGGCATTCCCAAAAAGTTGATTTATCGATTCCTTTGTTCAATGAAATATCCGGGAAATATATATTTTAACTTACTATTTTAAATCCTGAGGCTCAGAAGTTTATAACAACAAAAATATTTTTTATTGGACATCAGTTCAATTGATCAGATCTTAGGACCTAACTTCAAAAAAAAGACCAATGAATACAGGCGTTGTCGGATATGGTGTGTCTGCACAATTTATGCATCTGCCTTTCATTGTAACTAATCCTGAATTTCAACTTCGGTATATTTTACAACGACATGGGAACGAAGCAGAGGAAAAATATCCGTCCGTTCAGATTGTGCGGACTCTAGATGAAATGTTATATGATGACAAACTGGAGCTTATTGTTATCACTACCCCCAATGATACACATTTTGAATATGCTTCAAGGGCCCTCAATGCAGGTAAACATGTCGTTCTCGAAAAACCCTTCACGATTACTTCTTCAGATGCAAAAAAACTAATTGACCTCAGTATAAAAACCAATCGGGTACTTAGCATTTATAAAAATCGACGATATGTTTCCGATTTTCTTACCATAAGAAAAATATTAAATGAAAAATTACTTGGAGAAGTTGTAGAATTTGAAGCTCATTATGACAGGTACCGGCCTGAAAGAAGGCCCGGCGCATGGCGGGAGCAAAATACTCCCGGCAGTGGAATTTTATATGATCTGGGTGCCCACCTGATTGATCAGGCTTTTTGTCTTTTTGGTTTACCTGACTATATCACCGCCGACATTCGTATTCAAAGGCCTGATGCGAAAGCTACCGACTATTTTGAACTCTGGCTAAACTATGCCTTTACGAAAGTTATTCTTAAAGCGGGTATGCTTGTCCGTGAGCCCGGACCCAGGTATTTAGTTCATGGTACAAAGGGCTCGTTTATTAAATCAGGTGAAGATCCGCAGGAAGCATTATTGAGAAAAGGAGTTCTGCCAGATTCTCCGGACTGGGGTCAGGAATCAGAAGAAATCTACGGACAGCTTCACACAGAAATAAATGGCAGGATCATAAATGAAAGATACCCATCACTTCGCGGTGATTACGGCGATTTTTACAGGGATTTGTATAATACGATTCGCAGGGGTGATACATTAAAAGTAAAACCGGAACATGGCTATAATACGATCCGCCTGATAGAACTTGCTGCTGAGAGTAGTCATAAAAAAGCCACGATTGCCTGCACTAATCTTATAAACATAGCATACCCTTAAACAAAAAGCAGACTGCAACCCCTGATATCGCTGTTGTCTATTCTGCCTAAAACTTCAAAACTACCGTCGTCATATAGTCTTACTACATCATCTGTCGCGAGAAAAGCGCAGGAATCCATGTTTGCCAGATCGATAATATTCAGTAATCCTTCGCCCGAATAATGAAGAGCCATCGGATCATCTTCATCCCTCACGAGCATTTTCATCCAGGGAACCGGTTTGTATATTCCATCACCGAAAGAATAAGCCTGGGAGAGCAGTTCAGTCATCCCATACTCCGAATGTATTCGGCTTACACCCAATTTCTGTTTCAGCAAGTTATGAAGTTCTTCCCGTGTAATTTCCGCTCTCCTGCCCTTCATTCCGCCTGTTTCCATGACTATTGTATGGGACAGTTTCATAGAATATTTTTCCGCGAAATCCATTAACCCGAAACTTACGCCTATCAGCAAAGTGGGCTGTTTATTTTTTTCAAGCTTCAATAATACCTGATGAAGTTGATCGAAATCATATAAATAAAACCCACTGTCGGCATGACCGCTGATCTTGATCATTTCATCAACCATCCACACCAGTGACGACCCGGTTCTTTCCAGATATGAAGGCAAGAGACCGAGAACACAATAATCCCTGATGCTTCCATAAGATCTTTCAAAGCCGTTAACGAAACTTTCACGATACAGGTCTAATTGTTTTACGAAATGTCTGGCCGGATTCATTGCCGTAGTTCCGCTACTTTCAAAAATGATTTCAGGGATAAAATACCCTGTTTTGATTTCTGCAGTTTTAAAAAAAGATACAGGCAGGAAAGGAACCTGATCCAAATGGACAACGGATTCGGGGCTTTTATGAAACCTCTTCGCAAAATCCCCGTATAGAAGGTTTTCATGATATTGATCTTTGAACACCTGCAGGGCGCAAGTATTAAAATCCGGGAGCAACCCCTTAAAGATCCAATCGTATTTATATTTGATATTATGGCTGTTCATAACTGCATTAGGCAGAATAGTCTGGTCAATCAATTAACTGGTGCAATACTAAAGCATTTGGTGAAAATCCTTTAATTTGTGCTGTCCAAATCACCGAGATGAATTCGAGGCTTTTAGTTTTGTCAATTTTAGTTTTAATGGCCCTTGGTTGCACTAAAGATAACAGCCAGGGCGGACCTACCATCGGAATAAAATCTTACAATAGTTCCGTATATAACGATAACAACGGATTTAATGTAACACTTACGTTTTCACAGAAGGGCGGCAATCCTTCTGGTGATTCTTTAACAATTATTCAGCATAGACGTAATCAATCCTACGTACCAAACCCTGTAGACACATTTGGTACAAGATTACCCATAACACCTGCGGTGGATAAAGCAGAATTCACCGCGAATCTGCAATGGCAGTTTATAGAGTTTGGTATCAACGGAGAAAATGACACCTGTGATTTCCAATTTGTGCTGGTCGATCTTAATCAAAATCATAGCGATACAGTGTCAACCGGTACAGTAATCATCTATCAATATTGATAAACCTTGATTTGGATCCGGAAAGTTGTTGATTTTTTTCTTTTTAGTAGTATTTATGTTTCTCTGTGTGCAGTATTAATGACATGGCAGACCAGTCATTTATTACGTCTTGCGATCTCGGAGGACTATTACTGGTTTGTATTTTTTGCAACGATCTGTAGTTATAACTTTCACTGGTACCTGACTCCGCGTACTGAAACCTTAGCCGATCGAACGAGATGGTCTCTACAACACAAAAACGCACATCTGATATTTTATTTCGCCGGGGTAATAGGTTCGTTGATATTTTTTTACAAGTTACGTCAGCATTGGTTTGCACTTTTTTTCGCTACCGTAATCACATTCCTATATTCTGCCCCGAAAATACCCCTTCCCTACTTCCGATTTCTAAAGCAGGTGGCCATTGGGAAAACAATTTTTCTCACTGTAGTCTGGACTTATGTGACGGCTATTTTACCTGTGTTTATTGCCGGACAACATTTTAATCACGAAATGAAATGGTTTGCAGCAAGCCGCTTTTTTCTTATTTATGGAATTTGTATACTATTCGATTACCGCGATCGTGCGTACGACAAAGAGGATGGACTTCGGACCATGGTAAATTATTTTGACGAAACAGGCGTTAACCGCATATTTTTATTTTCCATTTTTGCGTTCATCATTTTTACTGTTGGTCTGCTCTTTTCCGGAGTTTCGCTATTGATTGTGCTTGTCTTAATCATTCCGGGCATCATATTGTACATCATTTATCCCAATGCAAAAAACAGCAAATCTGACTACCTCTATTATTTCGTTATAGATGGACTAACGATGCTTTCTGCCATACTGATGGCAATACTGCCAATTTGATTATTTTTGGCCATAAATAATTTTCATGGCTAAAGCCAAAACTGTTGCAGCTGCTAAAAAATCTATTCTTCTTCCCGGTTCTCTTGAATTCATGAAGAAATATCTGAATACGCCTTCACCGGTCGGTTTCGAAAGCGGAGGTCAGAAGATCTGGATCGAATATCTCAGGAAATATATCGATACATACTATACAGATGTATATGGAACAGCCGTTGGTGTAATCAATCCCGATGCAAATTTTAAAGTTGTGATTGAAGCACATGCCGATGAAATCAGTTGGTTTGTGAACTATATCAATCCGGAAGGGCTTATGTACCTGAAAAGGAATGGGGGTGTGGATCATCAGGTGGCACCTGGTCAAAGAGTTATCATTCACGGTGATAATGGTCCCGTGAAAGCTGTGTTTGGATGGCCTGCCATTCATACCCGAATGACAAATACCGATTCGAAAGAAGTACATCCAAAAGTTGATAATTTATTTCTCGATTGTGGTGCGCGCAACCGAAAAGATATAGAAGCTTTAGGCATTCATCCAGGATCGGTAGTAACTTATCAGGACGGCTTTGATGAATTGGCATATGATACACTTATTGCCCGTGCATTTGATAACCGGATTGGAGGATTTATGATCGCCGAAGTTGCAAGACTTCTGAAAGAAAATAAAAAGAAACTTCCTTATGGATTGTATATTGTGAATGCCGTTCAGGAGGAAGTAGGACTTCGTGGGGCCGAAATGATTGCACGCAGAATCAAAGCAGATGTGGCTATCATTACCGATGTAACACATGATACCGCAACACCTATGGTAAATAAACTAATTGAAGGCGATATCACCTGTGGAAAGGGACCTTCACTTGCATTTGGGCCCGCGGTTCACAACAAACTTTTGGCCTTTGTACGTGAAACAGCGTCTAATAAAAATATTCCTGTTCAATTGAGAGCAGTTTCCCGCAGTACCGGAACAGACACGGACTCTTTTGCCTATGCTAATGAAGGATGCCCTTCGGTATTGATTTCAATACCTCTGAGATATATGCATACCACTGTTGAAATGCTGAATCGCCACGATATTGAGCAAACTATTTTGCTGATGTATGAAACACTGTTGGCACTGACACCGAAAACGAATTTCAGTTATCACCTATAAAATCTGTTCACGCTAAAATCTGGATAATGATCCGTAAAAATTGGTCCATAGAAGAGATTCAGGAAATATATGAACTTCCGTTGCTGGAACTGGTTTATCGGGCTGCTACTATTCATCGCAAATACAATAACACAGCTGAGGTGCAGGTTTGCACCCTGCTTTCTGTTAAAACGGGCGGATGTTCTGAGGATTGTGCATACTGTCCGCAAGCTGCCCGGTATCACACCGACATTAAAGTCCATGCGCTGATGAAAACGGACGAAGTGTTGGAATACGCTCAAAAAGCAAAACAGGCGGGGTCTACCCGTTTTTGCATGGGTGCTGCATGGCGGGAAATAAGAGATAACAAAGATTTTGACCGGGTGTTGGACATGGTAAAAGGCGTAAATGCCATGGGTATGGAAGTGTGCTGCACACTGGGAATGTTAACTGAATCTCAGGCTAAAAAACTTGCCGACGCCGGACTTTACGCTTATAATCATAATCTGGATACTTCATCAGAATATTATGATGAAATCATTACGACCCGAACATATGATGAACGACTGGATACACTGGGAAACGTACGGAAAGCAGGCATAAGTGTTTGTTGCGGCGGTATTATTGGTCTTGGAGAGACCCATGAGGACCGTGTTAACATGCTTCATACCCTGGCAACCTTGCCCGAACATCCCGAAAGTGTGCCCATCAATGCGCTGGTACGGGTTAAGGGAACGCCTCTTGAACATAATCCTAAAGTAGACATCTGGGATATGGTAAGGATGATTGCGACTGCCAGGATTCTGATGCCGAAATCCATGGTGAGATTAAGTGCCGGGCGGTCTGAAATGAGCATTCCTGAGCAGGCTTTTTGTTTCATGGCTGGTGCCAATTCTATATTTGCGGGAGACAAACTCTTAACTACTCCAAATCCCTCTTTTGAGGATGATAACGCGATGTTTTCCCTCCTTGGCCTTTCTGCTATGGACGCGTTTAAGAGCTCAAAGCTTAAGGCGGAAAGCGCGAAGCAAACTGTGAGAGTGTGAGAGTATGAGAGTATGAGGGTGTGGAAGTGAGTTATCAGTTAAGTCTTATTTTCAGCTTTAAGCCTTCAGCCTAAAAAAAGAATTCCTCCATGGAAATGGAGGAACTTTTTTTAACCCTTAAAACAACCAACATGAAAATCTTTGTGGTTGTAATTATAACGTAAGGATTACCCAATGGTTTAATCAGTTTTTGTGAAAGACCTGTTAATAAGCTTAAAGCGTAAGGCGTAATGCTTAACGCCTAACGCTGAAAATTTAAAGTCGAGAACTTTAAGCTTATTTTTAAATGCGTGAGAAACTTAATTTACAATTCAATTTATCTTCCGGCATCAATATTCACATCCAGGAATTTTTAAAATTCCGCAATAACCACTTTAAAAAGCTCAGGCGTTAAGCGTTACGCGTTAAGCTTTAGGCGTTAAGCGTTAAGCTTTAGGCCTATACAAGTGCCAGATCCAAAACCTGCTGCATTGTTTTTACATAATGAAACTTCAACCCCTTAATAAAATTGGAATCAATTTCACTGATATCTTTTTCGTTCTGCCAGCATAAAATCACCTCTTTAATACCCGCTCTTCTTGCCGCCAGTATTTTTTCTTTGATACCACCAACGGGTAGTACCTGTCCACGGAGAGTAATCTCGCCGGTCATCGCGAGATAGGGTTTTATTTTTCTGCCCGTGATCGCCGAAGCAAGAGAACTCATCATGGTAATGCCTGCACTGGGCCCATCCTTCGGAGTACCACCTTCCGGCACATGAATATGCAAAGTTTTTTTAGAAAAAACTTCGGAATTTAAGCCATATTTTTTTGCATTCGATTGCAAATAGGTCAGCGCTGTTGTTGCACTTTCCTTCATCACGTTTCCCAGATTACCTGTAAGCTTTAAATCCCCCTTGCCGTCGCTTATACTTGTTTCAATAAACAGTATATCTCCGCCCACATAAGTCCAGGCCAGGCCCACTGCAACGCCGGGCATATTCGCCACTTTATACAGATCATTATTATAACGGGGTTTCCCCAAAACCTTTTCAATGTCTTTTTCCGTGATGGAAACTTTTAATTTGGATTTGAACGCAAATTCTTTCGCCTCATACCGCATTATGGAAGCAAGTTGCCTGTCAAGATCTCTTACGCCACTTTCCCTGGTATAGTCAGAGATAATTTTGGCCAGGTTTTTATCGGACAATTTAAGAGGCAGGCCCTTTAGACCATGGGCTTCTTTTTGTTTGGGTATGAGGTGTCGTTTTGCAATCTCTACTTTTTCTTCAATAGCATAACCACTGAGATCTATTATTTCGATACGATCACGTAATGCGGGTTGAATATGACCGATATCGTTTGCGGTTGCTACAAACAAAACACGGCTGAGATCGTATTCGAGTTCCAGGTAGTTATCATAAAAAGTATTATTCTGTTCAGGATCCAATACTTCCAACAATGCAGATGATGGGTCGCCACGAAAATCGGTACCCACTTTATCTATTTCATCCAGAATCATTACCGGATTGGATGATTTTACCTTTCGAAGCGACTGCAGTATTCTGCCCGGCATCGCGCCAATATAAGTTTTACGATGACCACGAATCTCACTTTCATCATGCAAACCACCAAGGCTGATACGAACATATTTACGGCCAATTGCATTGGCTATGCTCTTCCCGAGAGAAGTTTTCCCGATCCCGGGAGGTCCAACAAAACAAAGGATGGGGCTTTTCATATCTCCCTTTAGTTTCAACACTGCGAGATATTCAAGTATCCTCTCTTTAACTTTTTTCATGCCATAATGATCCTGATCAAGCACTTTCGATGCCTTTTTCAAATCATACAAATCTTCTGTGTAATCATTCCATGGCAGATCCAGCATCAGATCCAAATGATTATATACGATGGAATAGTCTGGTGTACTTGGATGCATTCGTTCCAGTTTCTCTATTCCCTTTTTGAAAATATCTTTTGCCGCCTGTGGCCACTTTTTACTTTCCGCTTTTTTCTGCATTTCACGCAACTCACGTTCATTGGTGTCACCACCCAATTCATCCTTAATACTCTTGAGTTGCTGTTGAAGAAAATAATCCCGTTGTTGCTTATCTAACTCCGTCTTCGTTTTATTGGTCAGCTTATTTTTTAGTTCCGCAAATTGCAATTCTTTTTGCAACAGTTGCATTAACAGGTCTGCCCTGGCCCTTATTAAATCAGTTGCAAGAAGTTCCTGTTTATCGGTAAGTTCAGAATTTAGGTTGCTTGAAATAAAATGTATCAGGAAAGAAGGATTCTCAATATTTTTTAAAATGATCGAGGCCTCTGTAGGAATATTCGGAGAGAGTTGTATAATCTGTGCTGCCAGGTCTTTTATATTGGAAATATAGGCTTCAAAGTCCTGATCTTTGGGGGCTTCTTCTTCTTGCAATAATATTACCTGCGCTTTGAAGTAAGGGTCGTCCGTAGTTATTGACCCTACTTTAAATCTTCTTTTACCCTGAAGAATCACGGTAGTTCCTCCATCGGGCATTTTTATAACCTTGATAATACGGGCGATAGTACCAACTGTGACCAACTCAGTTAAATTCGGGTCTTCGACACTGCTGTCTTTTTGTGCCAAAACGCCGATCAATTTGTCAGTCTTGTAGGCGTCGTTTACCGCCTTGATACTTTTATCCCGTCCAACGGTTATAGGAAGAACTACTCCGGGAAAAAGTACCGTATTTCTGAGGGGTAGTATGGGAATTTCTTTCGGAATCTCAGTATCAGGCAGATTATCGTGTTCTGTTTCATTTATCGGAATGATGGGCATGAAATCCATTTCCTGCTCACTTCGCTGAAAAAAGAGTTTATCAGTCATATATAAAGGGGTGACAAAATAACACCTCTTGGTGAATTATCCTATCTTTTTATGGTTGACCCCCTAAGGTTCAAGTTTAGTGCCATCATTTTAAGCTTAAAGCTTAACGCATAAAGCTTAAAGCTTTCTGATAGGTAAAAGTCTTCACAATGAAAAGAGGACTTTTTAATAGCAAAACGATAAATATTGTGAAGAAAAATAAAGTGCCAACCCGGGTTCTGGTTTTCGGCTTTCGGTTTTAAGCTTTATGCCTTAGGCTTTAAGCTTTACGCTTTCTGCTATCAGCCTTTCAGATCAGATAATTCTAAATCCAACATAAATCTGGATACTCTCACTTTTCCAGGAATCCACACTTGACGCCTGTTTGTTCAGATTGGTTAAACCACTTACATACCTGGCACCTGCTTTAAAGAATCCTATGTTTACCTGGGCACCACCTACGATCGAAAAATCTCCTGTCTTGAAAACACTGGATGAGGGATAAGTGAGGGTCTGACTGGTGCTCATAAGGATATCAAACTGAGGCCCCAATTGGAAACTGAGAACAGGTATGGGTCTAAAGGACAGTAAAACTGGAATACTTAGATAATTTAAATTAACATCTGTACTATTAAATCCGTTGGGAATGATTGTATAGAAATCG
>Ga0210396_10006769_pt1 | contig 10959 bp, 8 predicted proteins | sample IncBWH17OmetaG_FD_155466 | JGI IMG/M metagenome (GOLD analysis project Ga0210396, IMG submission 155466) | Forest soil microbial communities from Barre Woods Harvard Forest LTER site, Petersham, Massachusetts, United States - Inc-BW-H-17-O ... | reverse complement strand
GGACTGGGCCGACCGGATCGTACGCTTCATCACGGCTCCCGACCGGAATCTCGATTTGCCGCTCGACATCCAGGGCACCGCGTTCCAGGCGCGGGTGTGGCGCGCACTACAGAAGATCCCGCTCGGCAAGACCGCGAGCTATACCGAGATCGCCGCGGCGCTCGGCCAGCCAAAAGCCGTCCGTGCCGTCGCTCAGGCCTGCGCCGCGAACAAGCTCGCCCTGATCGTGCCGTGCCATCGGGTGATCCGCAGCGACGGCGATCTCGGCGGTTATCATTGGGGAGTGGAGCGCAAGCGGGAGCTGCTCGCGCGGGAGCGCGCCGCAGTCGCGTCGGAGCCGACCGATGAGGCGGCAGCCTAGCGCGAAACCCGCCGCCGATCCGATCGAGTGGCAGGAAGCCGCCGGGTCGCTCGATGAGCGGGGTTACGCGATCTTCCCGCAATTACTGACCAGGGGAGAGTGCTGCGAAATCGCCGCGCTCTACCCCCGGGAGGAGGTTTTTCGCAGTCGTGTGATCATGCAGCGTCACGCCTTCGGCCGCGGCGAGTACCAGTATTTTCGCTACCCGCTGCCGAGGGTGGTCGAGCGCCTGCGTCAAGCGGTCTACCCGCATCTCGCACCGATCGCCAATCGCTGGCGGGAACGGCTGAACGAAGAGGGGCGGTTTCCCCCCTCGCTCGCCGCCTACCTCGAGCGATGCCACAAAGCCGGCCAGAAGCGGCCGACGCCGCTTCTGCTCAAATACGGGCCCGGCGATTACAACTGCCTGCACCAGGACCTCTACGGCGATCTGGTGTTCCCACTGCAATTGACGGTGCTGCTCAGTGACCCCGAGGCGGACTTTACCGGCGGGGAGTTCCTGCTCGTCGAGCAGCGGCCGCGGGCGCAATCGCGAGGCGAAGTCGTGCCTTTGCAGCAGGGCGAAGCGGTGATCTTCCCGGTCCACCATCGGCCGGTCGAAGGCACCCGCGGCCCTTACCGGGTAACGATGCGGCACGGCGTCAGCCGCCTGCGTTCCGGCCAGCGTTACACGCTCGGCATCATCTTCCATGATGCCGCGTGAACCCCGTCAGGACCCTCACCCACCAAGCCCCTCTCCCGCACTGCGCCGCACTGCGGGAGAGGATGCCGAGCGCAGCGAGGCGGGTGAGGGTCGCCGCTTAGCAGGACTCGGTGAGCGTGCCTAGACCGATGTTTGCGGCGGCGCGCCGCGCCAGCGCAGCGAGATTGCGCACCGCCGCGGATGGCTCGTTGCCGCGATGTGCCAGGCTCAACGGAGCGCGGGGCGCGTCGCCGAGAATGGCTCGATAGGCGACGCCTTGCGGCTGCATATGCCGCATCGAGGCAGGGACGATCGAGACGCCCTCCCCGGCAGCGATCAAGTTCAGGGCCGTGGCGACCTCGGGAGCATTTTGGACAATATTCGGGTTGAAGCCCGCGCGCCGGCAGGCCAGGACGATGTCGTCGTAGAGTTCCGGGCTGTTGGCCCGCGGAAACAGGATAAACGGCTCTCCGCTCAGGGCTTCGAGAGGCAACGACGCCGACGATGCCAGATCGTGCCTGGACGGCAGCGCGATCACCATCTCCTCCTCGATAATCAAAACGACTAAAAGACCGTCCACCTCGCGCGATGGCGAGCGGATAAAGGCGGCATCGACCCGACCGGCACGCAGGCTGTCGATCAGCTGCGAAGTGCCGCTCTCGACGAGAGATACCGCGACCCCGGGGAAGCGCCCTCGGTAGTCTTGGATGACGCTCGGGACGATAGGGTTAAACGAGGCAGAACCGGTGAAACCGATTCGGATCATTCCCTGATCCCCGCGCGCGACACGCTGGGCCTTGGCTTTCGCCTGCTCGACATGTTCGAGGATCACGCGAGCATCGTCGAGAAAAACCTTGCCCGCATCCGCCAGTTCGACGCCGCGAGTGAGGCGATGAAACAATAGAGCCTCTATCTCCTGCTCGAGCTTCTGGATCTGTTGACTGAGCGCGGGTTGGGCGATCCCGAGGCGCTCGGCGGCGCGCCTGAAATGTAGCTCCTCGGCAGCAGCGACAAAATAACGGAGGTGGCGCAGCTCCATCCGTCATCCTGCGCAAATCCCGCGCTGTCCGCCATATGGTGCTCTTATCGAATTAGGCCGATGCGCCGCTTTGTCGCGAAAACGCCCCGCCCGGCAGCAAACGCCGGACGGGGCGATCGGGTCGCGCCTTGCTACTCAGACGTCACTGGGCAGGATAGCCCTGCGGCTCCCAGCGAGGATGGCGCGGTGACCCGCCGTAGTGGTACTGAGATTCGTACCGGGCGGACGGCGCAACCGCGCCCGCAGCACCTTGCTGAACCGGTTGAGCAGTCGCCTGGGAAGGACCCCAGCGGACCGGGGAATTTGTCTGGGCTTCGGCAGCGCAGAGGTTTGCGCCGGCCGCGAGCATAAATGCTGCACCGGCGAGCAAAAAGGATTTCATCTGACCCCTCAATTCTGCGGCGGATGTACCCGCCTAACCGTGTATTAGATTGCGATCTGGCGCGTTTTATTCCAATATTCCAAACCGCTGGGCTTGATCGGCGACACTTATCGCTAGGGTCTGACCCATTCGACATTGTCGTCGAGCGGAATGACTGGGCGCGGGAGGCGCTGCCATTCGAAACGGTTCAGCATCGGCGAGGTTAAGCCGGGAAGGTCGACTTCGACGATCTGGTCCGGTCCAAAGAACTCGTCGAAGCCGCCGCGGAAATGCCCGCGCGATTTGACGACGACCGAGCGCGTTTGAGCGATGTCGAGCCCCATCATCTCGAAAAAGATCGGATCGGCACACTGCACGCGATGTGAGATCACGACCACGGTGATCCCGCCGACCTGGAGGGCGGCGCAAGGTCCGAGCTCCAGCCGCAGTCGGGCGTAGATGCCGCGGCGGCCGACGCAATTCCCGTCGGTCCGTGCGACCACCGTCGCCGGCGCGGCATAAGGTTCTGAAAACTTTGTGGTCTCCGATCGGTTGAACCGCGCTTCGAACGAGGTGCCGACACCCCGGCGATGCGCCTCGGCGGCGAGATCGGGGTCGAAAAAGCCGCCGAGCAGCGCGCCGGCCACGCCCGCCTCGTGAAAGGCGCGCAGCAGGAATGTCGTGTTCCCGCGCCCACCGCCGCCCGGGTTGTCGGCAACGTCGGCGAAGGCCAGGGCCGGCAAGGAAGGATCTCGGCGGACAGCGAGGGCTTTCTCGACGGCCTCGTCGAGCGAGGTCAGCCGCGGATAGAAACGCTCCCGGTTGGCCCAGCCGAGTTCGGCGATTTCGCGCGCCAGCCTCTCGGCTGCCTGACGATCGTGGCGCGCCGTTACCACCACGGTCAGGCCGTTTTTGGCGGTGTCGGCAAACGCAAACCCTCCCATCACCGAGACGTTCATGATCTCGGGGGTGGTGCGGCGCTGGCCGAAATCGATCATCTCGGCGTAAGGACCCGCGGCGGTCAGCATCGTCACCGTCGGCGGCACGATCGGCAGGCGAACGAAGGCGCGCTGCGGCTTGACGCCGCCCAGCACCTCGCGGATAGCGGCGGCCGCCTCGGCGCCGCGCTCGCGCATGTCGAGATGCGGGTTGGTCCGGTAGCCGATGAACACGTCGATCGATCGAACCATGCGCTCCGAAACGTTGGCGTGCAGGTCCAAAGTCGCCGCGATCGGCACATCGGGGCCGACGATCTGCCGCACCATTTCGAACAAAACCCCGTCGGGATCGTCCTCTTCGGTCGTCAGCCCCGCGCCGTGCGAGCAGATGTAGACGGCGTCCACCGGCAGCGCTGCCCTGAGGCGACGGGTGATCGTGTCGAGCAGCTCGACGAAGAAGGCGTGCTCGACCGGCCCGTTGGGCTCGGTCATCGCCAGTGCGATGCCGATCGGCGTCCAGGCGCCAGACGCGTCCATCTCCGTCACAAAGCCCGGCGTCTCGGGCAGCATCGTCGGGTTCGGCGACCGGGCTTCCGCGACAATCGCATCGCCTTCGAGATGGGTGCGGGCGAGGAAGTGCGACTTGGTGGCCGCCGGCGCGAACTTGTTGCATTCGATCGAGAAACCGAGCAACGCGACGCGAGGTGGCGAGCGATCGGCCATGCGAGTTATCCACAGTGCAGTTTCCGTCTTCGGCAATCCTAGGCTAGTGTTCGTCGGATCGCCACGGCGGCTCAAAGGAACAGGAAGACATGCCCAACATCGACGGACATCGCGTGGTCGCGGATCTGAAGCGCCTCGCAGAGTTCGGCCGCTACAAGACCGGCGTGCACCGGCCGACTTATTCGCCGACCGATGTCGAGTCGCGGCATTGGCTGGCCGGAAGGTTCCGCGAGGCCGGGCTCGACACGGTGATCGACGGGATCGGCAATGTGATCGGCCGCAATCCCCGAGCGCGGCGCCGGCTGCTGGTCGGATCGCACAGCGAAACCCAACCTTATGGAGGCTGGCTCGACGGCTCCCTGGGCGTCATCTATGGGCTGGAGCTCGCCCGCACCTTTGACGACGATCCGGCTTGCGGCATCGACGTCGCCGCCTGGGCGGACGAGGAAGGCCATTACGGCAATTATCTCGGCAGCCGCTCGTTCATCGACGCGCTCGCCGAAGACGAGATCGACCAGACCCGCGGCCGTGATGACGGGACCCCGTTGCGCGACGCGCTAGAACGCGCGGGTTTTGCCGGGCGGCCGCGCGAGCGGGTCGATCCGTCGCGCTACGTCGGCTATCTCGAAGCGCATATCGAGCAGGGCGACACGCTCGACATGACCGGATTGCGCATCGGCGTCGTCGACACGATCGTCGGCATTTGGAACTACCGGGTCGCGCTGATCGGCGAGCAGAACCATGCCGGCACGACACGCATGGTGCGGCGACGGGATGCCGGGGTCGCAATGGTGCGGCTCGCGACGCGCATTCATGACCGCTTTCCCGAAATTGCCGGCCCGCGCACGGTGTGGACGATCGGCCGCATGCTGCTCGAGCCGAATGCGCCCTCGGTCGTCCCCGGCCGGGCCGAGATGCAGGTTCAGTTCCGCGACGTCGACATCGACCGGCTCGCCGCGATCGAGAAGACGCTCCACGAGCTCGTCAGCGAAGCCGACCGGGCCGGGCCTTGCGCCTGCGAGATCGAGACGATCGCGCGCACCGAGCCGCGTCCGATGGATCCCGGTTTTCAGGAACAGATCGAGGCCGCGGCGGAACGGCATGCCCCCGGGATGCACATGCGAATGCCGAGCGCAGCCGGGCACGACGCCGCGGTGCTGTCGTACCGCATGCCGTCGGGCATGATATTCATCCCGAGCCTGCGCGGCATCAGCCACCACTGGTCCGAGGACACCAGGGAGGAGGACATCGTGCTCGGCGCGCAGGTTTTCGCCGACGCTGTCGAGCGCATCCTGCGCTCCGCGAGGTAAAGCCATGCCGCTTACTCTGCAAGAAAACCTACGGGGCATCTTGTACACCCCGTTCTACGCAGCGCTGGCATTAGGCGCGTATCGTCGCGAAGGGGTGGAGGTCGGGTTTGTCAGCGCACCCGAACCGGCGCGGGCGGTCGAGGGCCTGTTCGCCGGCACGGTCGACGTCGCCTGGGGCGGGCCGATGCGCGTCATGCAGACCTATGACCGCCGGCCCGAGTGCGACCTCGTCTGCTTTGCCGAGGCGGTAACCCGCGATCCGTTCTTTCTGATCGGGCGCCAGCAGCGCGCCGATTTCAGGCTCGCCGACCTCTATGGCAAGCGTGTGGCGACGGTCAGCGAGGTGCCGACGCCGTGGCTTTGTCTCCAGGAGGATCTGCGCCGCGCCGGGCTCGACCCGGCCGCATTGCCGCGGATTGCCGACCGGACGATGGCCGACAACGCAGTGTCGTTGTGCCGCGGCGAGTTCGATGTCGTTCAGCTCTTCCAGCCCTTTGCCGAGGAGCTGATCGCTGCCGGCGACGGCCACATCTGGTACGCCGCCGCATCCCGCGGGCCGACGTCGTACACGAGCTTCTACACCCGCCGCACGACGCTCACCGCCCGGCGTGAGGAGCTGAAAAAACTCATTAGAGGCCTCTACCGGACCCAGAAATGGCTCCACGCCAGCCCGCCCGAAGCCATCGCCGAGATCATACAATCCTTCTTCCCGGCGGTTCCGGCCTCGCTGCTGCAGGCCGCCATCGCCCGTTATCTCGAACTTGGCATCTGGGGCCGCAACCCGATCCTGCCGCGTGGTGGGTATGACCGCCTCCGCGCCGGGCTGATCTCCGCCGGCTTTGTCAAACAGGCCGCCCCGTTCAAGCAGGCGGTCGACAATACTTTGGCCGAGGAGGTTGTCCGCGAGGACCCGCCGTCATTTCCGGTGTAGCATTGTACGGCAGCCGGCGGGCTCCGATTGAACCACAACCCCGACAGTCATATAGTCCTGTCGCACAGATGATTAATTTAGCAGGAGAATACTGAATGGCAGTCGGCGGAGCACTTCGAGAATGGGATGAGTTAGATTTCCTGGCCGCGGGTGGTATGCTCGTTATGACTGGCAGTGTGGTTGCGTCGCTATTCCCTCCCCTTCGGAGAATAACAATTTTATTCCCAATGGCGATGGGGGCAGCAATGATGGCGATGGCCGCTTATGGCGCGCGTCAAAGGTGATGACTTAATCCTGCTTTTGGTACTGCGTTGAATAGATCGGCGAATATCGCAGCCAGATCGCGTTCTGTACCACCACTCCCGCACTCGCCGAGTGGCTAGGCGGCGCTGCGGACGGCGGGCATGACCTCCTCGGCGAGGATCTGCATCTGCTCGAGGGCGAGGCCGATCGGCATGCCGGGCCAATGGAGCGAGGCGACCAGGTGGTTGACCCCGAACCGGCGCTGCAGGTCGATCAGCCGCTCGGCGACCTCGGCCGGAGAGCCGATCAGAAAGCGATCGTCGAGCAGCTCGGCGAAGCCGTGGTCGAAATCGTCTCCCGCCGGCATGACCTTGTCCTGGCCCCACTCCCGGTAGGTCTTGTACTTGACCTCGAGGTAGGGCTGCGCCGACCGGATCGCCTCTTCGCGGGTGCCGGCGACGAAAACCTCGCGCCGCATCGGCAATTCGGCCGGGAACGGCTTGCCGTACTCGTCCAATGCCCGCTTGTAGAGATCGAGCTGGCGCGCCAGGGTCGTCAGGGTGCTGTGCGGGTTGATGTACCAGCAATCGCCGAGCCGGGCCGCGCGCCGGATCGCGGCATCGGCGTTGGCGCCGATCCAAATGGGCGGCGTCGGCTTTTGCAATGGCTTGACCGTGGAGTTGGCGTGGTCGAGCACGAAATGCGAGCCCGTCATATCGACGAAATCCTCGGTCCACAGCCGCTTGACGGCGAGGAGGCACTCCTCGAAGCGCTTCGCCGCTTCTTTCCGCGTCAGGCCAAAGGCCTTGAATTCGACGTCGCGGTAGCCGATGCCGCAGCCGAATACCAATTTGCCGCCGCACATGATGTCCAACGTCGCGAGCTGCTCGGCGATGTCGAGCGGCTTGTGCAACGGCAACAGCACGAGCCCGCAGACCAGCCGCAAGCTCGGCGCCAACACCGCCGCCTGCGCCAGAAACGGGATCTGCTGCAAGGATTGCAGCGGGTGCGCGCTGTAATGCGAGCCTTTGACCAGCGCATTGAAGCCGAGCTGCTCGGCCCGCATGACGAGGTCGATGTCGTCTGCAAGACGGGCGCGCATGTCGTCGCCCGCTGGATGCTGGCCGCGAACGATTAGGCTCAATTCCATTCGCCACCTCCGTTTTCCGGCAGCCCGGACATTGTCTTCCGACCGCCGACGATGCAAGCTCGGTCGAGCCGCACGCAAGGGAGGAACGCGATGACGATCGAGCCGATGCTGACCGAAGAGACGCCGGCGAATGTGCTGGTCGCGCGGGTCCTCGAAGAGGCCGGGATCGAGATGGTCTTTGGCATTTCCGGCGGACATACCGGGCGGATCGTCTCGGGGCTTAGCCAGTATCAGAACTCGGTCCGCACCGTACTGGTGCGCGAAGAATCCTTGGGCGGCGTCATGGCGGAGGTCTACGGCCGGCTGACGCGGCGGCCGGGAGTGCTGCTGGGGCAAGGCCCGTGGGTGCTCGGCAACGGCCTTCTCGGCACGATAGAGGCTCACCTGTCGAGTTCGCCGATGCTGCTGTTGACCGATTTCAGCGATGCGCCGCGCTTTGCGCTGCATGCGCCCTACCAGCAGGCGACCGGCGACTGGGGTAGCTGGGACGCGCGCCGCGCCTTCAGCGGCGTCACCAAGCATGTCATGCAGGCGCACGACCCGATTGCCGCCGTGCAGGCCACCCAACTCGCGATAAAGCATGCGCTCGCCGGCCAACCGGGGCCGGTCGCCGTGCTCTACAGCCATGATTCGCTGGCGGGCTCCGTGGCACCCGACTCGCAGCCGATGCTTTACCCGACCCGGCATTACCTCCCCTCCCCGCCCCCGCCGGCCGACCCGCGGACGGTCGAGGCGGCCGCGGCGGCGCTGCTGGCGGCACACAAGCCGGTGCTGATCGCCGGCAACGGCGTCCGCATCGCACAGGCCTACGACCAGCTATCCGGGCTCGCCGAGACGTTCGGCCTCCCGGTGGCGACGACGGCCGCCGGCAAGGGCTGCTTCGCCGAGACCCATCCCTTGGCGCTCGGCGTGTTCGGGACGTTCGGGACGGCGGCGGCGAACGCCTGCATCGCTGAGGCCGATCTCGTCCTTGTCATCGGCTCGAAATTGTCGCCCAGCGATACGGCCTGGGAGAACCGCGCGCTTCTCGACCCGACGCGGCAGAGTTTCGTGCAGCTCGACATCGAGCCGCGCAACGCGTCGTGGAACTACCCGGCCGAGCACGTGCTGATCGGCGACGCCGCAATTGTCCTCAACCAGCTGATCGAGGAGGTCCGCTCGCGCAGCGACGACCGCCGGCAGCAGGCGGAGCGGCGCGTCGCCGCCCATCGCGAGCGCCTCGGTTATTTCAATGACCGCGCCTATTTCGCCGACGACCAGCCGATCCTGCCGCAGCGCGTGATCGGCGAATTGCAGCGCAACCTGCCGGAGGATGCGATCGTCACCTGCGATGCCGGCGAGAACCGCATCATGATGACGCATTTCTACCAGACAAAGCGGCACGAGGGATTTCTGCAGGCGGCCGGCTCCGGGCCGATGGGCTTCGCCATCCCGGCGGCGCTCGGCGCCAAGCTCGTGCATCCCGACCGGCCGGTCGTCGCGGTATGCGGCGACGGCGGGTTTGCGATGACAATGAACGGCCTGATGACCGCGATCGAGCAGGACATCCCGATCATCACCGTCGTCTTCAACAACAAGGCGCTCGGCTGGGTATTGCACGGCTCCGGGCGGTTCGCCGCCGAATTCAACGACTTCAACCATGCCGAGATCGCCAAGGCGATGGGCTGCCGCGGCGTCCGGGTCACCGATCCGGCGGCACTAGGGCCCGCGTTGCGCGAGGCGCTCGCAGCGCGCGCCCCGACCGTAATCGACGTGATGACCTCGCTCGAAGTCACCTTTGCCGACATCACCTCGCAACTGGCCAAGGACGCCTCGCCGCGGCGGCGCTAGTCGATCGGCCTCCCGGGACGCACCCCTTCCGCTCGATGCGCCCGCAGAAATAGCCGCTGCGCCAGCAACTGCGGGTTGATTCGGTAGGCCTCGCCGAGCGCCTCGGTCAAGCTCTGCGCCCCGGCGACACCGCTTTCCCCGACTGCCGCCAATAGCGCCGCGAGAGCCGCGAGTTGGTCGAATTGCGCGCCGAGGCCGACGCCACCGTGCAGCCGATCTCATATGCCGCCCAGAGGGCCGCGAAGGATGGTAAACGCGATATTGACTTCGGCGATCTGCTCGCCTTAAGTAGAATAAGCTGATAATCTCAAGTAAACTAAGACTGAAGGGAGATACCTCTTATGCCGAGCGACGCTTCCGTGCCACGCCGGATCGCGTGTGCCGGCCTAATCAACCCGGAAAACCACTAAGATCGGGGCCGTGACGGCGAAGCCGTTCGGCGCCGCCGTCGAGTTCAGAACGACGGCTATCGGCAGAACGGCGAGAGCTTTGCTGGGACCGGCCTCTATCGGCAATCGCGCAACCTTTCTTATCAAGATCGGATGCGACCATGGCGACGATAACTATTGGTGACGGCAATACGACCGTCACTGAAGGGTCGAACCTGACCCTCCAGGTCGGCAATGGCAAGGATACGATTGCCGCTGGGTCGAACGATACAATCACGATCGGCAACGGCCCCGACACGATCACAATCGGTTCGAACGATACAGTCACAATCGGCGACGGGCCGGATGCGCTGACCGCCGGGTCGAACGACGCGATCATGATCGGCCAGGGCCCCGACACGATTATCGTGGGACCGAATGCCACAATCACGGCCGGCAATGGCCCCGACAGCATCACCGCCGGTCCGAGCAGCATGATACCGCGGCCAACGGCCCCGACACGGTAAACGCCGGCGCAAACACCATAATCCATCTCGGCAACGGGCCAGACACGGTCAATGCCGGCACGTCTAACACGATCACGATCGGCAACGGGCCGGACACGATCGCCTATAACGGTCTCACGCCCACGTTTTCGGTCCAGGCTTCACTCAGTGTCAATGAAGAACACTCGATAGCCCTGCCGATCACGCTCGGGGCACCCGCATTGGGGCATCAGGTCGTCACCGGCTTTTTGCCACTGATCGACAAGATAGCGCTCGATACGGCGGACTTCGCCAATTTCGCAGCAGTGAAAGCGGATGCCAGCCAGGTCGGCAACGACACAGTCATAACCTTGGACCCTGGCGACACGATCACCCTGCAGGGTGTCGCGCTCTCGAGCCTCGGCGCCGGGAATTTTCAGTTCTTCAACGGAAGCGCCTCCACGGCGATTACCATCACCGGCGTGCCGAGCGATGCAACGCTTTCGGCGGGCACCAACCCTTGTCGTACAGAGCGTAG
>Ga0210396_10006768_pt1 | contig 10959 bp, 7 predicted proteins | sample IncBWH17OmetaG_FD_155466 | JGI IMG/M metagenome (GOLD analysis project Ga0210396, IMG submission 155466) | Forest soil microbial communities from Barre Woods Harvard Forest LTER site, Petersham, Massachusetts, United States - Inc-BW-H-17-O ... | reverse complement strand
AGCCGATGAACTGGGCGGCCCACATCTGATGCTGCCCCACGCCGGCCAGGTAGACGGCGTCGGGCCCCGCCAGCTTGCCGATCCGCTCGATGACGTACTGCGGCGCCAGGCTGCCGTCGTCGAACTCGACGTAGCCCAGGGGGTACTTGGTGCGCCACTGGTCGAGGGTGGCCCACCATTCGGCGTAGTCGCCCTTGAGGCCGTGCTCGTGGTCGGTGGTCACGGCGGCGGTCAGCTCGGTGATGACCTCCTTGCAGTCACCGACGATCGGCACGTCGGCGCGGCGGTTCTTGGAGATCTCCGCCGGGTCGATGTCCGCGTGCACGATCCTGGCGTCGGGGGCGAAGGAGTCGAGCCTGCCGGTCACCCGGTCGTCGAACCTGGCGCCGAGCGCCACGATGAGGTCCGCCCGCTGGAGCGCGCCGACCGCGGCGACCGTGCCGTGCATGCCGGGCATGCCCAGGTGCAGCGGGTGACTGTCGGGGAAGGCGCCGCGCGCCATCAGGGTGGTCACGACCGGGGCGCCGGTCAGTTCGGCGAGTTCCTTCAGCTCCCTGCTGGCGTCCGCCTTGATCACGCCGCCGCCGACGTACAGCACCGGGCGCTTGGCCTCGGTGATCATCCGCGCGGCCTCGCGCACCTGGCGCGAGTGCGGCCTGGTGACCGGGTGGTAGCCGGGCAGGTCGAACGGCACCGGCCAGGTGAAGTCGGTGGTCGCCTGCATCGCGTCCTTGGCGATGTCGACGAGGACGGGCCCGGGACGCCCGGTGGACGCCAGGTGGAAGGCCTCGCCGATGGTGCGCGCGATGTCTTCCGGCTTGGTGACAAGGAAGTTGTGCTTGGTAATCGGGTAGGTGATCCCGGAGATGTCCGCCTCCTGGAACCCGTCGGTGCCGATCAGGTTCGTGGCGACCTGGCCGGTGATCGCGACCACGGGGACTGAGTCCATGTACGCGTCCGCAAGCGGGGTGACCAGGTTGGTCGCGCCCGGGCCGCTGGTGGCCATGCACACGCCGGTGCGGCCCGTGGCCTGCGCGTAGCCGGTCGCCGCGTGCCCCGCGCCCTGCTCGTGACGGACCAGGATGTGGCGGATCTGCTTGGAGTCGAGCAGCGGGTCGTAGGCGGGCAGCACGGCACCGCCGGGAATGCCGAAGACCACGTCGACGCCGACCCGCTCGAGGGCAAGCACGAGGGCCTGCGCTCCGGTGACCCGGACCGGGGCCGCGAGTGGCCGTGACACGGCCGCCGTCTGCTGTACGCCGCCTGGCTGCGCGCCGGCCGGCTGGATGAGGCCGCCGGGCTGCGCCGGCTGCGCCCCGCCGCCTGGCTGTGCCGTGGCCGGCCGGGGTGGCGCCGACTTAGGTGCGGCTGTCCTCGCCGGGATGTCCAACGGGGAGGGAGCGTGCGCCTTGGAGGGGACTGGGCTGCTCTGCTCGGTCATCGGATGGCTTCCTTGTCACGATGTTGCGCGGCTGTTTATCTGCCGGGGAATCCCCGTCCCCCCGAAGGAGGCATTAAAAAACCCCTCGTGCCGGGTGGCAGTCGAGGGGCGCGCGCAGGAACTGGACTGGTCAGCTCTCTGCGCGCCAGCCAAGTACGAGAATGTGGTTCCACTTCACGAGTACCACCCTCACCCACAAGCCGGCCTCCCGTCAAATTATCACGGCCATCGTCTCAGCATCTGAGACGCCATGTCTGGGGAGTGGTTACTGCCGCCCTCAGGCCGCGGGTACGCCCGGCTTGGCCGTCCCGTTGACGTCCGGCGCGGTGGCGTTGCCCGCCGCGGCACCCGACTCGGAGGCGCCGGTCCTGATCAGCGCTTCCACGCCCGGTGCCGCCATCGGCCTGGCCACCAGGAAGCCCTGCCCGAAGCCGCACCCCATCTCGCGCAGTTCGGCGAGCTGGCGCGGGTGCTCGATCCCCTCGGCCACCACCTGCATGCCAAGGTCGCGGCCGACCTGCACGATCGTCTTGGTGAGCATCGTCAGCACGGGGTCCTGGCCGAGGCCGGAGACGAACGACGGGTCGATCTTGATGATGTCCGCGGGCAGCTGGCGCAGGTGGGCCAGCGAGGCGTAGCCGGTGCCGAAGTCGTCGATGGCCAGCTTGACGCCAAGGTCACGCAGCTCCGCGAGCCGGTCGGCGATCAGCCCCGCGTCCTCGACGAGCATCCGCTCGCTCAGCTCGATGGTGAGCGCGCTCGGCGGCAGGCCGCTCTCCGCGAGTGCCGCGGCCACCTGAGCGGGGAAGTGCGGCGCGTTGAGCTGCCGCAGGGCGATGTTCACCGATACGCCGACGTCCCATGAGGCCGCCCGCCAGGCCGCGCCCTGCGCGCACACCTTGCGCAGTACCCACTCGCCAAGCGCGACGATGAGCCCCGAGTCCTCCGCCACCGCGAGGAAAGCGCGCGGCGGGACCGCCTCGTCGCCGCGCCACCAGCGCACGAGGGCCTCCGCGCCGGTGACCCGGGAGGTGGCAAGCTCCACGATCGGCTGGTACTGCAGCTGAAGCTCTTCCCGCGCGATGGCCCGCTGCAGGTCGCTCGCCATGTCCAGGCGGCGCACCACGTCCGCGTGCATGTGCGCGGCGTAGACCTCGACCCGGCTGCCGCCGCTGTCCTTGGCCCTGGCCATGGCCACGTCCGCGTTCCGCAGCACCACGCCTGGCGCGCTTCCGTCCGCCAGCGCGACGCCGACGCTCGCGGTCAGCCCGATGTTCCGCTCGGCGACACGGAACGGCTCGCCCGCGATGATCCCGGCCAGCCGCTCGGCCAGCTCGATGATCTCCTGCGCGCTCGGGGCGTTCTCCATCAGCACGGCGAACTCGTCGCCGCCCCAGCGGGAGACGGTGTCCTGCGCGGGCACGATGGCCCGCAGCCGCCTGGCCGCCTGGGCGAGCACCAGGTCGCCTGCCCCGTGCCCGATCAGGTCGTTGACCGCGGTAAAGCCGTCGAGGTCGAGGAAGATGACGCCCGCGACGCGCTCGCCGGACGGCTCAAGCGCCTCGCGCGCGCGCTCTTCCACGTAGGCGCGGTTCGGCAGCCCGGTGAGCCCGTCGTGGAAGGTGAGGTGCGTCACCTGCTGCCGCAGCGCTACCTGGTCGGACACGTCCCGCACGCTCAGCAGCATCCTGGCCGGCTCACCAGGCACCCGGTAGAGCAGCACGGCGCACTCAACGTGTCGCCACGACCCGTCGGCGGCGCGTACCCGGCAGGCGAACCGGCCGCTCTCCCCCGCCGGCGTGTCGCCTGCCTGCACGACCTTGTCCATCGTCGTCCCGAGCGCCGCGGCCGCGTCCTCAGGCAGGCCGATCACGATGGCGACGGCCGCCCGGGCGGCCCCGATGTCCTCGGGGTGCACGAAGTCGGTCAGCGGCTTGCCGATCAGCGCGGCCGTTGGGTAGCTGTAACCGGAGGCAAGCGGGCTGGCGTAGCTGATGGTCCCGTCCAGGTCGCAGATCAGCACCATGTCGCCGGTGCGGTCGGCGAGATCGCGCAGGCTGATGCTTGCCTCTCGCCACATCCGCATCGCGACGCCGTTCTCTCGCACCAGCATCAGGATGCGCACCGCGATGACGAGGACGGCGGCACCGCCCGCGATGACCAGCGCGAGGCCGGAGGCGGGCGCGCTGGCTAGACCGTTGATGATGACGACAAGCGCGGCGATGACCACGGTGACAGCCGCGATGATGGTGGCCGCGCCCGTGCTCGTGACCGGTGATCTGCGGACGCCGAGCAGGCCCGCCAGGCCGCCGTCGGCGGACCGCGTCGGCCGGCCTGGGGGACGACCGCCCACCCGCGTGGCCAGGTCGAGGCGCGCGGCGATCGACCCGACCCAGGGCGCGAGGCCGAACAGGCAGGCGGCGGCGATCATGGCCAGCTGCTCGAGGATCCCCTGGTGGTTCGCTGAGATCTTGGCCCCGACGCCAAGCGAGTCCGCGAAGGTCAGCGCCATCAGCCCGATGTAGGGGACGGTCACCCGCCGCCACGCGACGGTGAGCACTGGCAGCAGCGCGCCGAGCACCGCCAGGTCCGCGAGCGGGTGCAGCAGGTCCTGCAGGAAGGTGCCTGGCCGTTCGTTCAGGTGATGGAACTCACCGCCGAAGGCGATCACCCAGCCGATGACAAGCAGGGCGACGGCCATCACGTAGCCGTCGGCCAGGCCGGGCAGCACCGAGCCGGTGTCGTCCCGTTTCTCGTCCTCCGCAAGCACCATGACGCCGCAGGCCGCGGTCGCCAGACCGAGCAGCGGGGCCACGTCGGCCAGCGAAAGCGGCTCGCCGGATACGCCAGAGCCGGCGAGCACCTGCGAGATGATCAGTCCGGTGAACCAGAAGACCCCGGCCGCGCCCAGCCAGCGGTACCCCCGCGCGACCGCGCCAGTGTGCCGCCTGGCCCCAACGAGCAGTCCAACGACGGCGCCGGCCGTGGCGAGCATGGCGAGGACGCTCACGGGGCTCCTTCCGGGTTGGGGCCGCTTTGTGGGTCACTGGGTAGCGTGCGGCTTGCGGATCTTACTGGGCTGAGTTTTAGGCAACGGATGAGCAACGATCTGTCACCGATGACGGGTACGCTGCGGCGTTCCGCTGCCGGCCCGAACCAGTCGTCCTCCGCCGACTGGCTGCGGCACCGACCATAGCGCTCACTCTACGTACCCGAGATCACGCTTCGGTTGAGGAAGAGCGTAGACCGGGAGACAAGTGCGGTCACGGTTACCGGCGGGCGCCCAGGGAGCGCGGGCCGCTGCGCACATCCTAGGATAGCCGCGCTCGCAGGCCCTACTGATCACGTTCCTGAGCCGCTGCGGGGGGGACGGGGAGGACAAGGCTGGGCCGGCGGACAACAATGGGGGAAACGAAGAACTGCGGGAGTCTGTCGAGGCGGTAGCCGAATTGCGGAAAGTCCTGATCGCGAACCGCGGCGAGATTGCCGTCCGGGTGGCGCGTGCCTGCCGTGACGCGGACCTGGCCAGCGTCGCCATCTACTCCGAGCAAGACCTCGACGCCTTGCACGTGCGTGCCGCCGACGAGGCGTACGCGCTGGACGGCGCCACGCCGGCGCAGACGTACCTGGACATCGAGAAGATCATCGCCATCGCGGCGCGCTCTGGCGCCGATGCCGTGCACCCCGGCTACGGCTTCCTCGCGGAGAACGCGGCCTTCGCCCAGGCCGTGCTGGACCGGGGCCTGACCTGGATAGGCCCGCCGCCGGCGGCCATCGTGGCGCTCGGCGACAAGGTGAAGGCGCGGGAGATCGCCAAGCGGGTCGGCGCGCCGCTCACGCCGGGCACGGACGGCCCGGTCAGCGGCCCCGATGAGGTAGCGGACTTCGCCAGGGAACACGGCCTGCCGATCGCGATCAAGGCGGCCTTCGGCGGCGGTGGCCGCGGCCTCAAGGTCGCCCGCACCTTCGAAGAGATCCCGGAACTGTACGAGTCGGCGGTGCGCGAGGCCACCGCGGCGTTCGGCAACGGCGAATGCTTCGTCGAGCGGTACCTGGACCGGCCGAGGCACGTGGAGACCCAGTGCCTCGCCGACTCCCTGGGCAACGTCGTGGTGGTCTCCACCAGGGACTGCTCGCTGCAGCGGCGGCACCAGAAGCTGGTCGAGGAAGCGCCAGCGCCGTTCCTGTCCGACGCGCAGGTCAAGCAGCTGTACGACGCGTCCAAGTCGATACTGCGCGAGGCCGGCTACGTCGGCGCGGGCACTGCTGAGTTCCTCGTCGCCACCGACGGCTCGATCAGCTTCCTCGAGGTGAACACCAGGCTGCAGGTCGAGCACCCGGTCTCAGAAGAAGTGAGCGGCCTCGACCTGGTCAGGGAGATGTTCAGGATCGCCGCGGGCGAGCCGCTCGGTTACGACGATCCCGAGTTGCGCGGGCACTCGATCGAGTTCCGGATCAACGCAGAGGACCCGGCGCGCAACTTCCTCCCCGCGCCTGGCACGATCACCGAGTGGAATCCCCCGTCCGGGCCAGGCGTACGGCTCGACGCCGGGTACGGGGCGGGCCAGACAGTGCCGCAGGCGTTCGACTCGCTGATCGGCAAGCTCATCGTGACCGGGGCCAGCCGCGTGCAGGCCCTTGAGCGCGCCAGGCGGGCGCTCGCCGAGTTCACGGTCGGCGGCATGCCCACCGTGCTGCCCTTCCACCGTGCGGTCGTCGACGATCCCGCGTTCGCCGGCGACCAGCTCGCGGTGCACACCCGCTGGATCGAGACCGAGATGAGGGCGGTCTTCGAGCCGCAGTTGTCCGCGCCCGCCGCCGAGGCGCCCGCGCGCGAGACGATTACCGTGGAGGTCGGCGGGAAAAGGCTCGACGTGACGGTGCCGGCGGACTGGTCGCGGCCGGCCGCCGCCGGCGGGCATCCCTCATCGGAACGAGTGCCCGCGCCGCGTGGCACCGCCCGCCGCTCTCCCGGCCATGCGAAGCGGTGGGCGGGGAGCGGCGACTCGCTGGTCTCCCCGATGCAGGGGACGATCGTGAAGATCGTCGCCGCCGAGGGAACGCAGGTGAGCGCGGGCGACACCGTGGTGATCCTTGAGGCGATGAAGATGGAGCAGCCGCTCACCGCGCACAAGGACGGCACGGTCACCGGCCTGGCCGTCGAGGTGGGCCAGACCGTCACCGCCGGCACAGAGATCTGCCAGATCAAGGACTAGGGGCCAACCATGCGACGACTGCCGGGTGACCCGAGCGTCGTGGGCTGGCTGCTGTTCGCGATCGGCTTCCGGCTCCCGCCGAAGAACCGGGAATGGGTGCGGCACGAGCTGACCGACGCCGGCTGGCGCGGCCGGACCATCAGGCGGCTCATGGTGCTCATGGCGCCGATCTGCGTCGCGCTCGCCTTCCTCCCCGGCCCGGCCTGGCTCCGCGTGGCGGTACCCGCGCTCGCGCTCATCGCGAGCGTCGGCACGGTGCTGATCAGCGCGGACGACGTCCGCGCGGCCCGGCTCAAGCAGCACGGCCTCGAGGTACCAGACGACCGCGACCTCGGCCGCCCCGCCCACTGATGTTCGTCATCGCCATCGACGGGCGGTCCGGAGCCGGGAAGTCATCGCTGGCCGCGGTGCTGCGGGGTGAAATTGGGGCGCCTGTTGTGACGCTTGAGGACCTTTACGGCGGGTGGGACGGGCTTGAGCGCGGCATCGACCTGCTGGTCTCCGAAGTTCTCCAGCCGCTAAGCGCCGGGCGACCGGCACGGGTGCCCCGGTACAACTGGGTCATGGCCTCCTGGGCAGCGCCGTGGGTGCTTGAGCCGCCGAAGGTACTGATCGTCGAGGGGGTCGGGGCGGGCGCACAGCGCGCCGCCACCTATGAGAGCACGCTGATCTGGATGGAGGCACCCGAAGTCGTTCGGAAGAAGCGGGCGCTTGACCGTGACGGCGAGACATTCACCCCGTACTGGGATATGTGGGCCAGGCAAGAAGACGCGATGCTGGCCAGGGAGCACACTCAAGACCGCGCGGACCTCATCATCACTGCCAACGGCCTCCCTCCCGCTCACGAATTCGAAGATAGCGGATCATCAACCACGCTATAGCGTGTCCAGCGATCCGCTATCTTCGCTTAGGCGATCGTGTCGGTGCCGAATTCCATGACGGTGCGGGCGGCCTCGGTGACCGAACCTGACAGGCTCGGGTAGACAGAGAACGTGTGGGCGATCTGGTCGACGGAAAGGTTCTGCTCGATCGCGATCGACAGCGGCAGGATCAGCTCGCTTGCCCGGGGCGCGACGACCACGCCGCCGAGTACCAGGCCGGTGCCAGGGCGGGCGAAGATCTTGACGAAACCGTCGCGGATGCCGCCCATCTTCGCCCTCGGGTTGGTCGCGAGGGGCAGCTTGACCACCCGGGCCGGGACCTCGCCGCGGTCCACGGCGGCCTGTGAGACGCCAACCGAGGCAATCTCCGGGTCGGTGAAGATCGTGGACGCCACGTGGCTGAGCCTGATCGGCTGCACCGCCTCGCCGAGCGCGTGCCACATCGCGATCCTGCCCTGCATGGCGGCCACGGAGGCCAGCATGAGCACGCCGGTGCAGTCGCCTGCCGCGTAGACGCCCGCCGCCGACGTCCGCGATACGCGGTCGACCTCGATGAACCCGCGCGAGTCCAGGTTGACGCCCGCCTCAAGCAGGCCGACCCCCTTCGTGCACGGCGCCATGCCCACGGTGAGCAGGCAGTGCGTGCCGGAGACCTGCCGGCCGCCGGCGAGCGTCACGACAACGCTGTCGCCCTTGCGGTGCACGGCCTCGGCGCGGGACTTGCTCAGCACGTTCATGCCGCGCCGCCGGAAGACGCCCTCGATGACCACGGCGGCGTCCTTGTCTTCGTGCGGCAGGACGCGCTCCCTGGACGAGACGAGCGTGACCTGGGAGCCGAGCGCCTGGTAGGCGCTGGCAAACTCGGCCCCGGTCACGCCCGAGCCGACGACGATCAGCTCTTCCGGCAGCTCGGCCAGGTCGTACAGCTGGCGGCAGGTCAGGATGCGCTCGCCGTCGGGCACAACGTCGGGCAGCGCACGGGGCGTCGCTCCCGTGGCGAGGAGCACCACGTCGGCACCGACGGTCACCCCGTCGGCCTCGATCGCGTGCGGGCCGGTCAGCCGGCCTCTGGCCTGGATGATCCGAACGCCCTCGGCGGCGACGTGCTCGACGATGTCGTTCGACTGCGCGGCGGCGAGCGCCTTGATCCGCGCGTTCAGCGCCGGCGCGTCGACCCCGACCACGGGGTTGTCGCCGTTGGCGAGCTGCAAGCCAAGCGAGGCCGAGCGGCCGAGCGAGGTCATGGTCGACGAGGATTCGATCAGCGTCTTGCTCGGGACACAGTCAGTGAGCACACAAGAACCGCCAAGGCCGTCTTCGTCTACGACGGTGACGTCGGCACCCAGCTGCGCGGCGACGAGAGCGGCCTCGTAGCCGCCAGGACCGCCGCCGAGGATGGCGACATTGGGACGAGGCAGGGTCACGTTAAGCAATTATCCCGCACGTTCGCCACCAGGTTGCACATCGGGCCGAACGATTACCCTCTACGCTTAGGCAGCGTGGCCATATACGCCGCCTACGGCAGCAACATGGATCCGGCGCAGATGCTCCTGCGCTGCCCGCATTCCCCGCAGCGGGGCACCGGGTGGCTTGAGGGGTGGCGCCTGAGTTTCGGGGGCGAAGATCTCGGCTGGGACGGAGCCCTCACCACGGTCGTCGAGGACCCGGCGCAGCGGGTGTTCGTCGCGCTCTACGACGTTCCTGAGATTGACGAGAAGGAACTCGATAGCTGGGACGGGGTTAACCTCGGCTTCTACAGCAAGCTCAAGGTTCGGGTGCAGACCCTAGAGGGAGACGCTCTCGCCTGGCTGTACGTGCTCGACGCCTACGAAGGCGGGCTGCCCTCCGACCGGCGGCTGTCCATCCTGGTGGACGCGGCGGTCAAGGCGGGTGCGCCGGACGACTACGTCGAGTGGCTGAGAGCCAGGCCGTCTAACCCGCCTAGCGCCTAGCGCGGCCCGCGCTAGGCGAGGGCGGCGATCAGCAGGCCGAGTCCGGGTATGACGACCGCCGCGACGGCGACCAGGTCCCAGTGAGAGACCGGCGCCACCGCCTGGTTCCCTGGTGCGTCCAGCCGTGCCTGCTGCGCGCGCTCGGTGAGCGTGGCCACGACCTTACTGGCGTCCACGCGGAGCGGGTCGCCCTCGGGCGAAGGCTCCGAGCCGAATCCCGCGGCCAGCCCGAACCCGCCCATGCCACCCATGCCGCCGGCGCCACCGAAGCCACCGCGGCTCCCCTGCCTTGACTGGCGCCGCGCGCGCATCTCCGCGGCGACCTGCCGGCGCCGCGAGGAGTGCACCGCCCAGGAGTAGATGGCCCGGCGGGCCGTCCCCGTCCCCGCCTGCCACTCGCACCGGATGCGGAGCAGGTCGGTGGGATCGGCCCCGGCGACCGCGGCCCAGCCAACCCGGTGGTCGCGGACCGGGTTGGCGATCGTCAGCCCCTCGTCATCGGCGATGATCCTGGGCCGCAGCGCGGTGACGTACACGATGCCGGTCACGAACAGCAGGATGAACGCGGACACAAGCGACAGGTGGTCGCGGCCCTGCACGGCCAGGTCGATCAGGTTGCCGACCGCGAACAGCAGCCAAATCCACCAGACCACGACGGCGCCGACAGACCGGAACACCTGCCTGCCGTCCTGGTCCTTCTTGTCACTCACGCCGCCACTCTAGTCAGCCCCGCGGAGGGAAATCGCCAAGCTCACGTGGCCGCCCCCGCCGGTTTAGGCGGGTACGAATACTCTAATTTTGCGTCCACGGAGGAAGTTACTTACCAGCAAGGGCAAAATTAGAGTATTCGTAGGGTGTCGTCCCCCCGGGAGACGACCGCCGCTAGCACGCGCACGCCGACGCCGATCGCCCGCTCGTCGATGTCGAAGGTCGGCTGGTGGAGATCGCCTGCGGCGAGCGTCCCTGGCGTGCGGGTGCCGAGCCTGGCCATCGCGCCTGGCACCAGGTGCAGGTACCACGCGAAGTCCTCGCCGCCGAGGCTCTGCGGCGTCTCGGTGACCGCGTCAGGGCCGAGCACCGCGGCGGCCGCGGCGCCGATCAGGGCGGCGCTCGCCGCCTCGTTCACGGTCGGTGGCACGGCGCTGAGGTACTCCACCTTGGCCGTCACGCCGTACGACGTCGCCACCGACTGGACCAGGTCTTCAATGAGAACGACGGCCGAGCGCCACACGTCGGCGTCGAGGCAGCGGACCGTGCCCTCCACCACCCCCTCGTCAGGGATGGCGTTCGCCGCCGAGCCCGCGCTCACGTGGCCCCAGACCAGGCTCAGCCCGGCACGGGGATCCACCCGGCGAGTCAGTGCCGCGGGAACCTCGGTCACGATCTTGCCGAGCGCGTAGACCATGTCGGCGGTCAGGTGCGGGCGCGCGGTGTGCCCGCCAGGCCCGGCGAGGGTGACCTTGACCCTG
>Ga0210396_10006767_pt1 | contig 10959 bp, 10 predicted proteins | sample IncBWH17OmetaG_FD_155466 | JGI IMG/M metagenome (GOLD analysis project Ga0210396, IMG submission 155466) | Forest soil microbial communities from Barre Woods Harvard Forest LTER site, Petersham, Massachusetts, United States - Inc-BW-H-17-O ... | reverse complement strand
TCGCTCTTCTGAAAAGCCCGGACCCGAAAATGCGTTCGCTGGCCATCTTTGCTCTTGGCCGCAAGAACGATCCGCATTTGCTTGCCGAGATTGCACCGCTACAATCGGACCGTAATCCTTCGTACCGCTGCCCGCTTCCGGTTGATTATTTTCCTTCGAACAAGCCTGAGAGCTGGCCGGCTGTGGCTGAGACCGTCGGCGATGTGGCCCGGGAAGTGATCAATCCTTACCTCGACGTAAGTGGCTACACGAATTTCAGCGACTATTGGGACCACTACGGGGAGCGCAAGTATTCAGTCGCCTGGTTCGTTTTGGAGTTGGAGCGAGCCTGGGATGTTTTCGACCTGGCCCGTCCGGAGCTTGAGGCCATTCGCAGGCAAGTCGCTCAACTGCCGGCACCTGACAGGCAGTGGACCATCTTGTGTCTTGGCACCATTTCCAGCCCCAACAACGTAACCTATCCCTACTCAGAAGACGACCTGCTTCACGCCGCATCCGAACTGGACCATGATGCGCTTGTCGGTTTGCTCAAGGGGCGAATTCAATCCTCCGATCCTGCTCTTGCCGTACGGACGAATCCGGCCCGTTACGAGCCGTATAGGGGGTGGTTGCAGGCGATGCAGAATTTTGTGCTTTTGCACGCGAGGGACCTGTTGCGGCCATCCGACGCGGAGCTGCTTCTTCGTCTCGCAAGCCCGGAAAGCGAAGCTAAGAATTCAGGAGGATCGGGCTCCCGGTGGCTGATTGCGGCTGCGAGCCTTAGACCGAAAAGTTCCACAGCGATCCTGGACGAGGCGGAGAAGCGTTGGCCAGAATCGCCGGATGTTCCTCTGGCACGTTGGCGGGTCCAGGGTCCAGCCTCGCTGCCCGGCGTCCTACGCTGGTTCTATCAGTCGCCTTCAGGAAAAAATCGGACATATGGGCCGCAGGAGAGCCTCGCGCTGGCGATCGAGCGCGCCCGCCCGAACCGTTCCTACGAACCGCTGGTTCGATCAATCCTCACCGGTGACCGGCGGTTGAGCATCAATGGTGCCGCGATGTACCGGTTCGCCTCCCTCGCACGCGATTGGCATGCGAACTTCGACTCTCTGTTTATTGACTGGATCTACGCGCAGCCTCCAGATGCCCATCCCGAGCTTATGGCGCCGCCGCGGGGATTGGTGGTGAGAGTTTCAGGTCTGTCGAGAAAACTCGTGCAGGATCCGCGATTCCTAAAGGCGGACGCACAACTGCTTTACGACGTCGAACAGTGCCTGGTTGGAAGTCTAAATTTAAATCGTTCCGAGGCTGACCAGCTTGGCCATTTGATCTTGAAGATCGACTTGAAAAACCCGCAGAACACGAGCGAGTCGGACCGTACGGAAATCCGGAGGCTGCTGCGACAAGCCGCACGCGAGCGCTGATGGCAAAGTATATGGTTGGGGGCTGGCCCCCCCAGACGTCGCACCTTTCTCGAATTGATGAATGTCGTGTTAATCTTCGCAGGGCATGGAGCGTCCCCCCGCTTAAACTAACTCAGGAGGTCAGAGACATGAGCGCGAGCGCGACTGGAATTGGAATTACGCGCCTCGGCCAGATTGCCATCAATGCGAAGGATGTGGAACGGGCGGCGGGCTTCTACCAGGACAAGCTGGGGCTGAAGTTGCTGTTCAAAGTGCCGCCGGGGCTAGCATTTTTCGATTGCGGAGGGGTGCGGTTGATGCTGGACCGGGCGGAGAAGCCGGAGTTCGATCATCCCAGCTCGGTCCTGTATTTTTCCGTGCCCGACATTCACGGGGCATACGGCAAACTGAAAGAAGGCGGAGTGCATTTTGAGGACGAACCGCATGTGATCGCGAAAATGCCGACGCATGATTTATGGATGACGTTTTTCCGCGATTCGGAAGGAAACCTGCTGGCGCTGATGAGCGAAGTGGCGCGGTAGCGGGAGGATGGCGATGCCGGTGCCCATCCGTGCGCTCTCAAGAGACCATTTTTAATTGCTAATTCTTGGATTGGTGATTGAGAATTCTTTTGACAGGCGGTTTCGTGAAGCAAGCAGCTGCACTTTCAGCGCCGGGATTTGGCAGTGCGTGGTTTGCGCTGTGCGTGGCGTTCGCGCTGCATATTTTCGACGCGGCGTCCAGCGGCTTTCTTGCCGTGTACAACCCAACCGTGACCATCCTGCGCGGGCGCTGGGGTTGGTTTCCCACTGGAACATTCGATTTCGGGGAGTGGCTGGCAGCGCTGATCGTGGCCTGCGGTGTGCTGTTTTTTCTGACTCCGGTGGCAGGGCGCGGGATGAGCGGCTTGCGGCCTCTGGCGTGGGTTTACGCCGTCCTCATGTTTCTTAGCGGGCTGGGATCTGCCCTGTTTTCGATTCTGGGACATACTGTGGCTGCCGTGACGGTGCCGTATCCGGGGCCGGGATTTTATTCTTCTCCGTTTCTATTCGCGGCTTCGCTGTGGCTGATGTATCGGCTGCGCCGGACCGCGCAGGTGGATTTTCAATTGCCGACCGGTGATTGAGTGCGAATCCAGGCACCCGAGACGGCTGAGTGTACCGGGGACATCCCTCGTCCCGCTGGTGAAAACGCGGGACTCGGGATGACGCCCGGCTGGGTGCGGGGCGGGAGGGTGTCGACCCTGCTATCATCGTGGGCGGAGTTTTGAACGCTATCGAAGACATGATTACGGATCGCTTCGTTATGGAAGACTTGGAAGACGACGAGGGACTTCCTTATATTTCGGGTTCAGGAGAAGGACTTATGGATGAAGGTCCAGCTTTGCATGGGAGCGCGCGTCGTAATGAGGATATCGCGCTTGATCTGATGAAATTTGTCGCGATGACCACAGGGTATGGACGGACCACTTCGTCGGGTGTGGGTTTTCAGGGCACGGGTTCGGCATCGAAGCCCGAGGAGTATGCCGGGCATTTGCTCGAGTTGTATGGGAAGTGCCGGGCGGCGGTGGAGGGGAAGAAATAGAGGGCCGTAATCGGCTGCGGACAAGGCCTTCCGTAATCTGCTCGAATGGGGCCATTAGGGAAGATACTTGAGCTAATGTTGTCCCTCCCTCAATCTCAGCCCGCGCCGCGGGCCACGAGAGTGCATTTCACCGAACGCACTCCAGCGGTGCTTCGACTTGGTGACGGCCGCCGGGTCTCAGCCAAGTTGAAGGTTGTTTCTCTTACGGGCGGATTGCTCTCCGTGCCTCATCCGGTGAACACGGGATCCAGCGCAAAATTAATGTTTCTGACCGCGGCCGGCATGGTGCTGGGTTCGGCGGAAATGCTCAGCCCGCTCTCCTGGGGCCTGCAACCATTTCGCTTCGTGGCGCTCGCCGATGACGATGAGGATCGGCTCAAGACCGTGATCCAACGGTCTGTCGAGCAGAAGCGCACGAACCATGGCCAGATTGAACGCTCGCGCGCATGGTGAGCGGGAGCACAAAGAAAAGAACCGCGACCCGTGGGCCGCGGTTCTTGAATGTGGATGTTCCTCTTAGCTCTTAGCGACGCCGTTTCTTCGCTGCTTTCTTTTTTGCTTTTTTCGCTCGCTTTTTGGCCGCTTTCTTTTTAGCGGGCTTCTTTTTAGCGGCTTTCTTTTTCTTGGCAGGCTTTTTGGCTGCCTTCTTCTTGGCTGGCTTTTTAGCCGCCTTCTTTTTAGCCGCTTTCTTCTTGGTGGCGGGCTTGCTGCCACCGCCTCCTCCGGCGGGAGCGGCGGGTCTGGGTGCGGGAGGCGGGGGAGCGGGCATGACCGGCTCACTCATCGCGGGTTCCGGCACGCCAGCTTCTTCCTCCTCCTCTTCTTCCTCTTCGAAATCTTCTTCGAGCGACTCACTGTAAGCACCGCTGTCGCCGAATTCTTCTTCTTCATCACGGCCGTAGAGTGTGGGATCGTAGAACGTCATTGCTCCTCCTGATCTTGTTTTGGCTTCCGGGCGCAGGAACGGCTGCGCAAGGCTGCCGGGCACGAGAAATTAAAAGACCACCAGAACTTATGCTGGAACGGCGGGCGATTATAGCACGACGTTTGCGGCAGACGGCAAGGGCCGTGGTCACATCTACCCTGCCTATCCTGTTACCACAGGGAAGGGCGGAAGGGAAGAAGATTCGAACGCGACGAGGTTGAAAAAAGGAAGTGAGATGCAAGCTCGGCGGCTGGTTTTCGTCTACAGGTTGGGTCTACGTGCTGGGCTACCGGCTGGGTTCGACGATCAGGATCATGCCGGGGTGGAGCACGGCCACGTTGCCGTTGTTGCGCTTGAGAGCGGCGACGGTGGTCTTGTAGGTGGTGGCGATCGAATAGAGAGTTTCGCCGCTTTTCACTGTGTGGCGGAGAACGCCGGGTTGACCGGAACTATCTTGAACGGAGTCGCTTACTGAGTTCTCAGCCGGAAGTTTCGCGCTGGCGGCTTGAGTGGTCCTTCGACCGTGCCCGGGAGGCTTGTCGGCGACGGCTTCGGTGCTGGGCGAAACCGGCAGGTGCAGAGCCAGCACTTTCCTTCCGCGCAGGCTGGAGCCGCGGGGCAGGCCGTTCCAGCGGCGGACCATCTGGGCGGAGACGCCGAAGTTCTCGGCTACGCTCTCGACGGTGTCTCCCTTGCGGACGTGGTAGCGGGTAATGCGGCGCGCGTAGGTGGCAGTATCGCTAGCGGGATGCTTGCCGACCGCCAGCGGGATGACCAGCTTGGCGTCGGCTTCGAGGTCTTTGTCCGTCTCGTCGAGGTGATTCGCGGCGGCAATTGATTTGGCCGGGACGCGGTAAGAACGGGAAAGCGAAGCGAGGGTGTCGCCGGGCTGAACCTTGTGATAGCGCCACCACAGGCGCATATCGGGTGGAACGGCGGCGATGGCGGTAAGGTACTGATCTTTTGTCCCCGAAGGCAGGTGGAGCACGAATGTTCCTTCTCGAGGCGTGGTCAGCCTGAGCAGGCTGGGATTCAACTCCTGCAACTGGACGGCGGTCGCATCCACGCACTCGGCCGCCAGGCGCAAATCCACGGGATAGTTGACGGTTACGGTGTCATAGGCCACCGGCTCGTCCATGGAAACGTCGTCAAAGCCATACTGCGACAGATTCTTGCTCACGATGGTCATCGCGAGGATGATGGGAACGTAATTGCGGGTTTCCTTGGGGAGAACGTTGCGGCGGTAGAGTTCCCAGAAATCGGCGTAGCCGGTGCGCTTGACCGCGGCCTGCACCGTGCCGGGGCCGGAGTTGTAGGCGGCCATGGCGAGATACCAGTCGCCGAACTGAGCGTAAAGATCCTTTAGGTGTCGGGCAGCGGCGCGTGTGGATTTTTCAGGATCCTGGCGATCGTCAACCCACATGCTGTGCTGCAGGCCGTAACCCCGGGCACGGCTGCCCATGAATTGCCAGATGCCGCGGGCGCCGACGCGGGAAACAGCGAGGGGATGAAATCCCGACTCGGCTTGCGCGAGGTAGATTAAATCCTGCGGGACGCCTTCCTGTTTGAGAATCGTAACCATCATGTCGTGATAGCGGCCAGAGCGGGCGAAGGCGCGCTCGAAGGTGCCGCGTCCACGATTGGAGAAATAGCTGATGTAGCCGGCGACCTGGTCGGTCATCATGAGCGGCAGGTCGGAACGGGTTGACTTGATCTCGGCCTGAGCCTTGGCCCTCACGTTGGGGTCAGCGGAGGGTGTGATGCCGTTGGTCTCATCGATGGGTGCGGGCTCGGACTTCTGGGCGTCGGAGTCGGAGGCGTAGCCCAAGCTGGCGAGATCCAGACGGTTGACGCCTTCCACGATGCGGTCGAACTCTTGCTGCAGACGGTCGTCGGAGCGGATATCCAGGTTGCTTTCGAGTAACGCATTGATGGCTTTGTCGAAATCCTGCTTCGCGGTGTCGGTTTGGCCTGCCTTGTAGGCGTCAAGTCCGGCTTGATAATCCTTTTCAACGCCGGCGATGAGACTAGCGACGGGATCGGCTGTGGGCGCTGGCGACGGGGATTCTGGCTTGGTCTTGTCTTGATTTTGGGGTTGTGCTGAAACTTGATCTGGGGCTTGAATCGAAGCCTGAGTCTGGGTCTGCGGCGGCTTGGCGGCGGCGACCGATGCGGAAGCGGGAGGGGTCTGCTGCGGTGCCGGTTGCTGAGGCGCAGCCTTCGTGGCAGTCAGGGCCGGGACAGTTTTTGCCGGCACCACGGATGCTGGCTTTTGCGCAGTCTGGCAGGAGGACGCCGCTAAAGCGAGAACGGCTAGTGTCGCGATCCGCACATGGATTTCTGCAACGCGCATATTTATCTATGAGATGCGGACTTCTCCGCGGGGTTAAAATCTGCCGAATTCTATCAAAAATCGTACCCCTCGCTACGCCTCGGGTCAACGTTGAAACCAAGCTCCGCGATTACTTTTGGCATCGGGCCGAATGGTTACTCGGCGCTATCGCGACTGCAACTCAGACGCGCCAGTAGTCCGGACGCCAGGTTTGAATCGCTTTCTTGATATCCGCCCGAGAAAGCTTTTCGGCGAGCGCCCTCTCGGCCAGCTTAGCGACCTCTACATCGGATGCGAAGCGCAGGGCGAGGAGTTGGCCTTCAGTGAATTCCGGAATGCGCGACCGCGACGACTGGGGCAAAAGCGAAGCCAGCCGCAGACGCTCCTCCAGACGAATCACGCGGTCTTGCACGCGGAGCGCGTACAGCCGGATCTTGAACACAGCGACGGTAGCGGCAGCAATGAGAACGGACCGCCACGCCGAGTGCAGACTGGGGTGCCACAAGAACAGGACGATGGCCGCGAGGGTGGAAAGTCCGAAGACCGGAAGGACGAAAAAGTGAAAGAGCGGATCAAGGCGCGCATGGTTGGCGAAGGTTTGTGGTTTCTTTTCGGCCATGACGAAGGGCTCCTTGCAGCGGAATCGCAAGTTTAGCAGAGGAGTTCAGTTCTCAGTTCCCAGTTCTCAGTATCCAGTACCCAGTACCTGGTGCAAGCGCCATCCCTCGGAATCCTTTGTTCGGGAGATAGAATCCAAGGCAACCATGAAAGCTATTCAGGTGAAGCAGGTCGGCGGGCCGGAAGTGATGGAACTGGTGGAGTTGCCTGTGCCACAGCCGAAGGCAAATGAGGCGGTGGTGAAGCTGGCCGCCGCGGGCGTGAACTTTATCGATGTCTACTTTCGCGAGGGGCGGTACAAGGCGCCGTTGCCGCTGGTCTTGGGGCAAGAGGGCGCGGGTGTGGTAAGCGCCGTCGGTGCAGACGTGAAGTCCGTGAAAGTGGGAGATCGTGTGGCGTGGAGCGGGCTGCTTGGTTCTTATGCGGAGTACGAAGCGGTGTTGGTGGAGCGACTGGTGCAGATTCCGCCGGGCGTGAGTGATCAGCAAGCCGCGGCGGTAATGCTGCAGGGCATGACGGCGCATTATTTGTCGCACAGCACCTATCCGCTGAAGAAGGGCGAGACGGCGTTGGTTCATGCCGCGGCGGGCGGCGTGGGACTGCTTCTGGTGCAGATGGCGCACAACATTGGGGCGCGCGTGATTGCCACGGTTTCTACCGAGGAGAAGGCGAAGCTCGCGCTCGAGGCAGGCGCAGATGAGGTGATCCTCTACACGCAGGCAGACTTCGAAGCTGAAACTAAACGCCTGACCGGCGGCGAGGGCGTAGATGTGGTCTACGACTCGGTGGGCAAGACAACATTTGAGAAGGGACTGAATGTTTTGCGTCCGCGTGGCATGATGGTGCTGTTCGGGGGATCGAGCGGAGCGGTACCGCCGTTTGAGCCGATTGTGTTGGCACAAAAAGGATCGCTCTATGTGACCCGGCCCACGCTGACGAACTACATCGCTACGCGTGAGGAACTGGTGGAGCGGTCGAGCGCCGTGTTTGCTATGATCACTGCCGGAAAACTGAAGCTGCGAATTGAACATACGTATCCTCTGTCTGAGGCGCAGCGGGCGCATCGGGACTTGGAAGCACGGAAGACGACTGGGAAGCTGCTGCTGATCCCGTAATCGAGGGCTGCTCCGCGAGAAAACCATGAAAGCGATCCGCGTGCAACGTACAGGCGGGCCGGAGGTGATGGAACTGGAGGAGGTGCCGGTCCGTCCAGCGAAGCCTACCGAGGCGGTGGTGAAGGTATCGGTTGCGGGAGTGAACGCGATCGATGGCTACTTCCGCGATGGCAGGTTCCGCACGCCGCTGCCGTTTATTCCTGGGCAGGAGGGCGCCGGAGTGGTCACGGCGGTGGGCGAGCAGGCGAAGTTGGTGAAGGTGGGCGACCATGTGGCGTGGAGCGGAGTGTTGGGTTCCTATGCGGAGTTCGTGGTATCGCCCGAGGAACTTCTGGTGCCCGTGCCGGCGGCGATCAGTGATGAGGAGGCCGCAGCGGCGATGGTGCACGGCCTGACCGCGCACTATCTGGTGAACGACGCCCACAAGCTGAAGAGCGGCGAGACCGCTCTGGTGCACGCGGCCGCGAGCGGAGTGGGGCTTTTGCTCGTGCAGATGGCGCGCGCGATAGGGGCGCGGGTGATTGGCACGGTTTCGAGCGAAGAGAAAGCCCAACTGGCGCGCGAGGCGGGCGCGGATGAGGTGATTGTATTCACCAGGCAGGATTTTGAACCCGAAGTGAAGCGGTTGACCGGCGGCAAGGGCGTGGAAGTGGTGTATGACGGCGTCGGCAAGGCGACCTTCGAGAAAAATCTGAACGTCATGCGCCTGCGCGGAATGCTGGTGCTTTATGGAATGTCCAGCGGCTCCGTACTGCCGGTCGATCCGTCGAAGTTATTGGAGAAAGGGTCGCTCTACATGGCGCGCACCACTCTGGCGCATTTCACCGCTACACGCGAGGAATTGCTGGCGCGCACGAGCGCGCTCTTCGGCATGATCGCCGGAGGAAAGCTCAAACTGCGCATTGCCAAAACGTATCCGCTGAAAGAAGCACCGCAAGCGCACCAGGACATGGAAGCGCGCAAGCTGGTAGGGAAGCTGCTGCTAATTCCGTAAGCAGGCAAATCCTCGCTATCGCTTTCGGGAGTAATGGTTTGCATATTCCGGGAGTTCCTGCCCGGGATCCAGCCGCGAATCGTTAATCGGCGCACCTGCTCTCATCTCCAGAGGAATAACTCCAGCCCAGGTGGGGAAAGAATAATCTTCTTCATCGTCGATGGCCGGCCCCACGCGGACCTTGGCGGAGAATTCTTCGATGGGTAAGCGTAAGACTGAGGTCTGTTTCAGTTCGCTTGCGTTCGGCTGGCGGGTGTCGGCCCAGCGGCCGGGGAGAATGTGCTCGGAAAGAAGGTGCAGGGCTTCGAGCTTTTCCGCAGGATCATCCACCAGAGTCGCTTTTCCCAGGACCACCACCGAGCGGTAATTCATGGATTGATTGAAGATAGAGCGGGCGAGTACGAGTCCATCAAGCAACGTCACGGTGAGGCAGACGGGAATGCTTTCCTTCATCTGGCGCAACATGCGGCTTGCGGCGGAGCCGTGAATATAGAGGTTCGCGTCTTTGCGTCCGTAGGACGTGGGAATTACGAAGGGCTGGCCGTCGACGACGAAGCCAACGTGGCAGAGGAAGCCTTCGTCGAGAATGCGGTAAGCGGCCTCGCGATCGTAAACCGCGCGATGAGCTTCGCGGACGACACGAGTCCGCGGGCTGGGCGTGTGGGGTTGGGACATTGGAAGAAGAGCTCCGGCAAGCGCCAAGGATGGGTGAAGGGAAAGTGTAACACCGGGAAGCGGGCTTCCGGCTTCGGGGATACGGGACCTGGCCGGGACTCCGGGATTCAGAGAAGCTGGTTCACGGAGTCCAGACGATGACGGATCAAGATATGAGACTCACCAGTTGAACTTGAGCGCGAACTGGAACTGCCGCGGATCGTATGCCGCGGTGGCCTGGCCGGCGTTGGTGAAGAGCGGGCTGACGGCCGAGACGTTGTAGCGGTTCGCAATGTTGAACATATCGGTGATCAGTTCGAAGTTGTAGCGCTCGCCGAAATAAATTCGTTTGGCTACGCGCAGATCATCAAACACGGTCCAGGGCGTAATGCCCGCGTTCCGTCCCAGGTTCCCATCGAGTGAGAGCAGCGTGCCGTTGAAATCAGCAATGCACGGCTCCTGAAACATCCCTGTTGGCGAATACTTCGACGGAACCGTCGGGTATCCGAGTGCGGTGCAGGCCGGGTTGACGAAGGTGTTGGGACGACCGGTGAGGGACGATTCCTGGAGGTTATCGCCGTTGCCGGTGATGATGTTGAAGGGTCGCCCAGAACTGAATTCGATCAGCGGGGCAATGGTCCAGTCGCTGAAGAACTTGCCGGCGAAGCCGCGGCCACCGAATTTACCCGTCTGATAGACGCCGCTGAAGACGAAGCGGTGGCGCTGGTCGAACAGCGAATTGGAGCGATCGAGAGAAGGGTAGTAACTGTCCTGCGGGGTGAGGGGGGACTGCAAATCGGTTGAGTCGTCAATTGCATGGGACCAGGTGTAGGAGGCGAGGAATTCATAGTGCGCGCCGAAACGTTTGCGCAGGTTGGCGCTGAGGCCGTGGTAAACGGAACTGCCATTCGAGTAGTTGGCATCCATGTCGCCAAAAGGGATGCAGCCGGAAAGCGTTGCGGGATTACAGGAGGTATTGAAGCCGGTCGTGCTATAACCCGATGCCTGGAGAAAGTGTAGAACTCCCGGTGCCACCAAGTTCACACAAGCCCCTGCGCCGGCAGCGGTCAAAGCGTTGGCGATGGAGGCATTAAGACCGCTGGGGCGGAAGAAATTCATCAGTGCGGAGGAAACCCATGGCTGCCCACTCGGATTCTGCCCGCAAGGGGCAAAGCCATCCGAAGCGGGGCCGCTGCCTACTCCCAGCGGTCCGCCGATGGCTGCATAAGAAGTGGGATCAGTCAGAGCAGCGTTGTAGTTCGCCAGCAGCAAGTCGCCGCGCTGAGCGCTGGCGTTGATGGGGCGGTTCAGATGGCGTCCGCCGTTGAAGTTGTACGCGAGATTGAAGTCAAAAC
>Ga0210396_10006766_pt1 | contig 10960 bp, 12 predicted proteins | sample IncBWH17OmetaG_FD_155466 | JGI IMG/M metagenome (GOLD analysis project Ga0210396, IMG submission 155466) | Forest soil microbial communities from Barre Woods Harvard Forest LTER site, Petersham, Massachusetts, United States - Inc-BW-H-17-O ... | reverse complement strand
TGAGACGCCGATTTCGAGATTGCGATCGAGGCTCCAGACAGTGGCCCGCTGGACGATCTCGGCGCCGCTGGCGCGCATCTCCTCAACGAGGTCGCCGCCTGCCCAATAATCGGCGCCGAGGCAGTCTCGCTCGATCACCGGCGTCGATGCAATGGCGCGCCATACCTGTCCGCCTGGGCCCGCATTCTCGTCGAGCAGCAACGTCGACAGGCCGGCCTTGGCGGACGTCGCAGCGGCGGCGAGCCCGGCGGGACCCGCCCCGATCACCACGACATCATAGCTGTCGCGTCTGGGTGCCGTGGTCATCTTCCAATCTCCCGCTTGCCCTTCTGGATTTCGACCTGCATGCCCTCGGCGACAGGCACCAGACAACCCTGGCGATTGCCGACACCGTCGATAGTGACGAGACAATCGAAGCACACACCCATCATGCAGTAAGGCAGCCGCGCGGCGCCGCTCACTGCGGTCGCACGGCGCACGTCGCGGCCGGACGCCAACAGCGCCGCAGAGACCGTATCGCCCTCGCGCGTCGCGACGGCGACGCCATCCACGAAGATCTGCACCGTCGGTCTCTTGTCCTTGTCGGATCGTTTGAACATTGGATTCCTTGGTCTAACGTCAGTAATATCCGCTGGTCGCGGTGCCCGCGGCTGCGAAACGACGGGCGGAGAATGCTCCGACCAGCTCCGGCTCGAGCGCACCGGCTGCAACCATGCGCGCGACTTCAAAGGCGTGGTTGGGGGCGAGCGTGACGCCGGAATGGCAGCACGCCACGAATGCGCCGGGATGTGTTTCCGAACGCTCGTAGATCGGAAAGCCATCTTGTGGCATGACGCGAATGCCGGCCCAGGCCCTGATCACATTGAGCCGCGCGAGATGCGGAAACATCCGCTGGGCACGATCGGCCATCACGGCGTTGATCGAGTGCTTCGGTGCGCGCTCGTCGAGCGCATCTTCCCTGCTGTCGCCGATCATCACCGTGCCTTCGTCGGTCTGGCGGACCGTATCGAGCGGATGCGGCATGAATGGCGCGGTGCGCTCGGTCACCACGATCTGGCCGCGAGTCGGGCCCATCGGCGCATAAAGGCCAACCATCGGCGCCAGAGTCTGGTTGGCGTTGCCGGCGGCGAGCACAACCTTGCCGGCGCGGACCTCGCCCTTGGCTGTCGTCAGTCTGAATTCGCCGCCATCGCGGGCAATCGCCGAGACGGCTTGCTCCGGCAGGTAGTCAACAGCAAAATGCGCAAAGCCGGTATGGAAAGCGCGCAAGGTGCGCAGTGAATTTACGTGACCGTCGAAGGGGCAGAAGCTTCCGCCGGAAACTTCCGGACCTATCAGCGGCAGCATCTTCTTCACATCAGACGCGGACAACATCTCCATGTTGTAGTCGGCCGAGCCCGCTTGGTTGTGCATCCGCGTGACGAGCTGGCCGCGTTGCTCGAACTCATCATCGCCCAGCGTTAGATGAAAGCCACCGTTCTGCTGCAGGCAAACGTCAAGGCCGGTTTGCTCTTTCAATTCGGACGCGAGCTTGCCCCAGGTCTGCGACGCCCGCACGGTCCAGACAGTATAGGCGGGCAGGCCGAGCCCCTTGCTCTGCACCCAGACCAGCGCGAAGTTCGCGCGTGAGGCGCGCCTGGCGAGGTCGCCCTCGTCGAGCACGGCAACCTTCTTGCCGAGCCGGCCAAGACCCCAGGCGATGGCGGAGCCGAGAAGGCCGCCGCCGACGACGGCGACATCGTAATCCCTGTGCATGAGTCCTCCTATCGTCCCATGTCACTCTTGCCGGCGAGAACACGATCGAGTCCGTAAAGGCGGTCGAGCAGAATGAGAGCGGTCATGGTGATCGCGATCACGCAGGCCGAGACCGACGTCACCAGCGGATCGATGTTGTCCTGGATATAAAGGAACATCCGTACCGGCAGGGTCTCGGTGCCGGGAGCTGCCAGGAAGACGGTCATCGTCAGATCGTCGAAGGACTGGATGAAGCCGAGCATCCAGCCGCTGACGATGCCCGGCAGGATAAGCGGCAGCGTCACGCGCCGGAACAGCGTCCAGCCGCCGGCGCCCAGCGAGATCGCAGCCATCTCAACCGAGCGGTCCATGCCGGCGGTCGCCGCCAGCGTCAGACGAAGCGCGAATGGAAATACCACGATGACATGCGCGATGAGCAGCGCCGGAAAGCTGCCGCCTATCCCGATCGACGTGAAGAAGCGAAGGAAGGCAATGCCGAGCACGACATGCGGGATCATCAAAGGCGACAGGAACAGCGCCGCGAGCGCGTTGCGGCCACGGAATTGGTAGCGTGCGATCGCGAGCGCCGCCGGCACCGCGAACAGAATTGCCACGCAGGAAGACAACGCGCCGAGGCCCAGGCTGATCCAGAAGGCATGGACGAATTCGGGGTAGCTTGCGATCGCCCTGAACCAGCGCAGCGAAAAGCCGTTGGTCGGCAGCGAGAGGTAGCCTTCGGGCGTGAACGCGACGAGGCAGACCACCACGATCGGCGCGAGCATGACGACGACGAAGGCGGTGTGAAAGATCAGTGCGAGCGGTCCGTTCGGTCTCACCGAAACACCTCCGCATAGCGCCGCTCGATTAGCGCGTTGCTGCCGACGACGATCAGCGCCAGCGCTACGAGGAGCAGGATGGCAACCGCCGCGCCAAGCGGCCAGTTCAGCGTATTGAGGAACTCGTCATAGGCGAGCGTCGCTGCGACCTTCAGCCGGCGTCCCCCGATGATCGCAGGGGTCGCAAACGCGCTGGCCGAGAGCGAAAACACGATGATCGCACCCGACAGTACGCCCGGCATGATCTGCGGCACGACAATACGCCGGATGATGGTCAGCGGGCCCGCGCCGAGCGACAGGGCAGCATTCTCGATCTGCGGATCGAGCCGCTGCAGCGCAGCCCACACCGACAACACCATGAACGGCATCATCACGTGCGCGAGAGCAACCACCATGCCGGTCTCGGTGAACATGAAGCGCAGCGGCGCGCCGATCAGGCCGGACGACATCAGGAGCTTGTTGACAAGCCCATTGTTGCCGCCGAACAGAAGCGCCCAGCCGAGCGTACGCGCTACCACCGAAATCAGAAGCGGCCCGAGGATCACGAGCAGGAAGAAGCTCTTCCAGGGCCCGCGCATGCGATTGAGAATGTAGGCTTCCGGCGCACCGAGCACGGCGGTGATCAGGGTAGTCAGCAACGCGATACGGAGCGTTCGCCCGAACATTTCGAGGTAATAGGGATCGGCCGCGATCTCGCGCCAGTTCTTCAGAATGAAGACCGGCTCGATGCCCTTGTATTGGCCCCAGTCGTGAAACGACAGCATCACCGTCATCGCGAGCGGAATCACGAGCACCCCGACGAATAGCATTAGTGCAGGCGCCGCAAGCGCCCAGGGCGCGCGTACGCCTCGCCGATCCGACGTCGCTGACGGGCTCAACGCAGCCGTGTCGGTGACCGCGCTCACGTCGCGCCTCCGGTACGCAGGACCATATCGTCAGCCCGCCAGACAAGATGGACGGCGTCGCCTTCGACCGGCTGCGGCTGACCGTCGTTCTGGCGGATCACAATCGCAGAACCGCATTCGCTCTCGCACTGGAACAACCAGTGATTGCCCTGGAAGATACGGGTCACGATCTTCGCGGCCAGTCCCGCATCGCCAAAGCCGATCCGTTCGGGTCGGATGCTGATCGTCACAACTCCTGTCGCTCCGGCCGGCGCCGGTGCGCTCCAGGAGCCCGCGACCAGCCGCGCGGGACTGGCACTTCGATCAATCGCCGCCGCAAAGTCGTTGGTCTTGCCGAGGAACTGCGACACGAAGGCCGACGCCGGCCTCTCGTAGGTTTCCTGCGGCGTGCCGACCTGCTCGATGCGCCCCTGGTTCATCACGACAATCCGGTCGGACAGCGACATCGCCTCGTTCTGATCATGGGTAACCAGAATCGTGGTCGTACCGAGCGTTCGCTGGATCTGACGTAACTCGATCTGCATGCCCTCGCGCAGTTTGGCATCGAGGTTCGATAGCGGCTCGTCGAGCAGGAGCACACTCGGCCGGATCACCAGCGCGCGGGCCAGCGCCACGCGCTGCTGTTGGCCGCCGGACATGCGACGTGGATAGCGCTCCTCGTAGCCGGAGAGACCGACCATGGTGAGCGCCGCACGAACGCGTTCGGCACGCTCGCCGCGCGGCAGGCGCCGCATCTCAAGACCGAAGGCGACGTTTTCCGCAGCCGTCATGTGTGGAAACAGCGCGTAGCTCTGGAACACGATGCCGAGCCCGCGTTTGGCCGGATGGACCCTGGCCAGATCTCTCTCCTCCAACCGGATCGCACCGCGCGAGAGATCGAGAAAGCCCGCGATCATCTGCAAGGTGGTCGTCTTTCCGCAACCGGAAGGACCGAGGAAGGAGATGAACTCCCCCTTGCGGACCGCCAGAGTGAAATCGTCAACGACGGTCTGCGCCCCAAACTGCTTCCCGACGCGGTCGAGCTCGAGATAGGCCATGGCTCTTGTTCCGATGCTCGTGGCCGACTTTAACGCTCGACCTCGCGATTCCAGCGCTTGGTCCAGTCTTCGCGCTTTTCGTTGATGATGCTCCAGTCCGCCGTGTAGAGCTTGGCCGCGCGGTCGCCGACTGGGGCCATCTTGCTGAGCTCCGACGGCACCGTGACCGTTTTGAGCACCGGGCCGTAGCCATAATCCTTCAGCATCACGAGCTGGATCTTCGGATCGAGCAGCGCCCTCACGAAGCTGGAGGCGAGCGGCGACGCATTGGGCTTGGCAATCGGACAGGCGGTCGTCAGCAGCGTGACCGCGCCTTCCTTGGGATAGACGAAATCGACGGGAAAGCCGGTGCCGGCAAAGCTCTGCACGCGTCCCGACCCCCAGACGGCCAGCAACGCCTGGCCGGACTGAAACAGCTCGGTCATCTTGCCGGGCGAAGGCTCGTAGGCCAGCACATTGGCGTTGATTTCGTCCTTGAAGATCTTGAACCCGGCATCGACATTGGCTTCGCTGCCGCCGTTCATCTTGGCCAGCATCAACAACGCGTGCAGGCCGTAGGTGTTGTTGATCGGGGGAATGACTATCTGCTTCTGGTACTTCGGATCCCGAAGATCGTTCCAGGAGGTCGGGGGCGCCCAGCCCTTCTCGGCGAAAACCTTTGTGTTGTACATCAGGCCGGTTGCGACCAGACCGGTGCCGACGGCGCGGTCATCCTTGAAACGGGCGGCGTCATAAAGGTCGGCGGAAAGACCATCGACCTTACCGCAGAAGCCGAGCTGTATGGCCTGATACATCGGCCCGTCGTCGACGATGGCGACATCGATCTGCTGGTTGCCTTTCTGAGCCTGTAGTTTGGCCAGCGTGTCGGTCGAGTTGCCGGCGACATATTCAACCTTGATCCCGTTCGCCTGCTCGAAAGCCGGGATCACCTCCTCACGGATCGTCTTCTCGTAGGAACCGCCATAACCGGCGACGTAGAGCGTCTTTTGCTGCGCCAGGGCCGGCGAAACGATCAGCGCTGCAACATTCATCGCGACCAGGAGGCTGAGTGGCTTCATATCGACCAATCTCCAAACCGGGGACGAACGCGACCTCGTGGGAAAAAGGGCTGTCCCGAGCACCGGCAAAAAAGATCGCAACCTTCCCTTTCGTCGTCCAATGAATAATGCCACGATCTATATGCCGAAATGTTATGGATCAGAGCCTTCGGATGGTGCGCATCAATTCCCGGCAAGTCGAAGCCTTCCGCGCAATGATGCTGACGGGCAGCGTCACCGAGGCAGCGAAGCTGATGGCTGTGACGCAACCGGCGGCCAGCCGCCTGCTGCGTGACTTCCAGTCGCTGCTGAAAATGGAGCTATTCGAGCGCCGCGGCACCGGCCTGGTGCCGACAGCGGCTGCAAGCGCGCTTTACACCGAGGTGGCACGGTCGTTCGTCGGCCTCGAGCGCATCGCGGCAGCGGCCGAGGAGATCCGGGGCCGACGCACCGGAACGTTGCGGGTCGCGGCAATGCCGGCGCTTGCCAACGGGTACCTGCCGCGTCTTGCCGGGCACTTCCTGAAAGAACGGCCGAATCTCAACCTCGCATTCTTCGGTGTCATTTCGCCGATCGTCGTCGACTGGGCGATGAACAATCAGTGCGACGTCGGTTTTGCGGAGGTGCCGATCGCCCACTCCGGGCTGCTGAACCAGCGGCTGCCCGCATTGCCGCGCGTCGCCATTCTGCCTGCCGGACATCCCCTGGAAGCAAAACAGGTAATCGAGCCGCGGGATTTCGAGGGCGAAACTTTCGTGTCGTTGTCGGCCGGATCGACCAGCCGGCATCTGATCGACCAGGCTTTCAACCAGTGCGATATACGCCGTGTGCAGCGAATCGAGACCAACCTGTCCGAGATCATGTGCGGAATGGTGTCATCGGGCCTCGGGATCGGCATTTGCGATCCGTTCACCGCGCAGGAATTCGCAGCGCGCGGCATCGTGGTGCGCCCCTTCGTGCCGCGAATAGATTTCGAATTCGCGGCCGTCTTTCCCGTCCAGCGCAGCCCTTCGCCCGTGGCTTTAGACTTGGTGGAAACTCTGCGGCTTGCGCTGCAAGGCCTTGACGAGTTGACCACGCCTTAGACCGATCGGAGGGCGTGACTTCGTTTGCAACGGCGCGTATCTGCACTTTCCTACGATTTTCGCGGCTGGACGCCGAGCCGCGTCCGCGATTCCATATGCCGGACGATCCGGCTCGTTCCGTAGCAGATCACCAGAAATGTCAACGCAAGCAGGGCGTAGTAATAGACTGGCGCCTGCTCTCGCGCATTGATGATCGTGGTTTCCTGCAGCATTTCCGGCACCCCGATGATGCTGCTGATGGTGGAATCCTGAAAAGCGATCAGCGATTGCGTCAGCAGCGCGGGCAGCATTCGCTGCAATGCCTGGGGGACGACGACGTAGCGCGCGGCCTGAAATCGGGACAACCCGGTCGCAACCGCCGCGGCGAATTGATTCGATGAAATGGACTGCACGCCGGCGCGAACGATCTCGGTGAAGTAAGCCACTTCAAAGCATGTCAGCGCGATCAGGGCCGACCAATAGGCCGAGAGCGAACGCCCACTGATCATCGGAACGATCATGTAGATCCAGAACATGACCATCACCAACGGCATGCTTCGCAGCGTGTTGACGTAGACTCGCATCGCGAGCGCGATCCAGCGGATGCGCGACAATCTTGCAAAGGCGCATGCGCAGGAGATCGGGAGTGCGATGGCAACCGCGAGCAGCGTGAGCGTGACGTTGTAGCGAATGAGCGCGGAAAGCATCGAGAGATATTCCTGCATCTCTCAGCCGCCGATCCGTCCGGGAATGGCGACGCGCTTCTCGACCAGCAGCATCACGCCGGCAATCGCCCATGCGCAGAAAAGGTAGACCGCGCTTGCGTAAACGTTCACCGGCAACCATTGAAACGTCTCGGTCCCGAGTTGCCGGGTCACATAGGTCGTCTCGGCGACGCCGACCGCCATGGCCAATGAGGAGCCCTTGAATATCGTGACGAATTCCGATGCGAGCCCGGGCGTGATCGTGCGCAGCAGCAGGTTCAGGAAGATGTGGCGCTGGGACTGCCACCAGGTGAGGCCGCTGGAAGCTGCCGCCATATGCAAGCCGGCGCCGATGGTGTTGAAACCCGACCTGACGAGCTCGGCGATCTTGGCCGAACTGTAAAGCGACAGCGTTATGATGGAGGCTACGATCTCCCAGCCATAGTCGAACAGCGCCTGCTTTGCGAAGCCGGGCAGGATGCGAGGAAAAATGAAGTAGACGAAGAAGAGTTGCACCAGCAGCGGGATATTCCTGAAGATCTCGACATAGACCGTTCCGGCCGCGCGCAGCGCCGCGATCGGGGCTTCTCTCAGGAGCCCGATGCCGATCCCGAATACCAGCGACAGCGCCCAGGAGATCGCGGCGATCTGAAACGTCAGAAGCAGCGCTTCAAGCAAAGTCCTGCCGTTCGGCGCTTGCCATAGAATCGACCAGTCGATCATTCCAGCTCAGCAACCTCTCGCAGGCTCAAGCGAACATCGTTCGAAGGCGGTTCAAGCCGGCCAGGAATTCATCTGCACCAGGATTTTTCCTGCTTCCGGCAGCGGCATTTTAAAGGCGCCATCGCCAAAATAACGCTGATAGAGCTTCTCCCACTCGCCGGAGCTGCATAGCTGCGCGATGGTCTGATCCACGATACGCTTGAATTTCGAGCTGCCGGGCCGGACGAGCAGCGTCTGGGTGGCCGCGTTCATCTTCATCGGCACGATCCGGAATTGCGACGGGTCGCGGCCGACATCGTAGAGGATCGGCTCGTCGGTGCTATAGCCGTCGATCGTGCCGGTCTGGAGCGCCGTGATACCCTGGCTGTGGTCCGGAAAACCGATCGTTTTCACCGCACTGGTGAACGTGCCGGCGTCGTTGGCGGTCCGGAACAGCGCGGCCTCGAGGCCGCCTTGAGGAATACCGATGCGTTTGCCCGCCATGTCGGCGACCTGCTTGATCGGACTGCTGGCGGGGACAAGCAGGCTCGTGCTTGTGACGAAATGAGGAATGCTGAAATCGACGACCTTGGAGCGGCCGATGGTCATGACGGTGGCGCCTGCTTCGAGATCGATCGCGCCGTTCTGGAGCAGCGGGATGCGGGTCTGGCTCGTCACGGCCACGTAATTCACCTTGATGGCGCCGCCGAGCTCCTTATTGACCGCAGCATATATTGCCTTGCCGATTTCGGTCGAGAAGCCGACATATTCTCCATTGGCATTCTTGAAACCGTAGGGCTGGGCCGCTTCGCGCACGCCGAGATTGAACACGCCGGAGTTCTTGATCTTGTCGAGCGTATCTTCGCCTGTATCGGCCGCCTTGGTCGGCGATGCCGCAAGGAGAGCGGCCACGCCCGCCGCGCCGGCGGACAAGAAGCCGCGGCGATCGGTCGACGGCGCGTTGCGGGTCATTTCTTTCATCATATTGCCCTTTGTGCTGGCTGATCGATAAACAGCGCTTCCGCGCGTTGGCTAATGGGTGAGGATGCGATCCAGGAATCGTGCCGCTCTTTCGCTCCTGGGGTTGGCAAAGAATTGCGCAGTCGGCGTATCCTCGACAATCGCACCATCCTCCATGAAGACGATCCTGTCAGCGACGCTGCGCGCAAATCCCATTTCATGGGTTACGATGACAAGCGTCATGTTTGCCTGCGCCAGCAATCTGATGACGTCGAGGACTTCATTGATCATTTCGGGATCGAGCGCGGATGTCGGTTCGTCGAACAGAACCGCCAGCGGGTCCGTCGCAAGCGCCCGCGCGATCGCCACGCGCTGCTGTTGTCCACCGGAAAGGCTTCCAGGCCAGCGTTCTGCGTAGGCGGCCATGCCGACCTGCGCGAGCAGCGCCTTCGCCTTCTCCACGGCCTGTATCTTGTTTTGCCGCAACGCAACCACCGGCGCGAGCGTGATGTTGTCGATGACCTTCATGTGCGGATAGAGCTCGAAGCTCTGAAAGACCATGGAGACCTTGCGGCGCAGGCGAAGCAGCGCCGCTGACGACTGGATCACCGGCTCGCCATCAACATGGATAGAGCCGCCCTGAACCCGCTCCAGCCCGTTGATGCACTTGATGAGCGTGCTTTTCCCGGATCCAGACGGGCCACAAATGACAACGACCTCGCCGTTGGCGATGGTCAGGGTGCAGTCGCGCAGAACCTGATGGTCCCCGAACCATTTATTGACCGACTCGAGGGAAATCATCGGCCGTCCTGCTTTATGAGATGTGGCCACCCTTGAGAGGAATGATATGACATCATATCAGGCCGGACAACCCAGGCCTTGTCATCGGCGCTTACGAGGCCTCTTTGGTCATGCAAAGGTCGGCGCGTCGCGACACCCCGTTCGAAGTTCAGGAGAAGATAAGTGACATTTCCATCCCGTGAAAATCTGATGGTCTGCTTCGGACATCCCGCCTATCAGGTGAAGGCGGCCTTCGACAAGCTCAACACCGGCGTCAAGGGTTTCGAGGTCAACAGCTTCGAGGAGTTCGAGCGCCGGATCGCGGAGGCCGATGTCGTCGTGGTGTCGGGCTTCTGGAAGAACCATCTTCTCCAGAAAGCGCCGCGCCTGAAGTTCATCCAATCGATCAGCGCGGGAATCAATCAGTACGATCTCGATGTCCTCAAGGCCGGCGGCGTGCGGTTGGCGAGCGCGCAGGGCGTCAACATGAACGCGGTTTCCGATCACGCGATGAGCCTGATACTCGCCATGTCGCGACGGCTGCCGGACGCGCGGGACAATCAGGCCCGAAAATTCTGGCGCCCGATGCAAGGCGATCCCGCCTTGCGCGAAGACGAACTGGCCGGAAAGACACTTCTCATCTTCGGTCTCGGGCGGATCGGCGGCCGTCTGGCGAAGCTGGCCAAGGCCTTCGACATGAACGTCATCGGTTTTCGCCGGAGCAATCTGTCGGAGAAGGGACATGCCGACGAAGTCCACGCCTCGGCGGAGTTTCACGAGTTCCTGCCGCGCGCCGACTTTGTCGTCCTCACATGCGCCCTGACCGATGAAACGCGGAACATCATCGATGCGAAGGCGCTGTCGCGCTTCAAGAGCACCGCTTATCTGGTGAATACGGCGCGCGGCGCCTGCGTCGATGAACCCGCTCTCATCCAGGTACTGCGCAACGGAAAGATCAAGGGCGCGGCGCTCGACTGTACCGTCGACGAACCGTTGCCTGAGGACTCGCCGCTCTGGTCGATGCCGAACGTCTTCATCACGCCGCACACCGGAGGCGAAACCGCCGGTTACGAAGCGGGCATCGCAAAGCTCCTCGAAACCAATCTGAACAAGATCTGGGCCGGCAAGGACGACCTGGTCAACAAGGTGGTTTGATCGACGGCGATCGCGCGCAGTGCTATCGGCTTTCCTTGCAGCTTCG
>Ga0210396_10006763_pt1 | contig 10964 bp, 16 predicted proteins | sample IncBWH17OmetaG_FD_155466 | JGI IMG/M metagenome (GOLD analysis project Ga0210396, IMG submission 155466) | Forest soil microbial communities from Barre Woods Harvard Forest LTER site, Petersham, Massachusetts, United States - Inc-BW-H-17-O ... | reverse complement strand
CTGGCCGGCGTGATGGGGTAGCCGTAGTACGCGCGGCACCCGGCCAGCACTGCGCCCTTGATCACCGCAACGTTTCCTTTACACAGTTGCCGCATGTTCGCCTCCTGCGAGGACTTGTGAGGCAGCCACTTTCGGAGGGGCGGTTAGGCGATAAACCGTAATAGCGCCGGGCTCAGGGCAGCAATAAAAGCAGATGCCGCATCCGGTGCAGTCGTGACCGGTATAGTGTGCCGGGTGCACGCCGTAGGAACTCAATTCAGGAGCCAACTCCAGGCATTTCGGCGGGCAGGATTCCACACAGAGCCCGCATCCTTTGCACTCCTCGACATCGATCGTGATATTGCCGCGTGCTGGACCTGCCATAGGTCGTCACCTCGGAACGGCGGTTTGTACCTGCTGCGGATTCTGCGCCCACTTGGTCTTTTCGCAATACTCGTAAAGCTCGGCACGGAAGTTTGGATGCGCGATCTCGATCAGCGACTTGGCCCGTTCGCGAATCGATTTGCCGTGCAGATACGCGACGCCATACTCGGTCACGACGTAGCGGACTAAACCCCGTGAAGTAACAACTCCCGCCCCAGGATCGAGCATAGGCACGATCCGTGAAATAGTTCCCTGCTTCGCGGTCGATGAGATCGCGATGATCGGCTTGCCGCCCTTCGACCGCGTGGCTCCGCGCAGAAAGTCCACCTGCCCGCCGATGCCGCTGTAGAACTGATTGCCGATCGAGTCCGAGCAAACCTGTCCGGTCAGATCGATCTGCACCGCAGAATTGATGGCCACCATGTTGTCGTTGCGCGCGATCAGGCCGGGATCGTTGGTATACGACGTCGGATGGAACTCGAAGATGGGATTGTTGTCGACGAATTCGAACAGGCGCTTGGTGCCCAGGGCAAATCCGAGGATGATCTTGCGGGGCTTGAAGTTCTTGCGCGCCCCAGTGAGCACTCCAGCTTCAATCAGCGGGATGACGCCATCCGACACCAGTTCACTGTGGACGGCCAAGTCTTTGCGGTCCATGAGCAAGGGCAACACCGCATCCGGAATTCCGCCGATGCCAGTCTGCAGCACCGCTCCATCTTCGATCAGGCCGGCGACGTTGCGCGCAATGGCAATCTGCAGGTCGGTCACTACCGGCCGTTTCAGGGCGCACAAAGGACGCGACGACTCGACGAAGACGTCGATGTCGTTGACGTGAATGAAGCTGTCGCCGTAGGTGCGCGGCACGTTGTCGTTGATTTGCGCGACGACATGCTTGGCGCATTTCGCGGCGGTCAGGGTTGTGTCGACGCCGACGCCAAAGCTGCAGAATCCGTGGGAATCGGGCGGAGAAACCTCGATGAGCGCCACATCGATCGGCATGGCGCCGCTCTCAAACAGCCCTTCAATTTCGGATAAGTAAATCGGAGTGTAGTCGGCGCGGCCGTCGTTGATTGCATCGCGCACGTTGGCGCCGATGAAGACGGCATTGTGCCGGAAGTGCCCCGCCATTTCGGGGGCGACGTAAGGAGCGCACCCCATGGTCATCATGTGAACGATTTCGACGTTATGCACTTCTGGTCCGCGGCGCATGAGCGCCTCGACCAGAGTTTCGGGCTCGGCACAGCCGGGCTGGATGTAGACGCGCATCCCCGACTGCACGCACTGCAGCGCGTCGTCGGCCATTCTTAGCCGCTTCTTGTATTCCATCTCCCAAGACATCGACATCGTTTAGCTCCCCTGGCTAAGCCCGCAGCGCAGCGGTTTCGTGCGCGGCCCGGGCAACTTCTTCTTCGTACCCCACAACGCCATAGTAAATGGCGCGATCGAAGAACATCTCAAGCATTTGCAGCAGTTCCAGTTCGCCCATGATCTCGATGGCGCGGTCCGTCACCGCTTCGCTCTTGAGAAAGTCCCAGAGATTCTCCTTGACCAGCACGATGGCCTGGACGACTTCGCTGAGCGGAACCTTCTGCTGCGCCCGCCGCGAGCCGATCTCGCGGTAGCGCTGCTCGACATCCAGTTCGTTCTTGCCCAGAAGCCACTCGCCCAGGTGACGGTAGATTTCGTAGACGCGCTCTCTCAATTCCTGGGCGGAAATGTCGCTGAAATGAGTGACCTGACGGCTTCCCGCGACTCGCTTCTCCAGTCCTGCCGCGAGCTCATCGGCGTGGGTTTCGATCAAACGCACCAGTCTGTACGAGAACATCATACGCATCCCCTCGCCCATTGCAGGGCGCCCGATTACAACGAATTCGTTACACTCCGACTTTTACACCCGCATCCTGGTTATTCCAGCCCTCGACGGGAACTTTGCCGGTTTCGACACTTGGTTCCATCGTCTGAGGGACGGTGATGGCGCGCGAAATCATGCACACGGCTTTGGTCCTGCGCAGCAGGTTGAATCCCGCCTCGCGTTGCTCTTCGGACTGCACGGTTAACCGGGGACGAATCAATATCTCGTTAAAATTGCACCCCGCGCTGCGATTGCGGCGGACGCTGCCTTCGATCTCGACCTCGAGATCCGTGAATTCAAACTTGGAGGCGCGCGCTATCTCATGGAAAGTGGTCGTGAAGCAGCCGGCCAGGGAGCAGAGCAGCAGTTGTTCGGGAGTCCACCGGCCTTGCTGGCCACCCAACTCGGCGGCCTCGGAGAAATGGATGGTATTGGGGGAGGACTCGCATTTCGCCAGTCCGGTGCGGCCTGAAGTCCACCAGGCCGAAACGCGATAGGTATATTCTGCCGCCATATTTAGACTCCTGGCGCTCCCAGAGGGCGCCGTCCCCACTTCAAGAGGAGAGAGTGAAGATCACGGTGATCGTGGTCTCGACCTCTACCGGTTGCCCATTCAAAAGGTAAGGCTTGTAACGCCACTGCTTGACGGCCGCGAGGGCCGCCGGCACCAGCATGGGGTGACCGCTGACCAGTTGCAGGTTCGTGATTTGTCCGTTGGTGTCGATGATCGCGCTTAGGACGACGTCGCCCTGAACTCGGGCTGCGCGAGCCAGGGTTGGATACGTCGGCTCTTCGCGATGAATCAGCATGCCCTTGGTCACGCCACCCGAGATGCGGACGCGTGTCGGGGTGGCCGGAATGAACTTTGGAACGGCCGCCAGGCTGTTCGAGGAACTGATGACGCTGCCAATCACGCCTCCCAGTTGTCCACCGGGGATTCCTCCGGGGACGCCTCCCACGACTCCACCGTTGGAAGCCATCGGCGGCGGTGCCTCTTCTTCCTTAATCATCTGAATTTTCTGGGGAATCTTTGTGGGGGTTCGGAGCGTGCCATTGTTGAGCAGATCGGTCTGGATCTGCTTGACCACGTGCACCTCGGCGGCTGCTGGAGGAGGTGGAGGGGGCGGAGGCGGGGGCGCGACCAGGAACGTCAGCAACTGCGCCTTGGGCAGTTCCTCGGTGAACATCAGCGGGACCGCCAGCATGAGCATGATCACCAGACAATTGATAAGAAATGAAGTGCTGGTGGCAAAGAACTTGCGCTTGCGCTGTACCCCAAACTCCAGCAGGCTGTCGGCAAACATAGGACGCGGCGGCAGCGCGGGTCCGAGTACGAGATCTTTGCCTTGCAGGACCACCGCCGTCCCGCGGATTGCATTAACTTCCTTGATTTCCTGTACTTCTGGTTCGTGGACCTCGATTGTGCTCATCGGAACCTCCGTGCCTTACCCTGGCGCGACTTCTTTCCAGCAGGTCGTGTCCAGAGGATGTGCCATGAGCGGTCACATCTCCGCTTTCTCCACGGACATCTTCTTCTAAGCTATCGGCAGGGCAAATGGCGCTCATCACGGTTCTTCGTGATCCAAATCACGGTTTTTGCATTCTGGGCTAAACCAAAGTAATCACGGCAGATGAGGACGAGGGGTAGGTGCCTGCGGTGTGGTTTTCGCGCACCGGAGGCGGCGTGAAAAAGCTAAACATAAAAACGCAGGATCAGAAGCGGCAGATCGCCGCCCTCAGGCCGTTCGTCGCACAGAAGGTGCAATCCGATCCGCCAGATAGGCGGCGTAGAGTCCGGTGACCAAGCCAGTGAAGACGTCCATGGTGTAGTGCGCGCGCAGGATCAGCACGGTTGCCGCTTCAAAAAGCACGATTCCGATTCCCAAAATAGTCAACGAGCGCCTGCCGGCGCGTGCCAGTTCGGTGGCGCCGAGGACAGCGATGGCAGTGTGCCCGGAGAAGAAGTAATCGTTGGCCACGCCGTACGTGACGAGCAACGACGGAATTCCTGGCGAGTGCCAGATCGCATCCGGCGGAATCGGTAGGGCGACGCAGGCCTGCATCATCTGGCGCAGGCCGAGCACGATCACGAGTGCCAGGAACGGCCGCACTTCTCCGCGGAATATCCACATCGCAAGCAAGGAGATTCCCAGTAGATCAATGATGCCCGAACTGACGACCAGGAGCGCATTCGCGGCGACGGGGTGAGCGTGCAAATAAAGATTTGCTGGAGTTGTCAGGGCATGGATGCGGTCTCCGATGCCGGAAGCGGGCGCGGCCCGCGCGCCGATCAGGGATTGCGTCCAGAACCAGATGACGAGCGCGGCGGCCGTCACCACCAGCCGGAGTGCGCGTGAGGATAGGAGAGAGGACCGCTCGGTCTGAGCCAGAGGCATGGGTGCGGGAATTATATCGTTAGTGTAGGCCCTGCGTTGCCAGGGACTAACTCAAAGGCCTGACTAAGATTCGCGAAATCATAGGTTTGAGAGCAACAATCGACGGTCACCAGCAGGTGGTAACTGCCGTACGTTGCGCCCACGAGATCGATCCCTTAGTCTCGGGCAAATCAAGTCCAGGGGTCACGATCATGCCACACTCTGCGAGAGTAGCGCACACCGCACCGGTGGTTCGGAATTCAATCTCCAAGCGCCGCAGCAACCGGATCGCCTTGCATGCATCGGTGGGCCTGACGGGTCAGGATCGTCACAAAGCCGACTTCACGATGCCAGCCAAAGCCACCAACTTGAACAAGCACGGAGCCTCCGTTCAGTTGAATCGGGATCTGCCGGTAGGATCGGTCATCGTCGTGAAGAATCAACGCGGAGCGCAGGTTTCCGCCCGCGTAGTTTCGCACACCCGTGCAGTGGCAGGAAACCGTACGTACGGAATCGAATTTGTCGAAAAGGATGAGCAGGCACTGAATTTCTGGGGAATCTCATTCCCGACAGCCTAGAGGCCGGGATCATCCCCGCGAACGCTTCCCGTCGCCGCCACTTCGCGCACTAGCACACCAGATCGTTTCGCCAGACAAGTGAGAGAGAGGCGCAAACTCATGTTATGGGGTGTCAGAGCGGAATCCTACAAACGAAAGCGCTTGAATTCAGATCAAGGTCGTGGGCCTTACGAGTTTATGAGCGCCTTGCAACCCAATAACTGGCAGAAATGACAGCCCGCACGGAGACCTGACTGAGGCACGAGGCTAAGCCGTCGCATTAGCTCGTCCCAGGTTGTGGGCGAAGATCGATGTCCCTGTAATTTCTGCCAGTATCCCCTCGTGCCAATCGCTCTCTACGCTGGATCAGGTAGTTGCACGGGGCGTGCATGAAGGCGCAAGCGATCATACTCACTGTGGCACTGTATTTCGTCGCAGCAGAACTGTGCTTCGCCGCCGACGCGAATCTAGGCACTTGGAAGTTACACACGGCCAAGTCGGAGTTCAGCCGAGGATCGCCAAAGAACGAAACCGTTGTCTACGAGGCCGCAGGAGACAACGTGAGAGTCACGATCGATGGCACCGACAAAGACGGTAACCCGACGCATAGCGAGTGGACTGGCAAGTTCGACGGTAAAGACTATCCTGTCACCGGCGATCCGAATTCAGATCAGCGTTCCTACACGAAGATCGACGACCGTACACTGGGATTCAACTTTAAGAAAGGCGGCAAGCGAATAGCCAGCGGTCGCATTGAAGTGTCTATCGACGGCAAGAGCCGCACGGTCACAATCAGTGGAGTCGATTCTACGGGCAAGAAGGTTACGAGCACTTCGGTGTACGACAGGCAATAAGTGTGAGCCTGAGGAAGCTATTTTTACTCTGGGCAGATGAGTGATAAGGGGATTTTTCATCGATGGAGAGATGGAACTGCGCCTAATCGTTAGCTACTCCGTGAATCCCGATGTCGTGATTCCTTCTTCCATCAAGCCAATGTTGTCCACCATTCGAAGCCGACCATCCAGAATCTTGAACACCTCGTTTATCTGCATCCTGCGGTCGCTGTTGCCGTAGTAGAGGATCGCATAGCCGATGACGATTCCACGTTCCGAATCGACCAAACCAATGCGCACCTCGGTCGCTGGACCCCAGGGCTTCGGTCCGAGATTGCTCTCATAGCAGCCGTCGTCGCCGCTCTCCTCAACACCATTCCGGGGGTTGTGGGTAACGCGGTTACCGCTGTGATAGCGGTCGCATCGCGGGTCGTAGTCGGCTTGAATGGGATTATGGTCGGTCAATCCTTTGAAATAGGAAATGGTGATTCGCGTCAACTCTTCGCGTGTGGAACGCTCTTCCGGCGGCACAATGGTGTTGAAGATTGGATCGTATGGCACCAGGTTCTTAACGTTGACTTGGGGGCCGTCGTCAAAGTTTATTTCGACTTCCTTGATCTTGCTGTCCACAACCTTGAGCCGTGTGCCGATGTAGACAGTCTTTCCGATCGCCGTCTCCGCTGCTACATGCTCAATCACATTACCTAAAATTGGGTCAGCGTACACCCCATCTGACAGAATTTTCGTCACCCCAATCCATTTACTATCTCGGAGCGCGATGACTTTGGTGTTCTCGCGTATGTTTGCACTGGCCGCGAGCGGGATCTTTTCCACAGTGTGTGCAAGCATGTTTGCGTTGAATTCCTTCGCTTGCTCAAGAAGGCAAGCACGGTCGCAAGTTGCCGCGGATGCCAGACTGGTTAACGCAAACAACGCGAAGGCCATGACTGAAGAACGGAAGGTCATCGTCAGAGTTTTCAGCGTCATATTCGTTCCCCCGCGGACATCTTACGCGAACAACTGTCGCTAACAGGCCCCGCGCTCATTGAGGAGTCTTGAGCGTAATCGGATTTATCGTCAATGCAGGGTATACCTTAAAGCGCTCCCCTTTCCTTCGTCCGAAATCATAGTCGGTTCTGTTCGGAAGAGGAAAGCAGGTCAGGCTGAGGCTACCATCGGGCGCGGTCAGCGATGTGCGGCTTTGGCCAAGTCAGTCGCTCTATAGACAACTCTATAGCCAGCGCTCACCAACACGCATGCTCCACAGAGTCTGAACCAGACATCCGCGCCAGTTATTTTCCACACGACACCGCAACAGAGGCCAAGAATGAAGGAAAGCCGTTCGGGCGGTGTTCCGTAGTTCTTCCTCGGTCTTTGCGACAAAGCCCAAAAGTGAAGACCCCAAATAACGAAAAGGCCTACCCCAAGAACGACTACTTTTGCAAAACCTGGGGTGTACGTAAGAAACGCATAAGAGACAAATATCCAGAGCAGCAGATCCATGTACGCGGACCCACTGTGGCTGGAAGTGCTTTTAGGGGCCGTTAAGGTCGAGTACTCTGCGAGATAGCACTGGCGACACAGCTGTTCGGACCCCGGCAGATCAAGACCGCAAGATGAGCATTGGCCCATATCGTATCCAGAACATGTAAATTAGAGCATTTCAGGGGCGAACCTGCGGCTTACGACGGTAACTGCTGCTATCAGGCCAGAGCACGCTTTGACCGTTCGTGACTGGGAGCAATCGCTATTCTGCAGCCTGCCCGCGCAGTGCTTCCTTGATTTTCTGAAGATGTTCACGACGGTGGAGCGAACGCTTTAGGTATCGCTCAAAGCCGGCGGAAACGAGTTGACCGATCAGTTCGTCACTGATTGAAGCCAATAGCGAGTCCACTGCCAATGCGGCATCCAACGCCAGCTTGGCCGCCGCAGCACCTGGCACAGCCTGAGAAATTGCGTTCACAGCTTGATTTATGGAGTTGACGGACTGAGAGCTAAACCGAGATCTCTCAAGCTGCCCAGTCCTTTCCCAGTCGTTCAACAAGAAGAGCACTCGATGGTCCCAAAATGCTAGATGACAGAGACAGGTTGAGATCGTCCAGCCAGAACCGACCGGACACTTGAAGGAGCGCTCGTCGAGGCCGGCGATGAATTCGCCCAGTTCCAGGCGCGCCGCATCGTTTTCATCGACAAAGCTCCGGTCTGCCATCGTTCATCCTTGCTCTGGTTGTTGGGAGTTTACCGCAAAAAGATCACGCCCTTACGGAAGCCTTGTTCCTAGACTAGCTCGAGGGACAGTCGCACACCATTGGGGAAGAGCCGCTTTCCGCCTCCGACGACCGCTGCGCGCACGATGATTTGGAACTTGGAAAGAATAGCGAAACCGCGGGACACGGGTTTTTGGCAGCCACATGGAGCGGCCGTGATTTCAAGTTCGAGGGTTCAGGTAGTAGAAGAGTCTAGCTAGAACGGCTTGGCGACCAGAACATAGACCAGCGCGACGACGCAGAGAGTCAGCACCAGGTATGACAACTTCTCGACCCTGAGGCTGTCTTTGCGTTGGTTGGGTTCGGCTGCCATGCTGAGTAGTTTGCGACAGGAAGCAGGCTTTGAAAATGGCTCGACTGTGGGTGGCACTGTAGTAACGTACCCAAAGTTTGTTGGTGCTGGATGGTGCGGGTCTGAACTCATTCCAATTGCTGCCGTATAAGGCAGGTCACTGCCCTCCGGTTACTTGTCAGGGGCGCGGTTTCGCGGTGAAATCGCCTCTGCGGAGGGATTTATGGGTCGCATGTTCGGCTTTCTCAGCGTCATCATTGTGATGGCGATCGGCATGTATATCTATTCCAAGCAGATGCAGAGCACGTCTGCGGAAGCCGGAGCCAGCACACCACAGGGAGCCATCAACATCACGGGCGTGAAGACCGATTTGATGACCATCGCCTCGGCCGAGCGACGGTATTTCGCGACGGAAGGAAAGTATGCATCGCTCGACGATCTGATTTCGACGAACTACATTGTGGTCGCGCGGCAGAGGCCGCCGTATAGCTACGCGGTTGAACTCAGTTCAGCGGGGTTCCATGTGGTGGCTACCCGCTCCGGAGAGAATCTGGCAGGCACGCCCAAGCAGCTTTCGGTGGACGAGAACATGGAGTTCCAGAGTTCTGAGTAAGCGACCCGAATGCGATCTGAAGGACAAGGAGAGGTCCTGGCATCCATGTTTGACTTCTGATTGCGCCCTACCGAGCGGCCTCGAGATCTCATGCAGATAGCGTAATCGGTGAAGGACCTCTGAGCCCTCAGAGAACTTGATGTTCAACTTCGTTGGGACTGCGATGAGCAAGGTGTAAGAAAGTACTTCAGACTCTGAGTCTTCTTCGGGCCAGTCCCAAGATGCCAATCAGCCCAGAGCCCATCAGGACCAGTGCGCTTGGCTCGGGAACCGGCGTAAAGTTACCGGCGAAATACGCACCATCCTCGAATGTGAAAGTAATTTTCCCAACTTGGGATCCGCTGATATTGAGCAGTTGACCCGTATCAGCGATTGTCCCCAAAGCCATAAAGTCAAGGGCTACTGTTGCCGTGAAGCTGTTGCCGTTCGTGGGAAGGAAAATACTGCTCATAAACAGCGTGCCCAGACTATGAAAGTCCAGTTCGTGTTGCGTTCCGTTGATCGTGACGCTGTTGAAGTCGGAAAAAAACACATCGGTTGATCCTCCCAGTATTGACCCAGGCGCGTAGCCATTGGTGTTGAAGAAGAAATAGGAAGTGCCGCCAAAGATCGATATGTTCATCGCGAGGTTCGTTCCGTTCAGGCTTTGTCGAAATGCAAAGTTGTCACCAGTACCGTCATTCGGAGTGAAAAACATCATGGTGTTGATGGAGTCGGCAAACATGCCGCTTGACAGGAGCACAACGCAGAACAGAATGGCCCAGAGAGATCGTTTCATATCGCCTCCATGGCTTCAACGAATCCGATTGTAGATGACATATCCCTCACAAATGTTGGCGAGATTTTCGCGAAATTCGCTTGCAACAAGGGCTCGTGTCGTTGCCTCGTCAATTCTCGGTGTGATCCTTTCATCACATCCAGTGAACTCGTGGCCGGGTGTTACATGGCCTCGGTTGGTGTCTTCGTAGTGATTCCTGCGACTTTCAGGATCGCAGTTTAAGAATCTCGATTACGCTCAGAACCCGAAATGAGCAATATCGCTGAGTTAAACAGTTACGGCGGGAACGCCCATTTCTATACGTAGACTGTCTCCGTGAGAGGCGCGACAGCTAAGCGACGTCCCTCACCTGTCTTGACTTTTGGGATGCTTTCCAGCTTCCGAATCTAACCTTCAGTTCTCGTCGATTGAAGAACGCCATGATTATCGCGAAGCCAGCCAAGGCGAACGGATACGGGAGTAGATACCAACGAAGAAACAAACGCCAGCCGCCCGCAAGCGTCAGGATCCAGGGCGAGGCAACAATCACGGTTGCCGGCAGAATGAGAAGCACAACGACAAGATACTCTCTGAAAACGACAAGCTCGTCGGTGAGTCGTTGAGAGGAAGGATCATGCGATGACATGTCCGCTCCAACCAGCTGATTCTGGCCTCAAAGCATACGCTCTCTAACTCGTTTGTCCCAAAAACTTCTATATACACATGCATCCACTAATGGCGGGTTTTGAGACGGCGGGAGACTTCTTGGCAGTTGAGTAATCGTGATCGCACTCGTTGACGGGAGCTTGGTGACGCTCGCGGCGCTGCCTGAGGATATTAGTTCACAGGCAAGAAGCTTACTTTGCCTTTGCTGATGTACGGGTGTCGACCTGGATTGCAGCAGGGTTGCCAGTCTTCCCAGTGTCAACCCAGACTTCATGCAGCTGGCCATTGGAATCTGGGGCGAGGATCGTCTGGGTCTGGTTGGCATTGCCGCTCGAACCCGGCCGCACGATATCGATTGTTTCCGTCGTGACGCGCAGACCGTCGCTGGG
>Ga0210396_10006762_pt1 | contig 10964 bp, 4 predicted proteins | sample IncBWH17OmetaG_FD_155466 | JGI IMG/M metagenome (GOLD analysis project Ga0210396, IMG submission 155466) | Forest soil microbial communities from Barre Woods Harvard Forest LTER site, Petersham, Massachusetts, United States - Inc-BW-H-17-O ... | reverse complement strand
GCGTACGAGGCGGAAATTGCCGCGGTCGAGCACCAGCAGTTCGTGGTTGTTGTCATTATAGACGAGATCGGAGGTAAAGCTGTCGCCGTACTCCGTGCCGTTGACGGTGCCGTTGAGCGAGATGGAGTCGAGCTTTTGGAAATGGTCGATGTCGTAGATGATCACCGAGCCGTTGTCGCCGCCGCTGAGATAGACGGTGTGGTTGTCCGGGCCGAAGGCGACGCCGAGGAAGGAGCCATGGGGCAGCGGGGAGGGGATGGAATTGCGGTAGCTGTCTTTGGCAAATTCGGTTCGATCGTTGCCAGGGATGTCGCCGATCCAGCCGACCATGGTGTTTTTGAGGGCGGCGTTGTCGATGACCGTGAATACGCCGTTGTGCAGGGTGACCGTTCTCGTGCCGTCCGGCGAGACCGCCATGCCAAAGGGGTCGTGGGCGATCCGGATGGTCTGGCCGGCGGGTGTCAGCAGCCGGCCGCTGGGAAGGACGGAGTTGCCGGCGGTGTCGATATGGGTATATTCGTTTGCGGCGGGGACGGTGAGGTAGGTCCTGGACGCTTCGCGCTCCTTGGGCGCTTGCGCGAGGGCGGTGGTGCCGGTGAGGGCGGTGCTGCCGGCGAGGGCGGCCAGGAACAGCAGGTGAGCTTTTGAGCGACGGGTTTGCATGCGCCGAAGTTAGCGGAGGTAGCCCGGCGTTCGTGCACGGTGATGTTATCTTTCGATAAATTTTGTGGGTTATTTCAACAACGCTTTCGCCCGTGAGAGGAGGCTTTTCTCTTCGAATTTTGCCTCTACTTCTTCGATGGCCTTCATGAGGTTGTTTTTTGTGCTGGTGAGCTCTGCGATGGCCGCTGTCATGGCCTTCCAGGTAGGTTGCATCCGGACGACCAGCTGCTGGCCTTTCTCCGTGAGTTGTAAGAGCCGTTTTCGTTCGTCCTGCTTATCCTTTTTGCTTTTTATCAATTTTTCTTTCTCGAGTTCTTTGAGGAGGATGATCGTCGAGGGGTGGGCATAGCCTATTTCCGCCGCCAGTTCGACGACGCTTAGCGCCGGCTTGTGGTAGAGGGTATAGATCACGGGAAACCATTTGGGCTCGAAGTCGATGCCCTGGGCTTTGTAGATCAGGGTCCCGTCCTTGCGAAACTGGTCGCTTAGCCGCTGGAGCCGCGTGGCGATGGCCAGCAGACCGGAACTGTCGATGACATTCATTTCGTTAAAGATAAATGATAAAAGACATTGTCGTTGGACATCCGCGGGAAATGGGCGGGTAGGGCTTCGGGGGGTATTGGTTCGAAGCCGTTGCGTTCATAGAACCGGTGGGCGGCTTTCATTTGGGCTACGGAGCCGAGATAGATGTCGGTGAGTCCTTTTTCCTGGCTGTATTGGAGCAAGGTGTTTAGGAGCTGCTGCGCTACACCGTGTTCTTTGCCGCGGAATTCTTTTTTGACGAACATTTTTCTTATCACGCCGGTGGCATGGCCGGCGTTGATGAGGGCGATGGTGCCGATGAGCTCTTTTTTGTGGAAGGCGCCCCAGAATCCGCCGCCGGGCTGGGTATAATAATTGTCGATATCCAGGAGATCGGGCTGGTCCTGGAGGGTGATGGGGACGCCGAATTCTACGCGTTGTATCGGGAGGATCAGGTCGACGGCATCCTGGGAATGGTCGTTGGAGAGTAATTGGATCGGGAACATGGTTGCTATTTCCGTACAAAACTACGTAGTTTTATACATATTTATCGATAATTTTTTTCCGGGCGAGATCATGGCGTTTGGCGAGGCCAGGCTTTGGTATATGGGTCATCCCGATATTGTGAAGGGGATACATTTTGGGGGAGTGGATGTGCGGAGGGTGGAGTAATACACGCCCGTTCATATGGATGCATGCCTAAATCGTTTAAGTTGACGCGCTTATATAATGGTGAAAAAACTATTAATTTTTTTATAGGAAATTTCATTTTCTTTATCGTAATTCGCTGTCGCAATCCTACCCACCCCATTTAACCATTTACTCCGAAATCTAAACCGCTGCTTACATGAAGTCATTCCAATGTCATGCGCGCAAATGCATGCACCCGCCGCAAGTTGACCACTTTCTTTTATTTTCCCATACTTATCGTCCTGTTCCACGCCCGGTGACCCGGTAGCGTTTCTCCAGAATTTACGACTATGTCAAAATTCCTGCCATGTGCGGGCCGGTATACTTATGTCTTGCCGTGAACAATAAAACATTGCTTTATGTGGAAGAAATTGCTATTTGGTATGGCGACGACGATCTGTGTATGTCTGGGGAGTGCCCAGGCCCAGACTGCCGACTCCGTAACTGGTAAGGTCCTGGGTTTTCCCGGTAAGCTGCTGGCCTGTATCCAGCGAAAGGCGATGGGGTTGAACAATCAGCTCACGCAGATGACGGAAGGCAATCTGCAACAAATGCAGGCCCGGGAGCAAAAGATGCAGCAGAAGCTGACGGCGATCGATCCGGCAGGCGCGCAGGCGCTTTTTGCCGGTAGTGCGCAGCATTATGCGGCGTTGGAGCAGCAGATCCGGCAGGATACCGGTTCGCGCAGGCAAACGTTGACCGGAGTGTATCCGGCCTATCTGGACTCCTTGCAGGGATCGGTTAAGTTCTTACAGCAAAATCCGTCGGTGCTGGGCGGGACCGCTTCGCCCGGTGGTGCTGGACTCTCTCCACAGATGAGTGCACAGCTACAAGGCGCCGGCACGCAGCTGCAGACCTTACAAGCGAAGATGGGCGATGCCAGTCAAATCCAGGCATTCCTGCAACAGCGCAAGCAGCTGATGGGGCAATACCTGGTGCAGCATAGGTTGTCCACGGGACCGTTGTCGAAGATCTATGGTGGGATGAACCAACAGGTCTATTATTATTCGCAACAGCTGCGCCAATATAAGGAGATGTGGACCAGACCCGACCAGCTTACGCAAAAGGCGCTCGCGGTGCTGAACCGGTTGCCGGCCTTTCAGACATTCATGAAGGACAACTCGATGCTGGGTGGTCTCTTTCATCTGCCGGGGAGCTATAGCACGCCACAAGCCATCAGCGGACTTCAGACCAAGGCGCAGGTGGCGGCGTTGGTGCAGGCGCAGACGGGCAGTGCGGCCGGGGCGGCCGGTGCGGGACCATCCGGCGGCGGCGCCGGCGGGCTCTCGGCGGGTGCGGATGCGCTCCAATCGAATCTGCAGAATGCGCAGTCGCAGCTCGACAACTACAAGAGCAAGCTGCCCTCGCTGGGAACGGGCAATGGCGATATGGACATGCCCAATTTCAAACCCAATGACCAAAAGACGAAGACCTTCTGGAAGCGGCTGGAATACGGCGCCGACTTCCAGACCACGCATACCAACTATTATTTCCCGATGGTCACGGACTTCGGTGCTTCGCTGGGTTATAAGCTGGGACACAACAATGTCATCGGTATCGGCGCCAGCTACAAATTAGGCTGGGGCAACGGCATCCAGCATATCGCCTTTTCGAGCCAGGGCGTGGGGCTGCGGAGTTTTCTGCAAATCCATATTAAGGCAAGTTTCTCTGCGACCGGCGGGTTTGAATACAATTATACGACACCATTTGCTTCGTTCCAGGACCTGAAGCTGATACAGAACTGGACGAAGAGCGGGCTCATTGGTGTGACGAAGACGGTGTCGCTGAAGAACCGGGTGTTCAAAAAGACGTCGGTGAGTCTGTTGTGGGATTTTTTGAGCTATCAGCAGGTGCCGCAGACCCAACCGATCCTATTCCGCATCGGGTATACTTTTTAATTTTTTTGTTATGCTTATCACGCGTTCCGGTTTATTGACACTCGTTTTACTGATGGCTGTATTCGTGACAGGCCGTGCTCAAGATACAACCAATACCATCGGCCAGGTATCTATTGCTTCGCCTACGGCAGCTTCCTTGGGGAAATATGGCGATATCCCGGTGGGTTATCACACGGGTATTCCGCAGATCAATGTGCCAATCTATACGGTGAGATCCGGTTCGTTGAAATTGCCGATAGGTCTGAGCTACCATGCCTCCGGTTTAAAGGCCGGCGAACCGGCCGGCTGGGTCGGCGCAGGCTGGTCGTTGAATGCCGGCGGCGCGATAACGCGTACAGTCGTTGGTGCACCCGACGATCGCGGTTATTCAACGAGCAATGTCCTGGCCGGTCATTATACCGATCATGGATTCAACAGCTATTTGTTGGTTCCCGGTACTTCCTATTTTTATAATGTAAACACCGGACAAACATTGCAACAGCTGCCGGATGATGTCAATTTTGCGCGCGGCTTTAAGGATGGGGAACCGGATCTTTATTTCTTCAATTTCGGCGGCTATAGCGGCAAGTTCTATTTTAATGACGACGGAACTCCCATGCTGATCCCCGAGCAGGATTTCAAAATTCAACCTACCGTTGTCAGCGGCCAGGGGTTTACGGGTTTTGTCGTAACGACGCTGGACGGTACGCGGTACTATTTTGGGGCTGTAGGGAATGATGGGGCGGTGGCGCCCATCGAGGCTACCAATCCCTTCACCCTGGTAAACGGGCCCGCCAATACGACGGCGGCGGCGTCGAGCTGGTTTCTGAACAAGATCTTATCGGCCGATGGCGTGGATTCGATCACCCTGAGTTACCAACAGGAGAATTACAGTTACTATACGTTGTCTACATTTCCGGTATGGTCTAGTCTTTATAACCAGCTTGGTAGCGACGCCAACGATATCTATGCTCAAAATGGGGTAAATGTCGTGAAGAACCTGGTACAGGGAGTACGGCTCAGCCAGATCGGTTTTGCCAATGGGTCTATCACGCTGACGCCGGCAGCTTCTCCGCGGCAGGACCTGTCTTCAAGCGCAGGATTGTTGACCAGCAATAGTATGGCAGACAATGCGAATACCAGCGCCTATGCGCTTGGGAGCATTACCATAACGGACAATAATGGGTTTTGTAAAAAGGATAGCCTCTATTATGGATACTTTCATGACAATACGGCGTTGACGGGCCGGTTCTGGTCGAATTATAGTACTTATAATATTCAGAGTGATGCCTACCGGCTGCGATTGGATAGTATCCAGGAGAGCAGCTGTGATGCCAGCGCCCGGGTCCCGCCGTACAAATTTCTCTATTTTAGTGAGCAGGTACCGCGGCGCCTGAGCTTTGGGATCGACCACTGGGGATATCCCAATGGTGTGGATACCAACGAAACCCTGGCTCCGGCGGTGACCCAGATCGTCAACAATGCGCCCCTGGTCACCTGGGGCGCCTACCGGGACGCGGTCTGGCCAGCCATGCGTGCAGGATCTTTAGCGCAGGTCACCTATCCTACGGGGGGGTATACGGTGTTCGACTTCGAGCCTAAGAACGTGTATACCTTTACGTCGTCCGTCCTGGAGGAGGTACCGCTGAAAAGCTATGTCATAGCGGAATATACACAGGCGCAGTTATCGCAAACCTTGTCTTTTACGGTTAGCGGTACAGGAGCGACCGTGGTGACGATCAATAATCATTCTACGAACTGGTCGCCTACCTTTTCTATAGTCGACGCCAATAATAACCAACAGGGCGGCGGTCCGTGGCAGATCGGGTTCAACACAAGCCTCACGGAGACGATCAACCTGGCACCCGGCACTTATACCGGGACGCTCTCGTACCCTTCCAATGCAGGGGATACTTTGTCCAATGGAGCGGATGCCAACGTCCAGCAATGGCAAAATGTGCCAACCACGACGACGCAGACCGTCGGTGGTCTAAGGATAAAAACGATCAGCAATTATGACGGCGTGTCCGCCACGCCGATGGTGACGTCCTATAACTATACCGGTGGAGGCTCGCAGAGCACCGGGGTGCTATACAGTATTCCTGTCTATATACAGATCCTCCGAAGCGATGCTAACAAATTGGTGTGGGGAGAACTTCCCTCGAATGAGTATTGCAGCCCCAATGGCTGCTTGTCCTGTGATGGCTTTAGCCAGCATGCTTATTTTATTTCGCCCGGCAGCATCCGGCCCATGGATAACCTGCAGGGGGAGAACATGGGATATAATGAGGTCGATGTTTCGCAGACCGGTAACGGACATAGTGTATACCGGTATTACGGGTCTAATCTGTGGAGTCAGAATATAACAGATGTTTGTCAGCGGACCATTACGCAAAGCAGTATTTGCGATGCGTCGATCCCCAGTTTTCCATTTCCACCCGTGCCATATGAGTTCATGCGGGACGAGCTTCAATATGAGGGGCACTTCAACCAGGCGGGACAGGTGTTGAAAGAGAGCTATTATTTTCCAGTGTATAAAACAGACCCGTTGACTACGCCCGGACACATTTCTGTAAATGTGCCTAGCCTGACCACATTTACCGAGTACAGCTTGCAGACCGCGGCCAAGATAAAAGATAGCGTGATTAGCACCACCTATGACATTGGCACCGGTTTGGGGGTGACGACCAATTCCACGGTCTACTACAACAGCCCGTATCACCACCAGCCCACGAGGAAGGTCGTCAGCACCTCTGCCGGCGATAGCCTGATCAGCAATACGACGTATGCACTGGATTTCCGCATCCCAAGTTGCGATGCGATACCCGATAGCCTGGCTTACTATAACAATGCTGCGACCGGAGATAGCACGTGGTTGAATAGCAATATCCAGAGCTGCAGCCCGCAAAGAGATAGTACCGATAACTGCCGCTGGTCGGCCTTTACTCAGTTCAGAGAAATGATGGCCCAGACCCGCATAGGGTTGATCCAGTACCGGCAGCGCAGCTATTCAGGAAGCACCAATCTTCTGTCGACCTGTTACCTGAATGCGGAGAATTCCGCCGATACGCTGCTGCTGCCTATTTTACGGCTGCAGGATGAATATAACAATGCTCCGATCGAGGTGAGTGAATGGCGGGATGGCTACCTGAAGCACGCCAGTTTTTCGCAATATAAAATTGCCGTGAATCCCGCGGGGGTTGTTTATCCAGCAAAAACACGACTCGTGAATCTGGTCGCACCGTCTTCCTCTTTTTCGGGCGCCGTTGTCTCGGGGAGTTCGATCAGCATGGATGGCCGGTACCTGGATGAGGCCTTGTATTCATTCAGTCTCGGCAACCCCATGCAGGTGACGCCGCACAGCGGGGTCGTACAGTCGTATCTGTGGGATTATCAGAATAAGGAACCGATCGCCAAGGCCGTCAATGCCGCAGCCAATCAGATCGCTTATACCTCTTTCGAGGCGGATGGTACGGGTAATTGGAATGTGCCGTTGGGAGGACGCAGCACCGGAAATACCATAACCGGAACCAGCTACTATAACCTGGGCAATGGCGGGGTGAGCGTGTCTGGCTTAAACAATACGGCGGTCTACGTGGTCTCCTATTGGAGTAATACCAATGCCAGCTATGCTGTATCGGGCTCGACAAAGATCGTCCAGGGAAAGACCATCAACGGCTGGACTTATTTTGAACACGCGGTCACTGGCGCAACCAATATTTTGATTACGGGCGTAGGCGGCATCGACGAATTAAGGCTGTATCCGGCCGGTGCGCAGATGGAGACGTATACGTATTCACCGCTGATCGGGATGACGAGTCATTGCGACGTCGGGAACCGCGTTACCTACTATTCTTATGACGCCCTGGGGCGGGCGGCGGCGGTGAAGGATCAGGACGGCAATATCGTCAAGACGTATCAATATCATTATAAAGGCCAATAACCTTACTACTATGCAAAAGGTAAAGGGGATCTTATTTTTTATTTTCTACATACTGTTGTCGGCGCTCCTGCAGGAGGCCCGGGCGCAAACGGATAGCACTGGTAGCGCAGACACGGTCAAGCCCTTGATCAATGCATCGCCCAATACAGTTCCTGTAGGGGGCTGCCCGGCGATCTCTTCTGTTTACGTCTCTTCGAGCCCGTCGGGAACGCAATGTCCGGGGACATCTGTGACCTTTACCGCAAGCGTCACGGTTGCGGGTACCGGTTCGCCGCACTATATCTGGTTTGTGAACGGAACGGCCGTAGGCAACGATTCAAAAACCTATACTACGACAGTTAACAGCACCACGTCCGTCTATTGCAGTGCGAATGTAGAGGGGACGCCTCCGTGTACGGAGTCGGTGGGTCAATCGAGCACGGTTACAATTCCCGTTTATACCACACCGGTGCTGGCGCCGATCTCGGGCGCTGCTGCTGTGTGTCAGGGCAACGAGGATACTTATATCACCAGTTCCAGCGATGCGACGAGTTATAGCTGGTCTGTAAGTCCGTCATCCGCAGGGACTTTCTTTGGATCGAGTTCCACGGGTATAATCCAGTTTGCCAGCGGATATGTCGGGACGGCAACCATCAGCGTCACTGGGACCGTATGTAACCTGACCTCCGGCCCTCAAACGATCAGTGTGATCGATTATCCAACGGTAGGACCGGCGTCGGCTCCTAGCGGTCCCTTATCGGTGTGTCAGAACGGTACGGCTACCTATACCACGTCTGCTTCTAATGGGGGTAACTATACCTGGTACGTCAACGGTACAGCCGTCAGCGGTGACTGGTCTCCCATGGCAATCAGCCTTGCCGGCTTGACTGGTACGGCCACCATTTCTGTAAATTCCAATGGTTGCAATGCCTCGGGGGCGCAAGCTTCTACCACGGTATCGATCATTCCTTCCGTTACGGCAGCCGATGCTCCGAGAGGGCAGACTTCCATGTGCCAGGGGAGCGGTCCACAGACCTACGCTACATCGGCCGTTTTCAATGCCACCGGGTACAATTGGTCCCTCACGCCCGCCAGCGCCGGCAGTATCACCCCCTCGTATACTTCCGCGACGGTAAATTGGAATCCTTCGTTCGCGGGTTCGGCGCAGGTCGCCGTGCAGGCGGCAGGATGCAATCCCCCGGCGGCGACACCCACCACTGTTGCCATCACCCCGGCAGCTGGGGTGCCATCCGCGCCCAGCGGTGCTGTCAGCGTAACGAATAATGGCACGCCTGTTACCTATTCTACAACGGCCTCCAATGCATTCGGCTATTATTGGACGATTTTCCCGCAAGGGGCCGAGGGCGCCGGGACGCTAACAGGCACTGGCAGTACGGTCACCGTCAACTGGAACCCGGAATTTTCCGGCACCGCGGTCATTGGGGTGTCTGCGTATGGCTGCACCGGCACCAGCGCCGCGAATTCCACGAACATTGCGGTTTCATTGCCCCTGGCGGCAGGGTCGATCGATCCGGGGTCGTTGACGGTTGCATCGGGGACCAGCCCGGGACAGTTGACCGTAACATCTGCCACCGGGGGAAGCTGTGGCATGGCCTATACGTATACGTGGCAGAGTGCACCGGACGACGCCACCTGGACGACGGTAGATACCGGCGCAAGTTATAATCCGGGAGCCATATCGGCGAATACCTATTATCAGGTTGTCGTGAGCTGTTATGGCCAAACGGTCACGACTGCACCTGTAGAGGTGCTGGTGGGGACGGTGAGCAGCGATTGGAACTATGTGCGGACCAGGGACATCACCCGGCCTGGCATCACGGATGTGGGGACAGCCAATGGATTATCCGATCCGGCGGATGTGAAACAGGTGACAGAGTATCTCGATGGGTTGGGACGACCTATCCAGGAGGTGGCTATGAAGGCAAGTCCGGCGGAAAATGATATGGTGACCATGCATGTCTATGACGTCCTTGGCCGTGAGCCCTTTAAATACCTGCCCTATACGAGTCCGGGCAATGACGGGAATTACAAGACCGATCCGTTTTCGGAGCAGGTGACGTTCAACACGGCCCAATTCCCCGGCGAGCAGGTTTTTGCCAGCGAGACCATTTTTGAGCCAAGCCCGCTGAACCGGCCGCTTACGGGCTATGCGCCCGGGAGCAGTTGGGGTGGCGCCGGTCGAGGGGTGACTACGGCCTATAAGGTCAATAGCAGTTTTGACAGCGTGGTGATATGGACGATCAACTCCGCGCCGGAGAGTCTGCCGGCGGCGCAGGGTAGCTATGCTGCCGGCGCACTGTATATGACGCCAACCTCGGATGAGAACGGCCATCAGGTGATAGAATATAAGGACGAGCAGGGGCATGTTTTATTGAAGAAGGTGCAGCTATGGGACGAGCCAGCGGCGGGTCCGTCAGGCTGGCTGAACACCTATTATGTTTATGATACGCTGGACAACCTCCGGTTCGTGATCCCACCGAAGGCGGTGCAGTGGCTGCAGGGGAATGGGTGGAACTTTTCGGCGAGTGGGGGCTCGACGGTGGCTTCGGAGCTCTGTTTCCGGTATGAATATGATTATCGAAAACGGATGGCAGTGAAAAAGGTTCCCGGTGCGGGTGAGGTATGGATGGTATATGATGTTCGTGACCGACTGGTGATGACGGAAGATTCGAATCTCAGGAGATCAGGGCAATGGCTGGTGACGCGCTACGATGGTTTGAACCGGCCGCTTGAGACGGGTTTGATCACCTATGCTGCGAACCAGGCCGCGATGTCGTCGCTGGTAGCCAGTCAAAGCGCCAATGCCACGATAGGAACCAGCAGCGACCCCGTTGTGCTTGATCCCGTGCCTTCGGGAACGAGTGTGCAGCCACAGAGCTTTACATATTATGACGACTATGCCTGGATGCCGGGTAGCGCGGCGGGGTTGCCGACGACGATGGCGACGAACATTCTGGGTGGCACTTATTTTATCACGTCGTATAACACCGGGCCCGTCTATGCGGTACCGGTGACGCCACTGCCGATAACCCGGGGAGAGGTAACAGGAACTCAGACGTTGGTGCTGGGTAGTAGCGGGCAGTATTTATCGACCATCAGCTTTTATGATGACCGGGCGCGGATGATCCAGGCGCAGACCATCAACTATACCGGCGGTATGGATACGGTGACCACGCAATATGATTTTACCGGTAAGCCGCTCCGGACCTTGCTGGGACAGGCCAAGCCGACGAATGCGGCGCAATATCACCGGGTATTGACCAAGACCA
>Ga0210396_10006757_pt1 | contig 10967 bp, 12 predicted proteins | sample IncBWH17OmetaG_FD_155466 | JGI IMG/M metagenome (GOLD analysis project Ga0210396, IMG submission 155466) | Forest soil microbial communities from Barre Woods Harvard Forest LTER site, Petersham, Massachusetts, United States - Inc-BW-H-17-O ... | reverse complement strand
CGCAGGCGCAAAAGACCAATTTCATTACTTGTTGCACCAGAAGCGCATCATGGACCTCCCGAGCGCCGTGCTGGAGACTGTGGCCAGGATCGACGGAGGAATCGTTCTGGATTCCCGATCGAACCTGCTCGCATTCGGCGCCATCCTCCAACACCCGGACTTGACCGATGTGTTTCCCGAGAGCATCGAGGGTGGTCGTACCACAGCGGCCATCTCGGCTTCGCGTTTCGGAAATGTACTCAAAATCAGCGAAGATGGTCTAATCTCTTTTTTTCAGAATGGCAGGTGCATCTGGGACATATAGGCGAGAAACACTTATGATCTCGAGTGCAGCCATGGATCTTCCCTTGCCGTAGATCTCTACCCCAGTATTGCACCTTGGAGATGCAATTTGCTTTTTCGCGGAGAATTCCCACTGCTTTGTGCCGCCACCTCTTGTTCTCGCACGTTAACGATATGGTCCTTGCCTTCCCAGCGATCTTCGTCGAGCCACAAGAAAGTGAATTGAATCGGATTCTTCTGATTCTTGAGCAGTCGAATATCCACGAACTCAATTCCAATCGCTGTTCCTTGTGACCTCACATCTTCCGAGTGTTGCCAATCGTCGCTGGTCCAGTGCAACAGAAACGGAGAGTTCGCTTGGATTCGCAGAAGCGTGCCCGGCGACACGATTTGTACTTGACGATTCGATTTCCAGATTTCCAACGTCTTACGTTCGGCGTTTCGTCTGACGTACCGGTCGTACGCTGGCTCGATTAAGTCGAAGACTTTGTGGTCGGCAGCAGAGCGATGTAGCTTGACGTATTCGGCGTGCGCCCAAAGCAGAGGCATCGCGGCATCGGTTGTCCCACCGACACGAAGATAACTGGAGGGCAGATCTGGTCCGTCCCAGATCTGTTCAGGCATCAACCCGATTCCTTGAGAGAAATTCTCAAGAGCCCGCAAGTAGGGCGAAGGATCGCGGTTAGCCGCAATCTCGTAATGCCCGCGTTCGCCTGTCAATAAGGGCCAAGGTCGCCCCTTGCCCCAGCCGGTGTAGGAGGCGCCGTCTTCGCGCTGGCCATAGCCATCATTGTTATATCGCCGCCAGGCGGGACCGTAGGGTGTTTCAACTTTCAGCACGGCATCCACCACACGGAGCGAGTCCTTAATAATAGGATCGTTTGCGCTACGGATTCCGTAACGGACGAGTTCGAGAAACCCTGCGTCAACGATCTCATTCGCCGGGAATTCATTGCGAGCGCCTGGAGGCTGGTTGGCAAGTACCAGGATGCCGTAATTCGGATCCTCATCGGTGCAGTCAGCTGCGCTGGCGGGATTGACCCGGATGTAGTGACGCCTGATCCCCAGGACTAGGGTTCCTTGTGTTGTCACAGTCCAGCTTTCTATATGTGATTCAAGAAAGTCAGCGTACTCGCGAACGAACTTAGCGGTACCGTGGTCGCCGCGCTCATCGAAGAACTCAGCCGCGCAAATCAATGCCGCTATATGCACTGCGAGAGTGGATGGCGAATACCCTCTAGCCTCCTCCCAGCGATCCTGCGCTGTGATCGGCCCTTCGCGTATGAGGAAGCCACAGGCGCGACGAACCATCTCAAAAGGAAGGAAGTTGCCCAAAGCTTTGTTCTTCCACAGTCTCCATGTCAGCAGAACTGGAAATGCAACCTCGTCGAGCTGAATGCCCGCCCAGTATGGTCGGCCGTCTAGCCAGAAATTTTGGTAAAAGCCGCCATCTTCCCGCTGCGAGACGGCAAGATAAATGAGAGAGCGCAGCGGTGTGCTTGTGTCTCCGGCAGCCAGCAAGCCAGTAACGGACTTCACTAGGTCACGTGTCCAAACCAGGTGATAGCCGCCCAGTTCGTCATCGCTCTTTTGGTCACCCCAGGGAATGCTGAGCGAGGCGATCATGGCTCCAGAGTAGGTCTTGTCTTCGTGCGCCAGTAAAAGATTCACGCTGCGTTCATACAGCTTGGCATTGTTGGACGTCGACGCAAGCGAAAACCGTTTGGAGGTTTGCTCCCATTGGTGAATGAACGCTTCGCGTGTTCGCTCGAATGGAATATTCAACGACTGACCGAGAGTACTCCGCGCATCGTGCTGAGTTGTGCCAAACGCGACGCCAACCGTGAACTCCGCACCGTGAGAAAGATCCAGTCCACCAGTCAGAGCAATGTTGCCATCGAGCGCTTCATCGTACTGCCAATCGAGGCGATGGTTGTCGGCCAGATCGGTCCATCCATCATTCACGCCAACATATCCACAAGACGCTTCGGTAAACGGAATCGTGGCGCCAATTGCGAGCCATGTACTTCCTTTATATGCAATAAGAAATCTGTAATCGCCGACCTGCAAAATCTCGCCGTTATTGTGCCAGCCACCTATTTCGAGGTGGGGCGCGCAAAGGACGTACATCTTAAGCCTGGACAACAATTCGCGCGACGCCTCAACACGGACGTGAATGAGCAGGCAATTCTGATACGGGTCTCCAAGGATTGTCTTGCGAAGCGTATAACGACCTTCGTTCTCTCGGTTCGTGACTTCAAATCCCAGTGCTGCTTCGGCGATGCAATCGATTTCAGAGGTAAAGTTCCTCCGCTCATCATGGAAGAAGGTTTCGCCGTCGGTAACGAGGAATTGCAGGTCGCGTATCTGCGGAGTGTCAATCGTTGGGTAGTAGACCTCGGTCACACAACCGGCATCGAGTGTGTACCACACTCGGCTGGAGGTCGAATACGCCGTACCGACCGCAACTTTGGCTCCGTGTGTCCACCGCGGCTCAATGCCTGGGCCACCTGGTGCGCGACGTGGAGAGATTTGACTCTTCATTGCTTCGCCTGACCTTTCAGTAAGACTTAACTTCGTGCACACTCAGCTCAACGAGCGATTGGCGCTTATTCAGCTTTACCAGGGGAATGCAAGAATCATGCCAATCGCGGCTTATCGTAAGTGGTTAAATTCTCAGGTTCACAGCAAAGCGATGCCGGCCGGGTGTTGAATATGTTGAGGTGTTGAAAGGTGGCGACAGAACCGATTGTTAGTGGCGAAGACTATCGGCCCCCGGTTTCAGGAGAGACTTCCCATAGGCTATTGGGATGGCGAAATTTGCTCCTCCGAAATCGCGCACCATGGCGAAGTTAATTCCGATGACTTTGCCCTCGCTGTTGAAAAGAGGACCACCAGAGCCGCCCATGGACGTTTGGGCATCGTAAATGATCTTGTCGGGCAGGACGTCGCCGATGTGACCTTGCGTGACAACCGGACGTATCAAGTGCCGCCGGGCAAGTTCTTCCACCACCGCTTTCGGCTCGCCTTTGGTAGCAGTCGCAATGGACCGGATTGTTTCTTCGCCGCTGCGAGCAAGAATTGCATCGACCCCCGTGGGATATCCCAGGAGCACGACCGGCCCCCCGCTGACGGCCGAGCGATCACCTTCAGCAAAAGCGACCTCTTTGATGTTCGGTCCTGAAACGTTTCCCTTCAGGAGCGCTACATCCGCATCCGGCGAAAGTTTTTCGGTAGTCATGGAGATCCCGTGGCTGATGCCGGGGAAATATGCCGTCATTTCGATGACAACTGGGTCAACCCCTTGGTCCATCATCTCTTTTAAATCATCGTTGTCCCACCAAGGTTCAGCCACGTGATGATTGGTGAGGATCTGCCCCTTGTCCGAAACCAAAAAGCCGGTGCCGAGAACATCAACGTGCACCTCGGGACCTCTGCCAGTAATGCCGGCTAGCGTATTGCTATGCTCGTCTGTCGACGGTTCGCCTGTGCTTGTCACGCCCTCGTAGCGTAGTCTCAATCCAGTAGAGCGCTCGCGGAAGGCCACTACAACATGAATGAGGCACACGCTGGGCTCATAAGTTTGGATGATCGTTTGCGCGATCTTGCCTCCAACCTCAAGCCGCTGCAAGCGTTCTTCCACCACACTTAACTGATTTTGCAATGCAGAGATGTTCTGTGTGCCGCTGCTTGCAATCTGTGATCTCAGGTCCTGGCTCTGCTTCTGAAGTCGAAGCTCCTCGGGATCACCTGGTGACGATGGATCATTTCGCACGTGTTCCAGGACGCGACGCGAGCGGTCAATCAGCTCTTGTTCCGTCAGCGCCCCGGTTTGTAATCGAGTGATCGCCGCATAAACGCGGGTGTTCTGTTGCTGAGTGCGGTGATAAAAGACCAGAAAAGCCACAGCGGCAACCCCCACTATGGCAAGGGCGATTATCCGGCCAACTCGAAGTGTCCGCTGTTCCTCCCTGACCGCGGCGACCACTTGCTGGGCGGCATTGCGGTTCTCTTCCACCGTGTGGGCCTGCTGCCGAAATTCCTCAACGGCGAGTCTGTTCCGCAGTTGCCAACGCACCCGTGACAACAATTCATGAGCATCGAAGGGCAGTGACAGTACATCATCGGCACCGAGATCAAGCCCGCGAGTCCGCTCGGCTGATCCTCCGGGAGAAAGCATCACCACACGAATATTCTGAGTGCGCTCGGATCCTTTGATTTCGGATAGAAGATCGCAACAATCCAACTGGGGCGGATTAGCGCCCAATACGACTGCATCGGGACTAAACTTAAGGACAAACTTCATTCCTTCGCGATAATCGGTAGAAACCTCGTATCCGGCATCGCCCAACGCACCGACAATGCTACTACGCAATGCATCGTCCGACTCGACTACCAGCACTCTTTCACTACTTGATTTGTCCATGACTCGCCACTTGTCTCCGACCTTCCCAGGATTCAGTCGAGCCTATTTCACGCGGCTCCTCGCGTATTCGTTGCGCTCACCTACGATTCCCTTTATGACTGGGTGGTCAAGTCTCTCGGCATCTTTCGTCGCTACTCCTGCCTCGCGCCTCCCAGGAAACTGCTGACCGCCTATTCTGAAGAGTCATTCGTCGTGTGACTCCACGATCGTCAATGGCAGTTGGCGCTGTTGTTCGCTCACTTCGCCGCGATGTTCGAATTCGGCGGTAACCACATGCCGGTCCTGGACACCCCAGAGTTCAACGAGAAAATACTTTTCGTCTCGACGAACGAAAATCACTCTGGGATGTTCTTTGTCTGACGGAACGGCATAGAGGATGACTGAGACCCCAATAGCTGAGTTTGTTCCCTCACGATGGATCGAGGCTGAACCTGGGACAGCGTTGTCGAAGAGATAGTCCCCAGCTTGAAACTCGTGGCCTTCCGCCCAAAACTTGAACGGAATGCTGGCCCTCGCGGTCACCACTTTTTGCGCGAAGCCGATGCCTGATAGCAAAAGAACCATGCATATGAGAGAGCCGGTTCGAACTATTGCAAGCGCAAACCTTGAAAATGTTTTCGTCATTTATGATCTCCTCTGTTCGACCGAGTTTGCGTTACCTTTCTTCCGCATGATGACAACCGCGCCGCCTTCTTCGAAAGAGACTTCGTCCATCAACGCCTTCATGAGATACATTCCACGACCATGCGTAAACAGCAAGTTTTCTAGAAGAGTGGGATCCAGCACTGCGCTGCTGTCGAATCCTTTTCCCTCGTCCCGAACGGTGATTGAGACTTCTCCGTCCATATAGCAACGGCACTCGACGTAAATGCGCTTGCAAGAGTTCTCCCCGTTTCCGTGGATCACAGCATTTGCAAGGGCCTCATGCAACGCCATCTCGATGTCAGCCTCAGTTCCATCCCGGCTTCGAAACTTCAGAATGAACCGCATGAGTTGCTCCGCGAATGAGGAGATGACCGCGACTCTACTTGGCAACGACTGTCGCAACTCTACGAAGGGACTAGAATGAGCATGTCGCGGCAGAAGCGAGAGAGATTGAGTGTGAGCCATTGCTGCAATCTCCATTTGAAATTTCTGTGCCATTACTTCTGGGGGAAGGCACGGCTCATGCCAAATGGCGCTCTGAATTAAATCGTTGAGTTCTAGAGTTTGGTCCAAGATCGTGGGTCGGCCGGGGTGACGAATCTGTTGAAAGTGTTGAGAGCGACGACGTTGAGTGTGAACACACGATGAAGTATGAAGGCGGTTCGCGATTCCTCGGTATGCCAATGCCCCAGTAAGCGATCCGAGGACGGCCGCCAGTGCCGGAATGCTTGACCGATCTCACGATTTGCGAATGAATCTCATTTTATGGCCTTACCTACCAGAAACGTGCATCACCTCCAGTAGAACCACACGAAGGCTAGGCACCCTAATAGTACAATGTATAAAGAGACGCAGATCACGACACCGTTATCCTTATCCTGCTTGTTCGCATCCTGCTTGTCCTCGGTTCTTGGATCCGCTTCAAGATAGCGAATCGCAGCATATATCTCTAGGTCGGTTAGGTCATCGATATTCCAATCGGGTTCCTGATTTGTCAGCATAAGACACTCTCATCAGTGCATCGTGTATCGAGAAGTTGCCAGCCGGTCATGGTCCGTTCCTGGCCAGCAGGCATAGCCCGGTATGTCGGAGCAGACGATTGTCACCATGGCCAATATTGCGGCGCACAAGTGTGACCTGGCCAGGACTGATTTGCAGAATGAGGCATTTCATCGTCTGTGCGCAAGAACAGTTCATTCTGCGAACGATTCCTTGTGGCTTGAGTCCATCAGCTCCTCAAGAGCGCGGCCACGAGCCTCTCGAATTTCTCTAGCTGAGCATCCGAGGAGAAGGCCACAGTCGTGTTCCGAGTAGTGCTCCAAGACGGACATGACGAACACAAATCGCTCGAAATCTTCAAGGCCCAACACAGCGTCCATTGCGAAATGTCCGCCTGGACCGGTCCAGAGTTGGCCAATGTCGGGGAAGATAGCCCCAGACACGGGTGAATTGGAATGGCTGGGTCGCGGCTTTAATTCACGAATTGCATTCTGGACGATTGCTCGCTTCGCCCAAGAACGCGCCCATTCACGAAAGACGCGGTTTTCCGTGACACAATCTTCAATACCACTTACAAAGCATCGCTCGGCCCTTCCTGGATCTCGCAGGAGTAGAAATGAAAGCTGATAAAGCTCCGTCAGATGTTCACTAAAGATCGTGTGAAAGTCTTCCCAACTCGCGTATCGATTCGCTTGTTCTTCTCGAGCTTGAATGTGGTTTCGTCCGGTCATTTCTTCGTCTCGAATAGTGGGTGGCGTTCATTGCTACAACCACTCCACAAACCCGCCTTCTTTGTTCGCAGGTTGTGGGGAGGTAAGAGCAGTGGCCACCTGCGGAACGGCCAGCTCTGGAATTCTGGTGGGTGAGGGCGGAACGTTGGTAGTTGGCCGTAATCCCCAGTCGACGAGATATAGGGCAACGCTTCCGTCGGGCCGGTGAATCATCCATCGTTCCGGCCAACGAGAGGTCTTTTCTGGTAGCTTGTTCACGTACGCCAGTGCGGGCCTAAGATTGTCGGAATAGGAAGCTTTTATAATCATCGCAATAACCCCGGAACGTACCGAACAAGTTGGACCATACCGCAAAGTAGTCTGAAGGCAGCCCACCACAAAAATCCCCAAGTGAGCAGAGCGCCAAGCCAGGTGAAGATCAGAACCAACTCATATCCCTGGATTTCTTTCACACCTTGCTGCCGACGTCTAAAGTTGCAATCGTATTGCCGCGAAGCGATATTCATTGTTCCCTCCACGAATCTTGCGCCCCGAACATTCGGAAGCTTCTCTGAAACGTGTGCATTGATCACATTCGCGGGCGGACGGATCACGTAGCAATAACGCGTTGCCGTGACTCGTATATCCGCCGAAGGTCCTGCGATTGAACCCCAAATTCCGACTGGAATATCGTTTCTCCTTCCTCGTTTTGCGCAGACGGTCATGACTTCGGTTTTGGGGGATAGTTCTTCAGCAATTTCGCAGTAGCCTTGTCCAGGTTTTTCATGTTCTTTTCGTGGTTTGAGCCGGGGTCAATTGTCTTGGTCGCACGTCCAGTCCAGACGAGCTGCTTAGTTCCGGGGTCATACATGTCAAGAACCAGAGTGCCGACACTGATCGTCGAACTAGTCCACGATCCCATGCCCATACCGAAGGATCGTGAGCCCCAGGCGTCCCATTGCATTTCTTGATTGATCGCAGTCTGGTAACCGATATAGAGATCCGCCTTGTCGCTATCAATTTTGGTCAACCCTCTCGACGCCAGTTGTGCGTCCACAGACTGCTTGATTTCAGCGTCCATAATCTGGTCGGGATGAGCACCACCGATGTTTACCCATTTATACGTACGATATTTCGCAAAATCCGTTTTCGGCATAAAGTTGTAGCTCACGTCTTGCGCGGTTAACGTTCCCGCTATTACCAACAGCAGTGTTACGACCAGCGCCGATGAAAAGAACTTACCGCTCTGTCCTACTTGCATTTGTGCCTCCTTCAGCCTTCGTCTTTCGCCTTGCTCGCCAGAGCTCTTGTTGTACTCTGCTGGAGCTCGCATTCAGCCTGTAGGGCCGAGACATTCACATTGCCTCTTGCCCTCGCCTGGATTACGGGCAAGACCCGGGCCAAATCTGCGACTCCGTAAGTCGCTGAATCGTCAGGAGACGACGCTGTCAGAACTTGAAGTGGTGAAGTTGAAGAAGTTGAAACGGTCGAAACTGTCGAGTGCTACGACTGAGGACTAGGATAGAGACCCGGGCTGCGAGGCCAAGCGTGTGAAAAGAAAAGTCGTGCGGTTCATTCGCAGGCGTCCGGCGGCGCCAAGGGTGGCACCTCGTCTGCGCATTGAATGGAGTTTCCGTGATGTCCTCTTGTGAATACTGCGCATGGCAAAAAGACGACATTGCTGTGACCCAAAACGTGACAATGTTGCGTCCATTCATAACGACCTCGCAACCGCGATAAATAACGCCGTAATCCACCTCAGACGGCCAGCGTTCCGCCGAACCCGACGCTTCTGCGCGCAGGCGTTCCGGCTTGTTGCACCGATCATGCCGTTTGTTGCCCTGCACTCGATTGCGTGCCGTTCTTCCTCGTCCCGTAACTCCTTCGCCGAACCGCCTAGAATGAGATATCCACAATAACCGCATTGGACGCAACTGAAGAATGCACAGTTTTCTAGCACAGGCGAACGCGCAAACTCGCTTTCTTTCTGATTCTGCATGGTTGCATTCTCTTCCTAGCAAATTTACGTCCCGGTGAAGCCAAATCCAGCCTGGCCTCACCAGGGTATTGTTATCTGTTCAGCGCGACTTCGACTTGTGGTAACGGGTTGCGGCTCTCCATCGGCGGCGCGGGCATCCAGGTGTGGAATACCCAGCTAAAGGCGTCGCTCTTGAGTTCCTCGAGCGCATATACATCCCCCGAATGCGTGAACACCAGCAGCGAGTTTACGTTCCTATCATCGTCAGGGGTCCCCATCAGGAACATCTTATTTTTGCCTGACTCATCGGTAAATGAGATCAGCTCGGTCCGGAGATCGATCCCGATGCGGTAACTTCCGGCCGGCATCTTTTGTTGTCCAGCATAGAAATCGAAAGGAATATTGGCTTTTACGGTTTCATCGTCTTGTGCATGCGCCACGCCGACAATACCCACCTGCGCAAATACCAGGACTGAAAACAACGCAATGAATTCCAGATTCATACTTTCTCCTTATGATTGTTCGAGTTGTGCTGAACCGCATTCGAGAGGTTGCAGCACAAGCTTTATCTCAGTTAAGGCACCGTAGTTGCCAAACCAGAGGACGATGTGTTGAAGCCATTGCTGCACAGTTACTTATCGACGGGACTCACCATGCTTTTAAAAGCGTGCGGTCGCCAGGAATCGACTGTTATCACTTCCCCTTTTTAACGCTGACTGCAGTTAATGTCTGATTTTTCATGCGTGTGAGGAAAGTGTTGCTCCCGTAAACCCCTTACCCCGTACCCTCGACAGTTTCGACCGTTTCAACTTCTTCAACTTCACGATTTCAAGTTGTCCTGGCCCTGTCCAGACAATTCAGCCACTTACAGTTCTGCGGGTTGTTGGTATTCGCCTTGCGCTGTTGCAAATACTTCAGCCATGAGCGATTTCGCAAATAACGTGATCGAAGGGCTGGCATTCTCGGCAGAATATGGGGGCTTGATTATCGACGCGTCACTTATCGTGCTCGCCTTCGTGCCGCCGGGAAGCAAAGGTAACCGCTAGCGTGAAGCTCAACATGTCTCCACTGCACTTCACTTCGAAGCAGTTGTAGCGGCGTGTGCGCCTTCCAGAGGCACCTCCGCCGCCAGTTGGAGCACACGCGTCGCTATCGGATAGGGATACCCATGCTGGGGGAATTAACAAACCTACCGATCGACACACTTTTGGATATCCTGTTCGTAACCTCGCCGGAGGACAGCCGTTAACTTTGTCTGAAGTAGGTGAATTGGAGCAGATTCAACTCGAGCTGCAACGCAGAGGCGGACTTGAGGGCGCGCGTTTGTGCCAGATGGCGATCCCGTTGAAGGACTTATGATTCATCGAACTTGACGCGCCTATGATCTACAGTACAGCCATACGAATGTTAGGACAAATATCAATAAAATCACCACGCTGACGCAGATCACTGACGCGGTTGCGTCATCCTGCTTCTCCGGGCATGTTGGATCGTCGATATTCCACGTCGATTTCTGTTTCTTTAGCATGATTCCCTCAGTGCATCGGAACGTCGATACCTTGTTGCCAGTTCGCTCCGGCTAAAAGAGAGCAAAACTATCAACGCCGAAACCGCCGCCAGAAACTAGTACACGGCAAAATAAGAAATGACTTTAGCCGGTGGATCGTAAATTCTGGCAAGCGCCTGCCGTCGTACAAAATGCGGCCGACATTCCGACACTGGCGTTATGGCGACTCACGGGTTGTAACGCGCAGAAGAAGATGGTTACCAGCACCAGCATTGCGGCACGCGCCGATCTGCCGCGCCAGATTCTTGCTGGAAACACTGGGGCCCGAACGACCAAAAGCGGACGTAAAGTCTGTGCCAGCGTCCAGTGCAGTTGACCATGCACGAGGTATCCTAGGGCAATGTAACTACCAGACCATGC